>Ga0307515_10000437_pt1 | contig 100047 bp, 76 predicted proteins | sample 17_EM_MG_FD_194513 | JGI IMG/M metagenome (GOLD analysis project Ga0307515, IMG submission 194513) | Populus trichocarpa ectomycorrhiza microbial communities from riparian zone in the Pacific Northwest, United States - 17_EM | ecosystem: Host-associated > Plants > Roots > Unclassified | place...
CACACAACACAGTTTCTTCCGCCGCAGATTCGCAGGTTATTTTGTCTGTACTAAGATTTATAGGATTTGTAGGATTTTAAGATTTACCGGAACAGTATTGGCTGAACCTCTTTTACTCTGAGAAGGACCTCCTGTCCTTTGTGGCAAAAATGGCCGCAGATTCGCAGATTAATTTAACTGACTACAATTTATAGGACCAACATACAACTCAACACACAACACTCAACACAATTTTTTAGCCGCAGATTCGCATATTACAAAACTTAACACACAACATACAACACAACACACAACACAGTTTCTTCCGAGCAGAGGCATTTAAAATAATTTACTTGTTCCATTGAAAAGCAACACCGGCATAGTAATTCCTTTTGGCGGCAGCATTGTAATACCTTCCGCCAGCGGCATTGATATCATTGCCCAGGCTGTACGTTTCATCCAGCAGATTGTCTGCGCCCGCATATACATTCAGCCTGCAGGATGCTTTTATGGGTATTTTCCATCCAACCCGGCAACCCAGTAAATGATATGCGCCGGCTGACACAGTATTGGCGTCATCAAGGAAAATGCGTGAAGCGGTATAATAGGTCGTATTCAAGTATATGCCTTTTCTGCTTTGGATATCTGCCAGCAAAGAAAAAATATTCCGGGGCACACTGGGCAGTTGTTTACCGGAAAAATCGGTGGTGCCTTTTATAAAGCTACCGTATGTAAAATCGCTGATGGTATAAGCGGACCGCACTACAATATAGTCAATGAAACCATGGTGAAAGATTTTGGTGTAATCGGCGCTGAGTTCAATCCCCTGTTGTTTGGTATTCCCCGCATTTACGTAGTAATCGGCGTTGCTGCTGTCTTTCCTGGTCACCAGCGCATTGTTGAGTTTAAAATAAAAACCGGTGGCTTCCAGCCGCAGTTTGCCCTGCAACAAAGAAACCCTGCCGCCCAATTCATAATTGATACCTTCTTCCGCTTCCAGGAACGTACTGATAACACCCGTAGAAGGCAGCAGTTCGGCAATACTGGGGGGAGAAAAACCTTTAGACACACTGGCAAAGACTGCGTTGCCGGTGCCGATTTTTTTTAGCAATGCTATTCTTGGCGACAATTCATTTTTATAGGTGCGGCCCTGTTTGATGGTAGGATAGCTGCTCAGCCGGGTGAAATTAACCGTTGACTTATTGATGCTCGCACCCGCAGTGATTACCCAGCTTTCTTTTATGTTTAGATCGGCCTGCGCAAAAATGCTGTAGGTGCTGTACTGGATATCATCGTTTGTCTGGAGTGTATCGGGCCGGCCATTTTTATTTTTTGATACCTGCGTATTAAAAAATCCCTGTTGCAGTTCCCCACCCGCTACCAGCTGTAGTTTGGTATCGTGCAACTGCTTTTCAGACACAAAGGATGTTCTGCCACCCATGCTGGGCTCATTGCGGCGTTCGTAATTTCTGAACGTAGGGTTTTGCACTTGCGCAAACATGCCGTAAACGGTGGTGGAATTTCTAAAACCGGGTGTGAAATAATACTGGTGGTTGATGCCGGCCATGAAATTCTTCTGGTAGATGGTTGCTTTGGCCTGGTCGGCGCTGGGCTGGCCGCCTGCTGCCGGCCGTGCCTGGCGCGGATTGGCAGTAAATTCAGCAAGTGTTAATCCACCCGGCGTTTCATAAAAAAGATTGCTGTACAGGATGCTGGCGGTGAGTTGTTGTTTATCGGAAATCTTTATTTGGGATACAAAACTGGCATTGTCTTTTTTACTGTTGGTATGGTTGCGGTAACCATCACTTTCGTTGTGCGCATAGGTAAGCACGTTACGGTTCTCCTTTTTTCCAAAACTAACCGAACCCAGTATATTCTGAAGTCCGTAACTGCCGCCCGCATATTCCAGTTGCAAACCGGGTTTCCAGCTATTACCCAGCGAATGCATCAGCAAAAGACCGCCGGTACCTGCGCCATACATACTGCCGGCAGGACCTTTGAATATTTCTATAGACGAAAAATTATTGAATGCAAACTGGTTGATATAAGTATTGCCACCGGGGTCGGTTACCGGCATATCATTCCAGTAAACTTTTACGTTTCTCACGCCAAAGGGAGACCGCAAAGAGCTGCCCCGTATATTAATGCGGTAGCTGCCGGGCGAACGTTCCTCCATTCTTACCCCGGCTATTGAATTAAAGCTGTTTACCAGCGAAGTCTTATTATACCGGTCGCCATTGCCGTTGTCTATCACTTTTACGATGGTTCCGTTGGCAATATCCCTTTTTTGCTCAAAAGCCGAAATAACCACCTCATTAAGGGTTTTGGCAGAATCTGCCACTTGTTTTTCCTGCGCAAACGAACACTGACTTAGGAAAATAAAAACGGTAAAAAGACGGGTTGATTTTTTCATTGTTTATAAAGATTCAAATTTAGCCGCAGATTAGCAGATTTCTTGGGTTTCTATCAATTAATTGTTACGAGCCGGTGTTTGTGGGCCAACTTTCAATCTGCACATCTGCGGCTAAAAAATTGTGTTGAGTGTTGTGTTGTATGTTGTGTGTCAAGTTCTGTAATCTGCGAATCTGCGGCCATTTTTGCCACAAAGGACAGGAGGTCTTTCACAGAGTAAAAGAGGTTCAGCCAATACTGTTCCGGTAAATCTTATAATCCTACAAATCCTATAAATCTTAGTACAGACAAAATAATTTGCGAACCTGCGGCCATTTTTGTCACAAAGGACAGGAGGTCTTTCACAGAGTAAAAGAGGTTCAGCCAATACTGTTCCGGTAAATCTTATAATCCTACAAATCCTATAAATCTTAGTACAGACAAAATAATTTGCGAATCTGCGGCTAAAAAATTGTGTTGAGTGTTATGTGTTGCGTTGTATGTTGGTCCTATAAATTGTAGTCAGGACAATTAATCTGCGAACCTGCGGCCATTTTTGCCACAAAGGACAGGAGGTCTTTCACAGAGTAAAAGAGGTTCAGCCAATACTGTTCCGGTAAATCTTATAATCCTACAAATCCTATAAATCCTAGTACAGACAAAATAATTTGCGAATCTGTGGCAAAAAATTTTTACCGGTGGATTACCATGTAAAGCTAAAACGTTTATTCATTATCTTCATTGCATGAGCAAAACTGCCAGGCTAACGCTGTTCGATTTTACCATGATTGTTGTGAGTCTTGTGATTGGGATGGGTATTTTTCGTGCTCCGCTGAATGTTGCCAAAGCAGTTCCCTCAACGGCCATTTTTTTCGGCGCCTGGCTGGCAGGCGGGCTGGTAGCCTATTGCGGTGCACTCACCTATGCAGAGATCGGTAGCCGGCTGCCGGTTACCGGGGGTTATTATAAAGTGTTTTCGTATGCCTATCACCCTTCCATAGCGTTCGGAATAAATTGCATCATACTGGTTTCAAACGCAGCGTCACTGGCCGCAGTGGCATTGGTGGGAGGCGAATACATTACCGGTATCTTCATTCCGTTGTCTAAAGAAGCTGCCTGGATAAAAGTAGCCGCCAATGCCAGTTGGGTGCAAACCATACAGATAGTCATTGCCATCACCGCCATCATTATATTCTACGGAATCAATTTAATGGGATTAAAAATGAGTGCCAAAACACAGAATGTACTCACCATTATTAAAATTGTATTAATCTTATTATTGATAGCGCCGGTGTTTTTTTCAGTCAATGCAGATATTGCCCCGGCAGCAACAACCGGCAGTGCAACTTTGCGCGAATACATAACAGCATTCGGGATAGGGCTGGTAGCGGTAAGCTTTACTTATGGCGGCTATCAGCAGACCATCAATTTTGGGGCAGAAGTAAAAGATCCGGCAAAGAATATTCCCCGCGGTATTTTCCTGGGCATTTCAATCATCATACTGCTTTATCTCACCATCAACTACGCCTATATAAAGGTAATAGGGTTTAATACGATGCATTTGCCGGAAACAAAAAACATTGCCGCTATTATGGCATCAAAAATATTTGGTGTTAATGCAGAAAGGATCTTGTCTGGTTTTCTTTTTTTAAGTGTACTGGCCTATGTAAATGTGCTGCTGATGAGCAACCCACGGGTAATGTATGCCATGAGCGAAGACAAAATACTGCCGCCCATTTTCAGGAGACGCAATGAAAAAACGGATGTATTAACGGTTTCGCTGAGTGTCTTTGCAGCACTTTGCGCATTAATTGTATTCTGGGCAAAAGAATTTGATACCATACTGAGCTTTACCATTTTTTTGGATTGTTTCGGAATGGTATTGTCTGCCGGAACCATTTTTATCCTGCGCAGGAAAACCAAACACCTCGATGGCACAGGTATTTATATCATGAAGCTGTATCCTTTTCTGCCAGCAATTTTTATGATGGCATATATATTTGTGGCCATCAGCATTGCGCTTGATTATAAGGCCAATAATTACGCTGCACTAACCGGTATCCTGGTGCTGGCGTCTTTTATTGCACTGTATTTTCTTGTAAATACCATTAAAAAACAGAAAATATAACCATGGATATTTCCTATATTTTAAACGAACTCGGCGAAGAAAGAGAACTCTATTTCAATGCTGTTTCGCCGCCCATCATTCAAACCAGCAATTTTGCATTTAAAAAAGTAGAGGACCTGCGCCGGGCTTTTGAAGATGAAATGAGCGGTTACCTGTATAGCCGCGGTCTTAACCCAACAGTTGATATACTTCGTAAAAAACTGGCCGCACTGGATGGCGCCGAGGATTGCCTGGTTTTCAACAGCGGCGCCTCCGCAATATTTGCTTCGGTATTTGCCAATGTAAAAAGTGGTGATCATATTGTCTCGGTAAAAAATCCGTATACCTGGGCATGGAAAATGTTCGATAATATATTACCCCGGTTTGGAGTATCCACCACTTATATAGATGGCACCAGCATAGAAAATTTTGAAAGGGCCATTCTTCCCAATACGCGGATCATCTACCTGGAATCGCCCAACAGCCTAACCTATGAACTGCAGGATCTCCGGGCAGTGGCAGAACTGGCCAAAGCATCCGGGATAACCACCATCATAGACAACAGCTATTGTACACCGGTATACCAGCGCCCGCTGGCACTGGGTATTGATATTGCCATGCAAACCGCTACCAAGTACCTCAATGGCCACAGCGATACAGTTGGCGGCGTTCTCTGCGGTACCGGTGCCATGATGAAAAAAATATTCGACAGCGAATACCTGAATATAGGTATCGGCACATCACCTTTTAATGCCTGGCTCATGCTCAGGGGACTGCGTACACTCACCGCGCGGCTGGATCGTATCACGGCAACTACCCATCAATTATTGCAATACCTCAAACAACACCCCCGGGTGGAGGAAGTGATATTTCCGATGGATGCAGGCTTTCCGCAATACCAGCTGGCAAAACAACAGATGACCGGCGCCTGCGGATTGGTGACCATTGTTATGAAAGCAGAAAAGATGGAGGAGATCGTGCTGTTCTGCGAATCGCTGCGTCACATACTCATGGCTGTTAGCTGGGGCGGCCATGAAAGTCTTGCGCTTCCCAAATGCGCATCTTTGCGCCCGGAACAGTTCGATAAGAACAACCGCGAAAACAGAATGGTGCGGTTTTACTTCGGCCTGGAAGAGCCCGGATACCTCATTGCCGATATAGAACAGGCATTTGCGGCTTTAAATTAGGGTTTATTTTATATGTCCTGCTTTTTTTGAAAGACCCGAATACCTTATTTTTACTTCCCGGTAGAAGAACCTGAACCGTTTATCAAAAAACCATTATACAACCTTTACCACTGTTTAATTTTACCGCATGAAACTTACACAGCTGCGATTTACTACTATCCTTACCATTTTTTTTACATTGCCGGTATTGGCCCAGGACAAATGGGATCTCAAAAGATCAGTAGAATATGCCCTCGCGCACAATATCAGTATCAGGCAGCAGGATGTACAGGCAAGGTACGCGGCACTAACTACCAAACAAGGGAAGCTTTCTCAATATCCAACAGCCAATTTTTCGGGTAACCTGGCGCTCAGTTCGGGTAGAAACCAGGACCCTACTACGTTTAGCCTCATCACCACCAGCTACCTTAGTAGTGGCTATAATTTACAGGCCGGTATTGGTCTTTTTAACTGGTTTAGTCTCCGCAATAATATTGCAGGATATGCTTTGGATGAGAAAGCCGCTTATGCACAGGTAGAAAAATTAAAGAATGACCTGGCACTGAATGTTGCCAATGCTTACCTGAACGTATTGCTTACCAATGAACAGGCCAATATTGCCGCGCTTCAATTGAAGCTTTCACAATCACAATTAGAAAATACCCGCAAACTGGTAAACGCCGGTTCCTTACCCGAATTAAGCGCATCCGATCTGGAATCGCAGGTGGCAAAAGACAGTTCCAACTACATCAGCTCAAAAGCTATCGTTGAACAAAACGTGCTTTTTTTAAAAGCATTTATGAATGTAGACCCTGCAGTTCCCTTTGAAGTGGATACGCCGCCGGTAGAGAAAATACCATTGGAAGCTATCGGTGACCTGCAACCGGATATGGTATACCAGCTGGCCCTGGCCAACCTGCCACAGCAAAAAGTAAATAAACTAAAACTGGAAGCTGCACAGAAATATGTACAGGGAGCAAGAGGCGCCATGTACCCCACCATATCGCTTTTTGGCAGCCTGGGTGCATCATTCAACAACAAAGCGCAGGAGGTAACCGGTTCTACCATTGTTAATGCCCCGCTGGGCAAGGTAACGGTAGGCGGCACCAATTACGATGTTTTTCCCAACCAGCCATTCAACAATTTTTCATATGGCAAGATTGGCTATTTCGACCAGCTCAACCAGAACTTCCGCCAGTCTCTGGGCATCAGCCTGAATGTACCCATATTAAATGGCGGTCAGTTGCGCACGCAGTTCGAAAGAAGTAAACTGAGTGTAAAAAACCTGGAACTGCAGCAGGAGCAGGATAATTTCACGTTAAAACAAAATATTTACCAGTCTTACACAGCAGCGGTTGCCGCCCTTCAGAAATTTGAAGCCAATAAGATAACGGTAACCAATACACAAAAAAGTTTTGATTTTGCTACCAAAAGATACAATATCGGGCTGCTGAATACCATCGATTTGATCATTACCCAGAACAACTTTTTTACAGCAAAACTAAACCTGCTTTATTCTCAGTTTGATTATGTTTTTAAAATGAAAGTGCTGGAATTTTATAAAGGACAGGGCATAAAGCTGCAATAATTTAATACACACTATACAAACACAACCGAAACTTTTTTTGACATGAGCAAGAAATTAATCTGGATACTGGTAAGCGTTGCCATTCTGGTTATCTTATTGGTAGTTGCACAAAAAAGCGGTGCTTTCGGTAAAGACGAAGGCACTAAAGTCACTGCCGAAAAAGTACAGAAGCGTACCATTATAGAAACGGTTACGGCCAGTGGTAAAATATATCCTGAAATAGAAGTAAAAGTAAGTCCGGATATTTCCGGTGAGATAACAGAGCTCACCGTGGCCGAGGGCGATAGCGTTCGCAAAGGCCAGGTGCTGGCCAGAATTTATGCCGATATCTATGCCACCCAAAGAGACCAGGCATCTGCCAATGTAAGCCAGCAACAGGCTGTGGTGTCTAACAGCACGGCACAACTGGACGCGCTGAAAGCCTCTATGAACCTTGCGGAAAAAACCTATAACCGTCAGAAACAACTGGCCGATGATAAAGTAATTTCCAAAGCAGAATTTGAAACAGCCGAAAGTTCTTATTTAACCACCAAAGCAAATTATAACGCAGCCATACAGGGTATCCGCGGCGGTCAGGCCGGGGTACAGAACGCACAGGCCAATCTTACCAAAGCCAATAAAGATCTGGGCCGTACCATTATTACTGCACCCATGGATGGGGTAATTTCATTGCTGAGTGTAAAAAAAGGCGAACGTGTGGCGGGTAACAGCTTTAATGTAGGTACAGAAATGATGCGTGTTGCAGATATGAGCAAAATTGAAATTAGGGTGGATGTCGGAGAAAACGATATACCAAAAGTACACCTGGGAGATTCTGCCCTGGTTGAAGTGGATGCTTACAACAAAAGAAAATTTAAAGGGCTGGTTACACAGATAGCCAGCAGCAATAAAGGCGCGGCCAACCAGCTTTCTACCTCTACTTCTACCAATGATGTTACCAATTACGAAGTACGCATCCGCCTTTTATCAGATTCTTACAAAGATTTGATTGACCCTTTAAAACCCAAAAGTTTTCCCTTCCGCCCGGGTATGAGCGCCAGCGCAGATATTCAGACCAAACGCCATGAAGACAGGTTGTCTGTACCCATCAATGCAGTTACCACCCGCGAGAAAGGAACCGATAAAGTTGCCGGTAAAGAAGCAGCCGCACCAGGCGGCAAACCCGATCCCAATACCAACCCCGATCAGAAGACAGTGGTTACCGATTTGGATGAAGTGGTATTTGTAGTGCAGCCAGATAAAAAAGTAAAAAAAGTAGTGGTTAAAACAGATATCCAGGATATCAACAATATAGAAATTATCAACGGACTGAAAGAAGGAGATATGATAATAACAGGGCCCTATGGAACTGTTAGCAAAATACTCAAAGAAGGCACCATTGTAAATGTGGTGGATAAGGACAAGGTTTTTGAAACCAAGAAATAAAACGCAGATTGCTGATGTTGGTATTGCGAAATTTTGAGATTTGGGCTGCAATGCGCAGATTAAGTAAATCTCAAAATTCCGCAATTCTGCAATCTCAAAATACCCCACTATGTTCCGATTTGGCGTAATTGGCGGAGGAAGCTGGGCAACGGCACTCGTAAAAATTCTTACAGATAATAAACTGCCCGTTAACTGGTGGGTACGCAGCGAACAAGTAATGCTGCACATTCAGCAACGGCACCACAACCCGCATTACCTCAGTTCAGTTTATTTTGATACTACGCTGCTCAGCATCAGCACCGATATTAAAGAAGTTATAGCAGACAGCGAATGTGTAATCATTGCCATGCCATCGGCTTATGTTGCAGATGCGTGTAAAAAATTACCTCCCGGCGCCTTTGCGGGCAAAAAAGTGATTTCTGCCGTAAAAGGTATACTGCCCGATGAGAATTTACTGCTCAATGATTACCTGCAACAGTATTTTGATGTGCCTCTTGAAAATTATTTTACGGTTATGGGCCCCTGTCACGCAGAAGAAGTAGCATCCGAAAAATTATCCTATCTCACATTCTCAGGAACAGATGAAGAAAAATTACCCCTCTTGGCCGGTTGCTTTAAAACGGTTTACCTCAATACAGTGGTTAATCATGATGTATATGGTGTGCAATACGCAGCCATCCTGAAAAATATCTATGCTTTGGGCGCTGGCATTGCACACGGACTGGAATATGGCGACAATTTCCTGAGCGTATTAATAGCCAACTGTGCCGATGAGATGGCTGGCTTCTTAAGAAAATCCGGTATCAGTAATATAGAACCGGGCATTCATGAAGATATGGGCGATGCGCTCCATAAAAAAACTGCTAATTATGCTGCATCGGTTTACCTGGGAGATCTATTGGTTACCTGTTATTCACTCTATAGCCGCAACCGTACCTTCGGAAATATGATCGGCAAAGGCTATGCGGTAAAGACGGCCCTGCTGGAAATGAATATGGTGGCCGAAGGATACAACGCCAGCAAATGTATTCATATCATCAACCAGCAGGTAAAGGCAACCATGCCGGTGGCAGATAATATTTACAGAATTTTATGGGAAGGTCTGGCGCCGCGTACGGGCTTTGGCATCATTGAAGAAAGTTTAATCTGATATGCACCCACTATACACTTTGGAATAGCCATCCACCCTCATCATCTTTAACTTTACCAACGCAATTGAAAATAGTATATTCAGATATGCCATTTTCATTTACAGGGTTTAGCTACCCGGTGCTTATTCTAATGGTGCTGCTGCTGGCGGCAACGCAGAGTATTCAATATGTTCGCCGTCGCAAAGGTCATTGATCACGGCGACAGCAATACCAGGTCTCCATCCACAAAAAATAAATCTGCCGCAATACCATCCGCAAAAAGTTTTCCTTCCGTTGTCAGTTGCAGCGTATCGCCGTTGCGTAACAGTTTTTGGGTGGTAATGTATTTATGGCTGTTCTTATGCAATAATCCGCTGGCGGATTTTCCAAATTGCTGTTCAATATAAGCTGTGTTCAGGCCCTCCTGCGTTCGCAAAGAAGTCATGATGTATTCATTCAGTCGTTGGGTAGCAGACAACACTTCTTCTTCAAAAGGCAGTTTGCCTTCTGCCAGCGATTGAATGTACAATGCATTGTTGGCAATATTCCACCGGCGGCGATTGCCATCAAAAGAATGCGCTGAAGGCCCAAGGCCCAGGTATTTTTTTCCGGCCCAGTACGAAGCATTGTGCCGGCTTTTGAAACCAGGTTTGCAAAAATTGGAGATCTCATAATGTTCAAACCCTGCATGCCGCAGCCATTCCATCAGCAGTAAAAAATGCCTGGCTTGCTTTTCAGGATCAACATCCTCTTTTTTATGTTGTACAATCATTGTCTGAAGCGCGGTGCCGGGCTCTACCGTTAAAGCATAACAAGACAGGTGCGGAATATCAAAAGCCAGTGCTGTAGCCACATTCTGGTGCCATTTTTCATCGGTAAGTCCGGGTGTGCCATAAATAAGATCAATGGAAAGATTATAAAACCCGGCTTTTCTGGCCAGGTTGATGCAATTCCTCGCCTGTTCAGCATTATGCGCGCGGTTCATCCAGGCCAGGTCTTCTTCAAAAAAAGATTGTATGCCAATACTCAGCCGGTTGATGCCGGCAAATTGCCAGTCCGCCAGTTTTTCAGCAGAAATATCATCGGGGTTGGCCTCCAGTGTAATTTCCGCCTGCGGCAAAATATCGAAATGCGCATGGAGCATTTCCATGATTTGCAATAGGTCCTGTTTATCCAGTAAAGACGGCGTGCCACCACCAAAATAAATGGTACTCACGGGTTCCTGCTGCATATAATTTCTTTGCAGTTGTATTTCTTTCAATAAAGCCTGTATAAAATCGTTCTTATTTTTGAGAGAAACAGAGAAATGAAAATTACAATAGTGGCAGGCTTTCTTACAAAAGGGTATATGAACATAAATGCCGGCCATAGAAATTGTTTTCGGAAATTACAGCGTAATAAATCTACATGCCAAAGGTAAGCGGATACAAGTTGGGAAAATGGGTACTGGTTGCATGGATGCTGCTTATTACCACGGCGGCATCTGCACAATACCTGTTAAAAATTGTACCGGTAGACAGAGACAGCAGCTTTATTACAAAAACACTGGGTTTACAAACAGATTTTCCAAGCCGGCTGGCCTGCGTTGCTTATGTCAACAATCTTCCTTCCAGCCTGCAGGAAAAAGGCTACCCTTCGGCATCCATAGACAGCATCGCCTACGATTCTTCTCAGGCCACCATAAAACTTTTCGTGGGCGAAACCTATAAACTGGCCCATATCAGTACCGCCGGCGTAAATAAAAGGGAACTGGAACAGGCTGGCTGGAACGAAAAAAGCATCCTGCAAAAACCGCTTGATATGGCGCGCCTGGAGCAATTGAAAGAAAACCTGCTGGCATGGTATGAAGAGAACGGTTATCCATTTGCCAAAGTGCAGTTTGACAGCCTTCATTTTGAAAATGATCAAATCAGCGCAGCATTAAAAGTAGACAAGGGGCCACTGTATAAAATAGACAGCCTGCGCGTCTTTGGCAATGCCAGGATAAATAATGTTTTTCTGCAACGTTACCTCGATATCAAAGAAGGTAGCTATTACCAGAAAAGCAAAATGCAAAATATCAATAAGCGATTACTGGAGCTCCCGTATATTGAACAGAAACAGTCATGGGACATGACCATGCTGGGCACCGGTTCCATTTTAAATCTTTACCTGCTTCCCAAAAAAAGCAGCCAGATAAATGTGCTGGTGGGTTTTTTGCCGGCCAACCAGGTATCCAATAACAGTTATGAACAGGTGCGCACCAAATTACTTTTTACGGGAGAGGCCACAATCAACCTGAAAAACGCTTTGGGCAATGGCGAACTGATTGGGCTCGATTGGCAGCAATTGCAGCAAAAATCGCCCAAGCTGAATTTGCAGTTTCAGCAGCCGTATTTATTTGGCTCTCCGTTTGGCATCGTTACTTCATTTGATCTTTTTAAAAAGGATTCCTCTTATCTCAATATTAATTTCCTGGCAGGTGTGCAGTATGCATTGTCTGTAAACCAGACAGGCAAATTATTCATACAGATGATGGGCACAAACCTGCTGCAGGTAGATACCATGGCAATCAGGGCTACCCGGAAACTTCCGAATGCCATAGACGTAAACTCATTCAATGTTGGGGTGGATTACAATATCAACAAGACCAACTACCGGCTAAACCCCCGCCGCGGATATGACCTTCAGCTGGTAGCTACTACCGGTACAAGAAACATAAAAAAGAACACCATTATTGCTAAGATGAGTGACCCTGATTTCGCATATGCATCACTGTATGATACCATTCAGCTTAAGACCTATCAGTTTACAGTGAAAGCTTCGCTGGCAAAATACTTTCAGCTGGGGCGGCAGTCTGCTATTAAAACCGCTTTCAGCGGTGGCTGGTTGCAAAGTCCCACTATATTCCGTAACGAACTTTTCCAGATCGGCGGCTATAAGCTGATGCGCGGTTTCGATGAACAAAGCATCTTTGCATCTCAGTATGTGGTTACCACTGCTGAATACCGTTACCTGGTGGGACTGAACTCTTATTTTTTTGTTTTTGGGGATTATGGATGGGCGCAAAATAAAAGTGTGGGGATCAGCACAAACAATACTTTTTTAGGAGTGGGTCTCGGAATGGCTTTTGAAACAAAGGCTGGAATTTTTAATATTTCTTATGCCAATGGAAAAAGAAACGATGTGAAGTTCGATTTGCGCCAGTCGAAAATTCATATTGGTTACCTGAATTATTTCTGATGGCAGCAGGGAAAAATATATTATCCGGTTACTATGGTTCTCTTGTTATTTTTGCATTGTAATCAGTAATTGTAATCAGTATTTGTGAAGTATACGTTATTCATTGTTTTGGCCTTTTTTACCCTTTTTGTGACGGCGCAAACGCCTGCCACAGATACACCGGGTGTGAGGCAACCTGCTGCTGCAGTTAAACCGGCGCCCGCGGTCATCAAAAAATCGCCGCCTGTTGCAGCAAAACAGGTGACTGATTCGGTGCGTCCTGCGGATACTATTCTATTGAACCTGCCATTTAAAGCGGCCAGAAACCCGCTGGGTTATATGGGGGTGCTGAAAATAAATCCATACTATCATTTTTTTGGAAACCCGGATAGCCTGGTTACAGAGGAAAGACAGACAACCGGTAAAGAAGCGATCTTTTATATATTGGCCGGCCTGCTTTTTTTCTTTTCGCTTATAAAATTGCTGTTCAGTAAATATGTGGGCAACCTGCTGGGCCTGGTATTCAGGGGCTCGCTCCGGCAAAAACAGATCCGCGAACAATTGCTTCAGACACCGCTGCCGTCGTTGTTTTTAAACATATTTTTTGTGGTGGTGGCAGGCCTGTACGTCTTCTTTTTGTTGCGGCATTACCAAACGGCAAGCGGTACCGGGTTCTGGCTGCTGCTGCTTTACTGCGTGCTGGCGGTAGGTGTCGTTTACCTGGTGAAATTCGTTGTGCTGAAGTTTACGGGCTGGATTTTCAATATCCGCGATGCCGCTGATACTTATATATTTATCGTATTCCTGGTCAATAAACTACTGGCCATATTCCTGCTGCCCCTGCTGATTATGATGGCTTTTTCACGGCCCTCCTGGTCAAATGTGCTGCTTACCCTTTCTTACATTATGGTAGGAGGGTTTTTTGCCTACCGTTACATCGTATCATTTGCCCCGGTAAGAAGAGAAGTTAAAGTTAGCCAATTTCACTTTTTTATGTACCTTTGCGCCTTCGAGGTAATACCACTTTTGCTGATTTATAAAGTTTTAATAGGTTTTTTTTAAGTGTTATTAGCTTATTGTTTTAAGAGAACATAATCTAAATTGCGAAACCATATCCAGAAGAAATGGTAAAGAACGGTGAAAGAAATACGGCTCCTGCTGTAAAAAAAGTTAAAAAAGTCCTTATTACCCAGCCCAAACCGGAAACGGATAAGTCGCCGTATTACGAGTTGGCCAGAAAATACAGTATTGAATTATCCTTTCACCCTTTTATCAGGCTGGAAGGCATCCCACCAAAAGAATTCCGCAAACAGAAAATAGATATCGCCAATTATTCGGCAGTAATATTTACCAGTCGCAACGCCATTGATCATTTTTTCCGAACATGCGAAGAAATGAAAGTGAATATCTCGCAGGATACCAAGTACTTCTGCATTACAGAAGCCGTGGCCCTGTACCTCCAGAAATTTATTTTATACCGCAAACGCAAAGTGTTTTATGGTGCCGACGGTACCAACAAAAGCATGTTCGATGTGATCAATAAACACAAGGAAAACGAAAAATTCCTGTACCCGGTATCTGAAAATCAGCAGGATAATGAGATTGTTGGCTGGCTAAAACAACACAATTGCGAGTACGCTACCCCTTATATGTACCGCACGATCAGCGCCGATGTAAAAGAAGTACTGGTGCACCAGGAGTTTGATGTAATATGCTTTTTTACGCCCAGTGGCGTGAGGAGCCTGTTCGATAATTGTCCGCGGTTTAAACAAAACGGCACCAAAATCGGCGCCTTTGGCAACAATACCTCCAGGGCTGTTGAGGAAGCCGGTTTATTACTGGATATCAAAGCGCCCCTGCCCCAATCGCCCTCCATGGTAGCGGCATTAGACAAATACCTGGCAGGGCTCAATCAGGCCTAAGATTGTTTTGAGTGTTGTGTGTTGTGTATTGAATACCGGGCTGTGCGGGCTACCGGTTATAGCAATGTTTCCATTCACTATAAAAAATAAAGCCCACATCCTGGGGGTCCGTTTAATTTAATTATCTCTGGTGTACAAATTGCATGGTATGCCTGGCATCTCGGCTGAGAATGCGCACTCAACACTTAAAACTCAACACATAAAATAATCATGGCCAACCGGTTAATAAATGAAACCAGCCCGTACCTGCTTCAGCATGCTCATAACCCGGTTGACTGGTATCCATGGGGAGAAGAAGCCCTTCAAAAGGCGAAAAATGAAAACAAGCCTATCCTCATCAGCGTTGGCTATTCTGCATGCCACTGGTGCCATGTAATGGAGAAAGAAAGTTTTGAAGACAGTGCGGTGGCCGGTATCATGAACGAGCATTTTGTGAATATTAAAATTGACCGTGAAGAAAGGCCCGACCTGGATCATATTTACATGGATGCTGTGCAGGTAATGACTGGCAGCGGCGGCTGGCCCCTTAATGTTTTTCTGACACCAGATACAAAACCATTTTATGGCGGCACCTATTTTCCGCCGCAAAAAGCATTTAACAGAGCATCGTGGACCGATGTGTTGCAGGGAGTAGCCACTGCATTCACAGAACGCAGGCACGAGATAACTGCCCAGGCGGAGGGACTGACCGACCACCTGGTAAAATCAAATCATTTTGGTGACCCGGCCGATGCGGGCGGACAAGGATTTACAAATGCCAATGCAGGAGTTATTTTTGACAACCTCATGAAATCGGCCGACAGAACCGCGGGTGGTTTTGGAAGGGCACCTAAGTTTCCACAAACATTTTCCATTCAATACCTGCTCCGGTATTTTTATTTTTATAAAAACGAAGAAGCCTTGCAGCAGGCCTGCCTCAGCCTCGATAAAATGCTGTATGGTGGCATTTATGACCAGGCAGGCGGTGGATTTGCACGTTATGCCACAGACAATGATTGGCTGGTACCGCATTTTGAAAAAATGCTGTACGATAATGCGCTGCTGGTTGTTACGCTGGCCGAAGCTTTCCAAATAACACATCATAAAAGATATGCCGATACAATTGCCGATACCATTGGTTTTATAGAGAGGGAGTTGATGTCATCCGCATCCGGTTTTTATTCAGCGCTGGATGCTGACAGCGAAGGCGAAGAAGGAAAATTTTATGTTTGGGACAAGCAGGAGATAGAAGCTGTATTGGGCCAGGATGCTGCTTTGTTTGCCGCTTATTATGATGTATCGGAAAAAGGAAACTGGGAGGGAAAGAATATTTTGAATGTGCCTGTGCCGCCGGAAATTTTTGCTAAAAATTATCCGGAAGGAGAGGAAGTGATAATGCAAAAACTGGCTGAATGCAGGAAAAAGCTACTGGAACAGCGGGCTAAAAGAGAGCGGCCCTTGCTTGACGATAAAATGCTGCTGGGCTGGAATGCCCTCATGAACCAGGCATGCAGTAAAGCGTATGTGGCTACGGGTATTGAAAGCTACCGGCAACTGGCAATTCGCAATATGCAGTTTATTTTCAACAGTTTTTTTGCGGATGGAATTATTTACCACAGTTACAAAAATGGTTTGGCAAAACACCCGGCCTTTTTAGATGATATTGCTTTCCTGGTGAAGGCGCTGATAACATTGCAGGAAATAACCGGCGATTCCGTTTACCTGCAACAGGCAAAAGAACTGACCGAACAGGCGATACTGCAGTTTGCCGATACGGAAAGTCCATTTTTCTTTTATACCAATAGCAGCCAGGGCGACGTTATACTTAGAAAAAAGGAGATCTATGACAGCGCTGTGCCTTCCGGAAATTCGGTAATGGCCGGCAACCTGCTTTATTTATCGCACGTATTTGATCATAAACAATGGAAAGAACGGTCTGTATCGATGATTGGCACATTATTGGGATTAATCACCCGGTATCCCGCATCGTTTGGCGGGTGGGCCAATCAGCTGATAATTTTAACAAATGGACTTAAGGAAATAGTGATTACGGGTCAAAAATTTAACGAAATACTTTTTGATATTTTGCATATTTTTAACCCGGCTGGCATTTTTCAGTCTTCGTCTGTCCCCAATGAGAACTTTCCCTTGCTAAAAGGTAAGCAGTTTTTGGATCCATTTCTTATTTATTTGTGTGAAAATTACGCGTGCAAGCCTCCTGTAAATAGCTTAACCTTGTTCATACAACAATATGATAATCAATAAATTATAAAATAATTTGCGAAGTTATTTATTTGTACAATAAATCAATAATAATACTCGTTTAATACATACGGGGATTTTTACGATTTGATAATTAAGAAAAAATTTCTAAAATTGTAGCTGATGTTCACGAGACATTCTATTTGCCGATTACCCTTTAATATTATGAAAATGAAAAACCTGTCCATTCTGTTAGCAGCTGCTGCAATTTTACTTGCTGGCTGCGGCAAATCCGGAAAATCCTCCAAAGGGTTGCCAAACGACGGCCAACTGCATGGAGTTTCTCCCTCAAACAAGTATCAACTTCCAAAGCCTCCGGGCATGGTGTACATTCCACCGGGAACCTTTCATATGGGCCCCAGCGATGAGGATGTAAACTACGCTTACACTGCACGTAACAAACAGGTGTCTATTAATGGCTTCTGGATGGATGCTACTGAAATCACCAACAATGAATACCGCCAGTTTGTACAGTGGGTTAGAGACTCTACTGCTGCAAAGCTGATGGGTTATGTAAAAAGCGTTGATGGTGTTGATATGGTTGACTGGAAAAAAGCAACTACTATTAAATGGGGTGATAAAGCAACTGTAGAAAAAATCGATCAGTTGATTGTAACTCCGGAGAATCGCATTTTTGGTAAAAAAGAGATTGATGCAAACAAACTGATGTATCATTCAGAAGTATTTAATACCAAAGACGCTGCCCGCAGGGAAAATGCCGGTAAAAACCGTTCTCAGTTTATAGATAAAAAAGACGTTCGTATCTATCCAGATACATTGGTTTGGATAAGGGATTTTTCTTACTCTTATAATGAGCCAATGACAAAAAGATATTTCTCTCACCCTGCTACCGGCAACTATCCTGTTGTTGGTGTAAACTGGAACCAGGCTACTGCTTTCTGTGAGTGGAGAACACATTACCTGAATGCATTTCTTGAATCAAAGAAAAGGGCACAGGAATCGGATTTCCGTTTACCTACAGAAGCCGAGTGGGAATATGCTGCACGTGGTGGCCGTTCACAATCTATGTTTCCCTGGGGTAACTATTACCTGAGAAACAAGAAAGGTTGCTTACTGGCAAACTTTAAACCAGGTCGCGGTAACTATCCTGAAGATGGTGGTTTCTATACCGTACGTGCTGATGGTTACTGGCCCAACGATTTTGGCCTGTATTGCATGGCAGGTAACGTTTCTGAGTGGACTTCTTCCCTGTACTATGAGGGTGGCTATAATTTCCAGCATGATATGAATCCGGATATCCGTTACAACGCGAAGGATGCAGATCCTCCCCGTATGAAAAGGAAAGTAATCCGTGGTGGTAGCTGGAAAGATGTTGGCTATTTCCTGCAAACTGGTACACGTGCTTATGAATACCAGGACACTGCTAAGTCTTATATCGGTTTCCGCACAGTGATTGATTTACCATCAACACAGGGCAAACGCTGATATTTAACAAACTGAACAAAATTTTTTACTGACAATTCCGTTTTGACATTGATTTAACAAATCAACAATATATCCTTTTCTCTAAAACCCGTTTAACAAACTCTAAAAAAAACGAAAACTATGGCTGGAGTAAGCAAATCAACAGACAAATTAGTAAATGTATTCGTATGCGTAGGCGCTGCGGTGGTAATCTTTGGTGCCTGGGCAAAAATCCTTCACCTTACATTCGCTAATCAGATGCTGACCATTGGTCTTTTAACAGAAGCTGCGATATTTTTAATATATGCTTTTTTACCGCCTCCAGGCCAGGAAATGGCTGCATTGGCAGAAGCGCTTCCTAAAATGAGCAATTCATCAAGCAACTCATCATTGAATTCACTGGATAAAATGATGACTGAAGCAGACATCACTCCTACTAACCTGAAAAAACTGAGCGAAGGTTTCCAGAAATTTGGAACACAGGTTAGCCAGATAAAAGATGTATCTGAAGTGGTTACCGCTACTTCTGATTATACTGCAAAAACAAAAGAAGCAACTGCATCACTTTCTTTAATGAAAGATGCTTATACAAAGTCTGCTGCAACCATGCAGTCTTTCAATGATGCTTCTGAATCAACCAAACAGTTTCATGGCCAGGTTCAGGTATTAACTAAAAACCTGGGTTCACTGAATACTATTTACGAGCTTGAATTACAGGATACCAACAATCACTTAAAGGCAATGAACAACTTCTACAGCAACCTGGCTACAGCTTCACAGGCTATGCAGGGTAGCGTGGCAGATGCCAAGAAAACACAGGAGCAGATTGGTTTGCTGGCTAAAAACCTCAGCAGTCTGAACCAGGTGTATGGCAATATGTTGACTGCCATGCAGGGTAAACAGTAAGTTAAAGGGATAGAGAAAAGAACAGCCATTTGTTTTAGTCAATATCCGGTACCCTACAAGCGAAAATGAAAAACCTGATTTAATTAAATTTAATTCACTCACCCATGTCTTTACCAAAAGAGCCCAGGCAGAAGATGATCAATATGATGTATTTGGTGCTTACAGCATTGCTAGCACTCAATGTATCTAATGAAGTATTGGAAGCCTTCAAAACCGTTGATAAAAGTATCGTTACATCAAATAAATCTCTTGACGATAAAAACCAAGTAATTTATAAACAATTCCAGGCAGACCTGGCAGACCCTCAAACGAAAGCAAATGCTGAAGTATGGGAGCCAAAATCAGCACAAGTAAAAAAATTATCTGCATCATTAAGCAGCTTCTTAGATGATTTAAAGTTGAAACTGAAACAAGAGTCAGGCCTGAGAAAGGATGACAAAGGCCAGGAAGAATTTAAAGAAGACGACCTGGATGCCGCAACGCGTTTATTTGCCCCTGATAAGGATTTTGATAAAGGCGAAGGACAAAAGATGTATACTGCGCTAAGCAACTATAAAAAAGACGTTTTGGCAGTATTAAATCCGGCTAATTTCCCGGATCAATATAAGAATGATCCAAAATTCCAGGCTGAAATGAAAGCTAAGATTGCAGAATTTCAGAAGACTTTGCCACTGGATATGTCAGTACCTGAAAAGTCAAATTCCAAGGCAACGGGTAATGTTCCCCAGGATTGGACCTTGAATTATTTCCACATGACGCCTACCATCGCGTCTTTAACCATCCTGAGTAAGTTTCAGAATGATGTAAAAAATTCAGAATCTCAGCTGGTTGATTATATCCACCAAAGGGTTGGAGCCGTTAAGGTAATTTATGACAAATTTTCAGCTATCGCAACCGCTAGCAGATCTTATGCAATGCCGGGCGAGGAAATTGAAATCACTGCAGGTGTTGGTGCCTTCAGCGATGCTGCGAAGCCCAAGATTACTATAAATGGTCAGGGCATGCCTATTTCAGACGGTAAAGCGCTGTTTAAAACTACCGCGAGTGGCGCTGGTGAACACAGCATTTCCGTAAAGATTGAATACACAAAGCCCGACGGTACTTCTGAAGTGAAAAATGAAACAGTTAAATACACTGTGGGTACTCCTTCAGGCGCTTCTATGTTCCTTGAAAAAATGAACGTGGTTTACCTGGATGTAGAAAACCCGGTTACTATTTCTGCCGGTTCGGGCGGAAAGGAAAAAATGAGCGTGGGCTTTACCAATGGTTCTATTAAACCAGCTGGTGGCGACCGTTTCATGATTGTTCCTACAACTGCAGGTATTGGTAAAGTAAACATCAACGTAAACGGAAAGGTTACTCCTTTTGAAGTACGTTGCAAATTGTTGCCAAGCCCCGTACCAATGGTAGGTGCAGTAACCAGTGGTGCTATTCCATCTGCCACATTCAAAGCAATGGGTGGATTACTGGCCAAATTAAAAGACTCTGAATTCGATTTCCCATACACCATCGTTAGTTATGAACTGGGTGCAAGAAACCCAAGCGGTATCTACCAGATTGTGAATGTGGATGGTCCGCGCTGGACTCCTGCAGAAAACCTTATTAAAATGCAGGCTCCGGGTTCAGTGGTATATTTTGATAAAATCAAGGTTAAAGGCCCCGGTGGTAAATTAAGGACCATTGACGGAACTTATTTTAGCCTTAAATAATAACCAGTTTAAACGTTGAAAGCAATGAAAAACCGTATCATCAAATTGTGTCTTTTGGTAACCGTGCTGGCACTTTGTGCAGGCAATGCAGACGCGCAGACCAACAAGAAACGTACAGCCAAGAAAAGAACGACTACCAAGAAAAGCACCAATAAAAATGCGGGCAATGCTACAGCTACCATTGCTGCTCCGGCAAAAGACACATCAAAGCCTGTTATACCTGATCCTGAATTAAACCTCGGGGTTATACGTAAGAGTCTGCGTAATGATGATGCTGTTGAACGCAACCTGGTAAAGGAAAGAACACCACTTCCTTATGAGCACATCCGCGAAGATGATGCCGTTTACAGGCAACGTTTGTGGAGAGAAATCGACGTTCATGAAAAAATGAACCTTCCTTTTGTCTATAAAGCAGATGGTGACAACGGAAACCAGCGTTTCGTGATCATCCTGCTCAATGCAATCAAAAGCGGTGAAGTAACAGCTTTTAATGCAGACGATGACAGGTTTACCACACCATTGCCCTTTGGCGCTATTGCCAAGAAGCTGGTAGGCGAACCCGTTACTCAGCCGATACCCGACTGGGCTAAAGACCCCACCGGAGCTACTATGAAGGATACTACCATCATCAATGAGTTTGACCCAAATGCAGTAGAAAAATTCTGGATAAAGGAAGATGTGATTTTCGACAAGGAATCTTCACGCCTTCATACACGCATACTGGGTATTGCACCCATGTTCAGCGTAAAGAACCAGGATGGCTCTTTCAGGGCAGTTACACCGTTGTTCTGGGTATACTATCCCGATCTGCGCCCCATGCTGGCTAAGTTTGAAGCTTACAATGGCAAGAATTTTGGCGCCCGTTTAAGCTGGGAAGAAATGTTTGAAAGCCGTATGTTCGCCAGCCGTATTATTAAATCTACCGTAGAAAACCCCAATGACCTGTTCATTGAAGGTTATGTAAAAGATCCTATTTTACGCCTGCTGGAAGGCGATAATATCAAAGAGAAAATTTTTAACTACGAGCAGGACCTCTGGTCTTACTAAGCAACTGGTTATATAATATTAAAAGCATCGTATTTTTACGATGCTTTTTTTTATGTTTTAAATAATGCTACCGCTTAGTAACATTAAAAAAATACCCTTAATGAGGTATTGTATTGTGAAATTTGTTTGCTATTTTTACAACGGTTTTTCATAGGATATTGGATTTTAAAAACGGGGCTGGATTTTTATCCTGGCCCCTTTTCTTTTTCAGCAAAGTAGCTGCTGATAATCGCCGCCTTGGCCGCCCCGGTAATCCGGGCAATTTCATCTGCAGCAGCTTCCTTCACCTTTTTTACCGACTTAAATTCCTTTAAAAGTGTATCTGCCGTAGCCTTCCCAATGCCTTTTATGCCTTCCAGCTCATTTTTAAAGGTGCCACGGCTGCGCTGGCTGCGATGGAATGTAATACCAAAGCGATGAACCTCATCGCGGATACGCCTTATCAGTTTCAGGCTATCGCTGTTATATGGCAGCTTAACTGATTGCTGGTCGCCCTGGAAAAATATTTCCTCTTCATTTTTCGCTAGTCCAACAAGTGTCATTTTACCTTCCAGGGCCAGTTCGTGTATACTTTCAACAGCAGCGCTTAACTGGCCTTTGCCGCCATCTATAATTACCAGCTGTGGCAGCGGCTGCTGTTCTTCTTTTAAACGTTTATAACGACGGTACACCACTTCTTTCATGGTTGCAAAATCATTGATACCTTCCACCGTTTTTACATTGAAATGCCGGTAATCTTTTTTACTGGGCACCGCATCTTTAAAACATACCATGGCAGAAACAGGATAGCTTCCCTGGAAATTTGAATTGTCGAAACATTCAATGTGCAGTGGCAGGTCTGCCAACTGCAGGTCTTCCTGTAACTGGTACAGCACTTTTTTGCGGTCCATATCCGATTTGCCTTCCAGCTGAAGCGTTTTTTTCTTCTTTATCTCTTCTTTAAAATAAGCAACATTTTTTTCGGATAGCTCAAGCAGTTTCTTTTTTTCACCTCCTTTGGGAATATTCAATACAATTCCCGGCTCGGGATAATCAATTGCAAATGGAACGATGATCTCGGCAGACTGGCTGTTAAATGTTTGCCGCAATTGCGCCACTGCAAATGCCAGAACTTCTGCATCGTCTTCTTCCAGGTGAGGTTCCAGCTGAATGGTATGCGTTTGCACAATGGTACCATTCTGCACCACCAGGTAATTGACAAAAGCAATATCCCCTTCCTTTAAAATAGTAAACACATCCAGGTTGCCGAGATGCCTGCTTACGATAACAGATTTTGATTGGTAATTTTCTACGTGTTCCAGTTTTTTACGGATCATTTCGGCTTTCTCAAAACGCATATCTGATGCAAACTGGTTCATCTCCTGTTTATAATGCAGGATAACCGGCGATAGATTTCCTTTCAGCAGGCTCTTCAGCCGCAACAACCCTTCATGATAATCATCTGCTGTCTGCAAGCCTTCACAGGGGCCTTTGCAATTGCCGAGATGGTATTCCAGGCATACCTTGAACTTCTTTTTTTGTATGTTATTTTCCGTGAGGTGCAGTTTACAGGTACGCAGCTGAATGTTTTGCTTTATAAAATTCAACAGCTCCCGCACCTTGCCCACAGAAGTAAACGGGCCGAGGTATTCTGAACCGTCATTTATTTTTTTACGCGTGAGGAATACCCGGGGAAACGGTTCTTTTTTTATAACGATATAGGGAAAACTTTTATCGTCTTTCAGATCGATATTATATTTTGGCTGAAATTCCTTTATCAGTGAATTCTCCAGGAAGAGCGCATCCTGTTCAGAATCTACAATGGTAAATTCTATATGCTGAATATGTTTTACCAGTTCATGCGTTTTATAACTGGTAAAGGTTTTATTAAAATAGGAGCTTACGCGTTTGCGCAGGCTCTTGGCTTTGCCAACATAAATAAGCTCTTTGTTTTTACTAAAATATTTATAGATACCCGGATTAACAGGTATGGTATGGGCAATCTGTTGAAATTCCTGTGCCGTCATGAATAAAGGTGTATGGTGAAAGGCTTAGGGTAAAAGGTGTAAGGTTTAAGGTGTAAGGTGTAAGGTGTAAGAGGGGAAAGGTACCAAATGCCCTACACCTTAAACCTTACACCTCATACCTCCCTCAGTATCCCCAGCTTATCTTTGTTTGTTCCATTGGTAATGAATTGCCTTTTACTTTTTTCTCGGTAATAATCTGCATGTTTTTATCTGTTTTCCAATACAATTTCTGGTTATAACCGGTGTCATTCCTGTTGAAATGCTTTTCTATATAAATACCAGTCACCCGGTCGCTCTTAACAGGGTCTGGTTGTATATACACATTAATCTTCTGAATAACCAGTGAAGTATCCACCGTAGAAAAGATCAGCGTAATGGAGGGCACACTCTGATCCGCAATACTGGTTTGGGTATACTGTTTTTTCAGCGCAGGATCATTGATATCCGGTTCCCTGAACTGCCGGGCCAGTTCACCCAATTCAGTATCAGTTGCAGCAGATAGCACCGGGCGGTTATTGATAGTAACAGTTTTGCTGATAGGAAGTTTTAATGAGTCTATTATTTTTACCTGGCCGCCAATATAATCAGGTACCGGAAAAAAATCCTGTGGTGCGGCTGAACTGTCTGTGCCGGCTGTTTTAACCGCGTTGTTGCTGGGTGATGGGTTGCTACAGGCGGCAAAAAAACAACCTGTAATCAGAGCAAGAAAAGTATATTTCATGCTATAAAAATACAATAAAATAAAAAGCCGCTGCAATTTGCAGCGGCTTCAGCATATTTTTATAATTTAAAATGACCTGCTAACACCAAACTTGATACCGTACTCAGTCAGGTATTCGCGCACCCTGTACTGGTTGGTATAACTGGATAAAAGCTGTGAACGGAACTGCGGTCCAACCTGCCATTTCAATCCACCGGTTTTATAAGATATAAATGCTTCGAAATTGGTATGTACATTGAAGCCACGTACCAGGTCCGGACTCTGAATATAATTTTTATAATCAGAAGAGATCAGGTAGCTGTTGCTGGTAAGTAAAAATGTTGGCTGAACACCACCTGCAATGCTAAACTGCAGTTTTTTATCGCCCAGTAATTTAATTTCAATTCCCACCGGCAATGAAAGCTGTAAATATTTATTTTGCAACTGCTCCGGCGCATATCCTGAAAAATTCCTGATATTGGTATAACCGGAAAGTGTATCGTGCAACTGGGAATTATTTAAAGCAATAGAAGCTTTTTCGGTATGGTACTTAAACGCATCGATATAATACCTCGAATAATTTAACTGCGCGCCGGCAAACACCGTAAGGCTGTTGGATAATTTATACTGCACATTGCTGCCCAGCTCAAAACCGGGCGCTGGCAAATGATGCACATAATTATTGATATTGTCAGAAGTATTGGCAGCAACGGGAATATAACTGTCACCCTTTGTATTAAGCGTGGTGAGCCTCCTGTAACTGATGGTTGGACTAGCATAAAACTGGAGCGACCATTTAGAATATTTAATGGCTCCACGGGCAGCCGATTGCTCAAGCTGGTTAATGGTGCCGGTAGCTTTATCGCTGTTGTTATTGTCTTGCTTCGAAGCTGCTATATTGTTTGTTGCGAATGTATGTTGCGGAATAATAATATTACCAGAAGCATGGACTTTGTTGCCTTCAGCGGGAACGGACGGCAGCAGGTCATTCTCAATGACTGGTGATATCTCAACCCCGGTCGGTTGTACTGTTGCCGGTTGGTTGCCGGAATTAGTATTTGCAACCGCAGTTGTTTGCACGCGGTTGTTGTTTTGGGGGAGGGCAACATTATTGGTATTACCGCTGGCTATATGATCAGTGGCGGCAGTTACTGAAGAAACAACGTGCCTGTTTTGCTGGTTATAAAGCGGTGAATTTGTGGTTGTGCTGATTTTTGAAGCGGAGATGGTTTCCGTGCCTTTGTTCAGTTTGGTTGCTATCCTGTTATAGTCAGACATCAGGACTTGTTTGCCTACCAATAAACCTGTAAGTAAGAATAAAGTAAAACCCAGTGCCCACCATTTCTTTCTGCCATGTAATGAACTGTAAATATTGTTCCAGACCCTGTCAGATGGATACATTTTGTATTGATCCGATTTCTGTTTCAGAAACTCTTCAAATTCATTATCGTAAATATTCCGGTCCATGTAAGCAAGGGTATTTTGTGTACGGATGTTAGTTTGGTTCTGTATAGGTGTAACTGATTACTGCATTCAACTATTAACTTCCAAAAGATGATAGCATATTCATCTTTTTTGCCGGCTGCTGCTGCAGTATTTTTTTCTTTATCAAAATATCTTCCAGCATTTGCTTTGCACGGGTGTACTGAGATCTGCTGGTACTCTCTTCAATATCCAGCATATTTCCAATTTCACGGTGCGAATACCCTTCAATCGCATACAGGTTTAAAACTGTTCTGTATCCTATTGGCAATATGCGAATGCATTCCACTACCTGTTTCGCCTGCACAATAGACGGCACACTTTCTTCTCTTACCTGCATGGCCGTTGCATGGATGATGTCAACACTTTCATTGAACTTCTTGTTCTTTTTCAGGTTGTTGATACAGGTATGCACGATGATGCGTCTAATCCATCCTTCAAATGCGCCCTGGTTGCGGAAAGTGTGTATTTGCGAAAACACTTTTATAAATCCTTCCTGCAACATATCCTCTGCATCTTCCCTGTTGTGGGCAAACCTGTAACAAACTGCCAGCATTTTTGGACTGTACCTGTTATACAATTCCTTTTGTGCTACAGCATCATTTCGTAAACAACCTTTTAAAATGGATTCCTCTGTCATTGTGGACGTTTGGTAACCCGTAATTTAAGACAATTTTTAATACGGGTTGCTGCTTTGCTTGTATAAAAAAACTTGGATGGAATTCGATAAAAAAAATCAATCTTCTTTTTTTGTTAGATTTGGTATAATTAATATACAAAAAAGTATACAAAATCTAATAAAACGGCTAAATTTTAGTAGAAATTACGATGGGACTATTTTTAAAAAATAATTAAAAAGAATTGGCTGGATTGTTTTATTGATTATAGTTAAACAAGGCCAGCTTCTCCGGCAATACGCTCCGTTACTTTTTTCTGACCAGGCTGTCTGCCGGATATTTTTTTTGCATGACGGTGCGGATATTGTCTGCCCAAACAATGAGCTCCTGTTTTTGCGGCGCACTAAGAATGGCGTTTTTATGTATCCAGGTATAGCTGCTCAGTGGCATTTCATCTTCTTTCACCTGTTTAATGATTTCTTCCATTTTGCGGTACTGCCGGCGCAGGCTATAAGCGGCAAATTCATCAAAATTAAGCTCTGCTTTTCCTTCTTTTACATGATTATTCAACCACCAGTCTACCGGTTGCAGTTTTGTATACCAGGGATACACTGTGTTGTTGGAATGGCAATCGTTACAACTGGCAACCAGTATATCTTTTACACCGGCCGGAACAGGAAAAACGGCGGCAATGGTATGCTCCGGCAACACAGCTGTATTGTTTTTTACCGGGTGAAAAAATTGAATTAACAGCAATAATGCCAGGAGGAAAACCAATATTTTCTTTATCATAATTTGTAGGACGGTTAGGATTTAATACGGGCAACGCAAAGCCTTTTAATACATGAAGGCAGGTCAAATACAATTGCCGGCATTAAATTAAAACAGTACCCGTCATTTCTTTTGGAACGGGCAATTGCATCATAGTTAAAATAGTAGGGGCCAGGTCGCCCAGTTTGCCCGGTTTAAGTGCACCTTTAAATTCATTGTCTATTATAAAAAATGGCACCAGGTTTAGCGTGTGTGCCGTATTGGGTGTTCCATCTTCATTGACCATATAATCTGCGTTGCCATGGTCTGCTGTCAGAAAAACGGTGTAGCCATTATTTAATGCAGCGGTTACCACTTTTTCAACACAGGCGTCAACTGTTTCAGCGGCTTTGATGGCTGCGCTGAATACGCCTGTATGACCCACCATATCTGTATTTGCATAGTTGAGGCAGATAAAACTGGCCGTTTTATTTTCAATTTCCGGTACAATAGCAGCGGTAAGTTCATACGCGCTCATTTCCGGTTTAAGATCATAGGTAGCCACTTTTGGTGAGGGGGCCATGATACGTTTTTCACCTTCAAATGGTTTTTCGCGGCCGCCGCTGAAGAAGAACGTAACGTGCGGGTATTTCTCTGTTTCGGCTATGCGTATCTGTTGTAATCCGTGTTGTGCTATGATATCGCCGAGTGTGTTCTTGAGGTCGTCATTTTCAAAAACCACATGCACATTTTTGAATGAATGATCATACTGCGTCATGGTGGTATAATCGATGTTCAGTTTATGCATGCCCTGCTCGGGGAAATCCTGCTGGGTAAGTACTTCAGTTATTTCGCGGCAGCGGTCTGTGCGGAAATTGAAGCAAATGGCCACATCGCCTTCTTTGATGGTAGCCACCGGTGTTCCGTCTGCAGCGGTAATAACGGTAGGTTTTATAAATTCATCCGTGATATTGTTTGCATAAGATTTTGAAACCGCGTCAATGGCATTGGCCGATTTTTCGCCGGCACCAAGTACCAGGGCATCATAAGCCAGTTTTACCCTTTCCCAGCGTTTGTCGCGGTCCATGGCGTAATAGCGACCGCTGACGCTGGCTATTTTACCGGTTGATTGTTGTAAATGTTGCTGCAATTCGGTAATGAATCCAAGCCCGCTTTTCGGGTCGGTATCACGGCCATCAGTAAAAGCATGAATAAATACGTTGGTCAGGCCTTCATTTTTGCATACATCAACCAGGGCTTTCAGGTGGTTAATGTGTGAGTGAACGCCGCCGTTACTCACCAGACCCAGCAAATGGAGGGGCTTATTTTGGGTTTTTGCCAGCCGGATGCTTTGCAGCAATACCTCATTTTTAGCAAAAGAGCCATCCCGAACTGCAACGTTGATGCGCTGCAGCTCCTGGTAAACCACCCGGCCTGCGCCAAGATTGAGGTGGCCCACTTCGCTGTTGCCCATTTGGCCGTCGGGCAGGCCTACCGCTTCGCCGCAGGTAACCAGGGTTGTATTGGGAAATTTCTTATATAAACTGCTGACAAAAGGAACGTTAGCGTTCTGAATGGCATCGGCTGATTTTTTCTGTCCAATGCCCCATCCATCCATTATAACCAGGATAACTTTTTTCTTTTCCATGCTTTCAAAACTACGAATTTCAGTGTAAACAGGATCCGGGTTTGGAAAAAGAGTGCGGATAAGCGTTTTTTTTACACATAATGCAAGTTGGCATATTTTTAGTGCTGTGTAGTCTTGCAATCCAGCCTTTTGAAGACAAATATAAATTCCAACATCCAACAAGAAATACCTAAGGAACGATTTATGAAAAACTACCTGTGGCTTGTATTGCTAACATGCTCATTTTTACTGACTGCATCCTTTTCTCCTCCTTCTTCTCCGCCGGCTAATGAAGCCGGAATGGAAATAGAAGATATTGTAGGGGCATTAAGGACAGGAAATGCTACCAAGTTGTCGAGATATTTTGACATCCGGGTAGACATTACACTTCCCGACAAAAGCGATAATTACAGCCGCGCCCAGGCAGAAATGATAATCCGGGATTTTTTTAGCTATAACAATGTCAGGAATTTCGAAATAAAATACAAAGGCGAAAACAACGGTTCAAACTACTGTATTGGTACATTGAAAACAAAGAATGGAGATTACCGCACCAAATTGTTTCTGAAACAAAAAGAGAGCAAACAAGTGTTACAGGAAATCGCTTTTCAAACCGTTGAGTAAAAATATTACCCCTGAAAGACCTAAGGCTTGTGATGGCAATCACAGGCCTTTTTTGTGTCCGCTGCTTTTACAACAATTGGTTGCCGCTATCTTTGTTCAATGAGTACATTCGATGAACAGCTGGCTGTTTTAATAGATGCAGCATTTAAAGAAGATGTGGGCAACGGAGATCATTCTACACTGAGCTGCATACCTGCAGATGCGAAAGGCAAAGCCGTGTTAAAAATAAAAGAATCAGGTATTCTGGCTGGTATGGCAATAGCAGAAAAAATATTCAAGTACGCAGCACCTGCCGTACAATTTAGTGCACATAAAGCCGATGGCGATATCATGCAACCCGGCGAGCTGGCTTTTGAAGCAGAAGCATCCGTACATACCATCCTGCAATGCGAAAGGCTGGTATTAAATTGTATGCAGCGCATGAGCGGTATCGCCACCCTTACGCGCAAATACACCGATAAGCTAAGGGGCTACAAGACAAAAATACTGGACACGCGAAAAACAACACCCAATTTCCGCCTGCTTGAAAAAGAAGCTGTGCATATTGGCGGCGGCATGAACCATCGCATGGGTTTGTACGATATGATTATGCTGAAAGACAATCATATTGATTATTGTGGTGGACTGGAACAGGCCATTGAAAGAGCGTACACGTATGTGCAAACTGTAAAACCAGGTCTAAAGATTGAAGTGGAAACCAGGAACATCAGCGATGTACGGAAAGTGCTGACCGTTGGAAAAGTTGACAGGATAATGCTTGATAATTTTACACCCGGCCAGGTGAAGGAAGCGCTGGCGATTATCAATAACCGGTTTGAAACAGAGGCCAGTGGTGGTATTAACCTTGATAATATTGAAGAATACGCCCAAACAGGCGTTGACTATATCAGTGCAGGTGCTTTGATACACCAGGCAAAAAGCCTGGATTTAAGCTTAAAGGCCGTAATAGCCTGATATTATTTGTAGAAAACAATTACGTTATGTCAAAAAAAAATAAGCCCGATGCGCGGGGCTTTGTATTCAGTACCGATCCCAATTTTTCATTTGAAGAAAATACCGGTGAGCCCGCCGGTACGCTGCTACCGAATCAGCAAAAATTGCGCATCCGGTTAGATACCAAACATCGGGCAGGTAAGGCAGTTACACTTGTAACCGGGTTTACCGGTACAGACCCGGATCTGGAAAGCCTCGGTAAACAGCTGAAAAACTATTGCGGAAGCGGTGGCGCGGTAAAAGACGGAGAAGTAATTGTACAGGGCGATCATCGCGATAAAGTGCTGCAATGGTTACTAAAAAACGGGTATACCCTATCAAAAAAAATCTGAAATTGTTTGAATCTATTCTTGCATCGATTGCCATCGTAACCATTCTTATTGCCATTACAACTTTTGTTTTATACGGAAGGGCAAGAATGAAAGAGCAGGAACACAACGAACAATTATTTTTACGAATTCATTATGCCAGCCTTTTCTTATTGCTGTTGCTGGGCATACTATATATGTTTTTCATGGTGGAGACCCAGAGCTGAATGAAATGGTTGATTAGATAACCGAAGTCTCAGATAACCGAAGTCTTTAAGACTTCGGTTATCTATTTAAACATCATCCTTTAAAGCCGGTGGTATGATGCCCGCCATCGCAATAAGGTTTGTTTTTTGATGCACCGCAACGGCAGAGGGCTACCGGTCCCGTCTTTATTTCTTCAGTGCCATCAGATTTTTTTACAACTATTTCGCCAGTTACCAGCAAAGGCCCATTGGGAAGACATTCAATACTAATAGCAACTTTGGGTTCAGTAGATGGCGGTGTTGATTCTGTTGCCGTATTGTTTTTTATATAGCTCAATGCACCGCTCGGACATTTATTTATCTGTTCCATAATAGCGGCGGTAGCAGCTCCTTCCGGTATAATCCACGGCCTCTTGCCGGGGTCAAATACCTGGCGCAGGCCATGCCAGCATATTGTAGAATGAATACACGCATCCGGCTTCCAGACGATCGTGATGTCTTCGTTTTTATAAGTATGTGTTTTAAGCGACATTTTTTCTTATTTTAATGGTATTGGCCGCTTCACTTCCCGAACACCTGTTGTACCGCCGTTCAGAAACCGGCAATAACCAGTTACAATAGAATAAACAGGCACCCGGAATCAAAATACAACAGTTAGTTCATACAAATGTTTTAAATTCCCGTTGTATTTCCAGAGGCAGTTTACCGGGTTGGCTTTTTCAAAAATAAAGCTATGACAGCGATTGTTAATTGCGCCGCCTATTCTCGGGGTACACGGGTAGCCGAAGTGCCGCTGAGCGACGTACATAAAGTGCTAAAAGAGGCCGACCAGTTTGTCTGGATTGGTTTGCATGAGCCATCCGAGGCCATGCTCAATGATGTGCAGCGCGAATTTAATTTACATGACCTGGCTGTAGAAGATGCGCACTCTGCCCACCAGCGTTCCAAAGTTGAATTGTATGGCGATTCATTATTTGTTGTTATACGTACCGCCCAGCTTAGTAAAAACAAAGAACACCATATCGATTTTGGGGAGACCCATTTTTTTGTAGGTCCCAACTTTATTGTTACCGTGCGCCATGGCTCCAGCGTTTCTTATGCCAATGTTCGTACCAATTGCGAAAGTACTCCCCACCTGCTCAGCAAAGGCCAGGGCTTTGCGTTGTATGCCATTATGGATTTCATCATCAATCATTACCACCCGGTGGTAAGCGGCATGGAAGCAGAACTGGAAATAATAGAAGATAAAATATTTAAAGGAACACCGAACCGTGATACCACCGAACAGATCTACCTGTTAAAACGTGAATTGCTGGAAGTAAAGCGGGCTGTATCGCCGCTGATTGACATATGTAACCGCCTTACACGATTGGATATTAAATGTATTTCTGAACAAACAAGACCTTATTTCCGCGATGTATATGACAATGTTATACGCATTAATGAAATGGTAGACAATATGCGCGAATTACTGAATACCGCCATGGAGGCTAATTTTTCGTTGATATCCATTTCGCAGAACGATGTATCCAAAAAATTTGCGGGATGGGCCGCTATCATTGCCATACCCACCATGGTTGCCGGTTTCTACGGTATGAATTTTAAGTTCATACCCGAAACGGAGTGGGAATATGGTTTCTATGCAGTGCTACTTTTCACCGTTGGCGCCTGCCTGTTACTCTATTTTTTATTCAGAAAATCAGGCTGGTTGTAGCCACACCGCGGGTACAGTCGGGATGAAGAGATCGAGTGAGCTATATACGCTCCGCAAATCAGACATCAGACATCCTGCATCAGACATGATCACATCAGACATCATACATTTGTTCCACATGTCCCCGCATTGTCTCCCGCACAGCGACATGCCCAATCAACCTTTTACCAGGGGACATTGCGGTTAAATTACTACATTCCTCTTGCAAGAGCCCGGAGAAACACTCCGGTGATAGTCGGGATGAGGAGATCCCGCGAGCTATATACGCGCAGCAAATCAGACATCCTACATCAGACATCAGACATTTTCACCAGGGACACCGCAGAGATATCCGGAAGATGAATCCGCAACACATCAGACATGATCACATCAGACATCAGACATTCTTATCACTGTCCCGCTGCTACACTATACGAGCGCTTATCGCCCCATTTATTCAGCAGTTCCGATGAACAGATTTTGAAATTGCCGCTGAGACTTATATACAAACCAAGTATGTCCTGCTGGGTGAGCGGTTCTCCGTCGAGCGATTCAAAACGGACATTGTATACGTTTACCAGGTTGGTATAAACGGAACCCGTGGGCCATACCTGTGTGCCGCGGTTGCTGATATTGACCAGTTTGAATTTTACGCCCGCATGGCGCTGGCATTTTACAGCAATGGCCTGGGGTTGCTCATGACTGTCTATAAACATGTCTACGCCAACGATGCTGTCGGCGCTATTGTCTTCCTGCGAATACATCATTGCATTCTGGGCCAGTTTAAATGGTGTAGGCGTACCCGGTATATTGGGCATTACTGCCTTTGCATTGAGGGCGGGTTTTTTTCCAAAATTGGCAATCACCGCATCGGCAAATTCGGTGGTGTTGACCGACCTGGTTGTTTTATCGCCAAAATCTCCGGTATGAATGCCGCTTTCCAGCGTATACAACAACGCGTTTTCTATGATGGCGGAGTTTTCTGTGAGCCCTACATGCAGTAGCATGGCAATACCGCTGAGCAGCAAGGCGGTGGGGTTGGCAATGTTTTTTCCGGCAATATCAGGGGCAGTACCATGCACTGCTTCAAAAATGGAAATATGATCGCCTATATTGGCGGAAGGCGCAAAGCCCAGTCCCCCTACAAGGCCGGCACACAAATCAGAAACGATATCTCCCTGCAGGTTGGTCAGCACCACCACGTCAAAAAGATCGGGACGGGTAACCAGTTTCATACAAAGGTCGTCTACAATAATATCATCGGCTTTTAGTTCGGGGTATTCTTTTGCAACCTCGTAAAAGCATTCGAGGAACAGGCCATCCGTTAGTTTCATGATATTGGCCTTATGTCCACAACTGATGCGCCTGGCTTTTTTTAGTTTAGCCATTTCAAAAGCATATCTGATGACCTGCATACTGCCGGGCCGGGTAATGAAACGCCGGCTCAGGGCCACATCATGGGTAAGCATATGCTCTATGCCGCCATAAGTATCTTCAATATTTTCACGAACAATGGTAATATCGATGGGTATGCCGCCTTTGCTGAAAACGGTATCTACTCCGTGCAGGGTTTGAAATACCCTTTTATTGGCAAATGTGTTCCATGTTTTGCGTGCAGTAACGTTGATGCTTTTAACACCTTTTCCTTTAGGTGTTTCCATAGGCCCTTTAAAAAGCAACCCCAGCGATTCAATGGCCTGCTGAGCTTCCGGCGTCATACCGTTGGAAAAGCCTTTGTCGAAAACCCATTTGCCCATATCCACAAATTCATATTCGAGCGGAACTTTGTTTGCGGTAAAAATTTTTAAAACTGCGGCCATAATTTCCGGGCCTATACCATCTCCATTTGCTACTGCAATTTTCATTTTTTAATAATTTATTTTTTTTGGATCAGTGTTGGGCAAGTGTAACAGGCAAACATTTTATCATCCGGTGTTTACAAAACGGAAAATACACTGTTACTATCAATCGCATTCGTATGGCAACCAGCATAAAGCGCAGGGCCGGAATGCGCGTCAAATATAAGCGTAGTACCCCGGATTTGCGAGTGGTGGCAAACAAAAATTGTATGGCGTGCGGATCATTCCGTAACGGCTTTCAACTGCAACAGCGCCAGTTTGGTTACGGCTCTTTTTCCCCTGTCCGCTCTTAGCTACGGGTTTTTTTGTATCTTTCAGTTGCAAACCTACGTTCAATGGTCTCCAAAGTATCAGAAGGTATAGAAATAAGTGTAGAAACTTTCTACCAGCCAGACTATTCCAATCCCCTGCAGTCTGAGTTTATGTTTGCATACCGGATATCAATAGAGAACAAGAATAATTTTCCGGTAAAACTGCATCGCCGTCACTGGCAGATATTCGACAGCAATGGCCAGAACCGTGAAGTAGACGGCGAAGGTGTTGTAGGCGTACAGCCAACCCTGAACCCGGGTGAAAAATATCAGTATGTAAGCGGTTGCAATCTCCGCACCGAAATGGGCCGTATGATAGGCACCTACCAGATGGAAAATTTAAGCACCCGCAAAATCTTTGAAGTGGCCATTCCCTCTTTTGAAATGGTCGTTCCTTTTAAGAATAATTAGACGCGAATGGCACGCGAATAAGAGACGCGAATAGGACACGCGAATAAAGGCGCGAATAAGACACTAATTTGGCGCTGGAAGGGGCGCTGGCCGGGTGCTTGTAATTGGTATTGTTGTTTATCCTTACTGTATACCGGTATTCCAGAAAGTTACTTTTATTGTATTTATCCCAAACGCCAAGTGAACGGCTGTCACCTGTTTTTTACCCAAATCCATATTTTCCCCAGTTCCCTCATATCCCATTCGCGCCTCATTCGCGTGTCCTATTCGTGTCTTATTAGCGCCCTATTAGCGTCCCAAAAAAAAAGCCCCGGCTGTCCGGAGCTTATCTGTGTGCCAATACTGGCAGGCAATCGTGGGACTAATGTAAGCGTTTTATTTATTTTACAAATAATTAGTTAATTTTTTTTTGAGATAGTATGAAGTAATTGATCTTATTCTGCTTTATTCATGCACATTCACGCAAATTCGCGTTCATTCATGCACAATCGCGCAGAATAGCGCGGCTTCAAATGCAAACGCGTCGTATATTTGCAGCCTTCATGAATTTGAATGTGTTGCTGGAAACATTTGGTAAAGATTCCCGCATTTTTTCTATTGCGGACAGGATCACTATGTCTGTACCGCAGCAGCTTTTCCTGAAAAATCTTTATGGCAGCGCCTCCCAGTTTGTTGTGGCGGCTATTTTTAATCACCCTGCCTGCGCCCAGGTAAACCACCTGGTGGTTTTAAACGATGCAGAAGAAGCGGCTTATTTCCATAACACCCTGGAAAGCCTTACCAATGCACTTGACCTTTTTTATTTTCCTTCTTCATTTAAAAACAGGAAAAATTTTAAACTGCTCAATTCTTCCCATGTCATGCTCCGCACGGAAGCACTGACCAAACTGAGCGGCGGCGGCAATAAAAAGATCATTGTCACCTATCCCGAAGCGCTTTTTGAAAAATGTGTATTGCCCAAGACCTTGTCAGAAAACATCATCCGTATAAAAAACGGCGATGTGCTGGATATCAGTAAACTTTTATTGCAGTTCGACGATTATGGCTTTACAAAGACTGATTTTGTATACGAACCAGGTCAGTTTGCCATACGCGGCGGTATCCTGGATATCTATTCTTTCGGCAATGAAAAGCCTTACCGCGTAGAATTGTTTGGCAACGATGTAGATTCTATCCGAGTCTTTGACCCCGAAACACAATTAAGCGAAAGAAAGCTGCTGCAGGTAACCATCATCCCCAATGTAGAAACCCAGTTTGAAGACGGCGATAAAGTTTCACTTCTTGAATTTTTACCGGAGAATACGGCCGTGTGGCTGCAGGACTGGGATGTAATCAAAGAAAAAATTCTGACAGAAGAGGAAGACCTCCATCTTTTTATAGAATTACAAAAGGAACTGATGCCGGTTAATAAGAAGGCCGCAGCCGGCGATGATGATGATAAACTGGAGAAGAAAACCATCAGCCCCGAAGATTTTATTACTGCAGCTTCCATTGAAGCGGAAATAGATTACCGGCACCGCATAGAATTCGGTCATCGGCCATCTGCCAGCACCCTGCATGAGATTGAATTTCATACCAGGGAACAGCCGGCGTTTAACCGCCAGTTCGATTTGCTGATAAAAGATCTCAAGGCCCGGGAGGCAAAAAAATACGATATCTACCTTTTTGCCGAAAATCCCAAACAACTGGAGAGGCTGCACACCATTTTTACCGATCTGAAAGCAGACATACAACTTACCCCGGTACCGGTTTCCATTCACCAGGGTTTTATTGACGACGACCTGAAAATCGTTTGCTATACCGATCACCAGATTTTTCAGCGCTACCACAAATACCGCGTAAAGCAAGCCTACAACAAAAACAAGGCGCTTACCCTAAGAACCCTGCGCGAATTGCAGCCCGGCGATTACGTAACACATATAGATCATGGTGTGGGCGTTTACAGCGGTCTTCAAAAAATAGAGGCCAATGGTAAATTGCAGGAAGCAGTAAGGATCATTTATAAAGACAGTGATATCTTATATGTAAACATCAACTCGCTGCATAAAATAGCCAAGTTTACCGGTAAGGAAGGCTCGGTGCCAAAAGTAAACAAGCTGGGCAGCGATGTGTGGAACAGGCTTAAGGAAAAAACAAAGACCAAAGTAAAAGAGATCGCTTTCGACCTTATAAAATTGTATGCACAGCGAAAAGCACAACATGGTTTTGCCCATTCGCCCGATAATTATATGCAAACGGAGCTGGAAGCATCGTTTATTTATGAAGATACCCCCGACCAGAGCAAGGCATCGGCCGATGTAAAAAAAGACATGGAACTGCCCGCACCTATGGACCGGCTGGTATGTGGAGACGTAGGATTTGGTAAAACGGAAATAGCCGTTCGCGCGGCATTTAAAACCTGCTGCGATAGCCGGCAGGCCGTTATACTGGTGCCAACTACCATTCTTGCCTTTCAGCATTTTAAAACATTCAGCGACCGGCTCAAAGACTTCCCGGTAACAGTAGACTATATAAACCGGTTTAAGTCTTCCAAAGAGAAAAAAGAAACGCTAAAAAAACTGGTAGAAGGAAAGATCGACATCATCATAGGAACGCATGCGCTGCTGGGTAAAGAAGTAAAATTCCATAACCTGGGACTGATGGTAATTGACGAAGAACAAAAATTTGGCGTGGCTGCGAAAGAAAAGATAAAAACCCTGCGAACAAATGTTGACTGTCTCACGCTAACGGCAACGCCTATACCAAGAACCTTGCAGTTTAGTTTAATGGGTGCCAGGGATCTCAGTATTATTAATACGCCCCCTCCCAACCGTCAGCCCATTCAGACAGAAATTGCGGTTTTCAATGAAGACTTTATACGCGATGCCATATATTATGAAACAGAAAGGGGCGGCCAGGTTTTCTTTATCCATAACCGCGTACACGGACTTGCCGAAATGGCCGGCCTGGTACAGGGGCTTTGTCCTGACCTGAGCATTGGATTTGCCCACGGGCAGCTGGAAGGACATGAGCTGGAAGAAAGAATACTGGATTTCATCAACCAGAAATATGATGTACTTATTTGTACCAATATTGTGGAAAGCGGGGTTGATATACCCAATGTAAATACCATCATCATCAACAACGCCCACCAGTTTGGACTGAGTGATCTGCACCAGCTGCGTGGCAGGGTGGGCCGCAGCAATAAAAAAGCATTTTGTTATTTATTGGCGCCGCCTGTTAGCACCCTTCCTTCCGATTCAAGAAAGCGGTTGCAAACATTGGAGCAGCACAGTGAACTGGGCAGCGGTTTTCAAATAGCCATGCGCGACCTGGATATTCGCGGCGCCGGAAATATGCTGGGGGGCGAGCAAAGCGGTTTTATGGCGGAAATCGGATTTGAGATGTACCAAAAAATACTCGATGAAGCTATTCGTGAACTAAAACGCACTTCATTCCGCGAAGTATTTAAAGAAGAGATTCAAAAGCAGGAAGATTTTGTACAGGATTGTACCATAGATACTGACCTGGAAATACTCATTCCGGACAGTTATGTAGAAAGCATTACAGAAAGGCTATCATTGTACACAAGACTGGATAATTGCGATACCGAAGAAGAACTGCTCGATTTTCACCGCGAGATGATTGACCGGTTTGGTCCGATACCCGGCCAGGTAGAAGACCTGTTTACAACTGTACGTTGCAGAAAGCTGGCAGTGGAACTGGGTTTTGAAAAAATGAGCCTGAAAGATGAAACACTGCGTTGTTATTTCATCAACCGGCCCGATTCTCCCTATTTTGAATCTGATATCTTTAAAAATACGCTCGATTTCCTGCAAAAACATACCAATAAGGCAAAATTGAAACAGGTGGGCAAACTGTTTTTGCTGGTGGTAACAGATATTAAATCAATGGAAGCCATGTTGGCATTTCTGCAAAGAATGCACAAGGGGGTGATAGCGCAGCCCGCATTAACCACGTAACAGACTATTTTGGGATTTTGAGATTTTTGGATTTTGAGATTCACGTTTGACGGTATCTGTTTCACGCGGCGTTTGGGCGGAGCAACGGACGCAGCCGATTACGGATGGAACACAGATTTTCATGATTGTTATGATAAAATATGTTCAAACGCATACGAGCGACGCTTGGGATTTTGAGATAGCCGATTTCGGAACTTCGCCCATCATGCATGTTGAGTTTTACACAAGAATTGAGAATAAAAGAAATCTCAAAATCCCGCAATCCCAAAATCAGCAATTTCTTCTCTTATAAGTCTTTTTCCATTACATAATGCGGAATGGTTACTTCGGTGAATTCCTCGCCGGAAATGCGGTAACCCTGTTTTTCATAAAAGCCCGATGCTGATTTGCGGGCATGCATCAACAGTTTTTTATAGCCCATATCGCGGGCTATGTTTTCGGCAAAATTCATCAGTGCGCGGCCAATTCCTTTTCCCTGAACATTGTTCATGACTGCCATTTGCCGCAGCCTGGCTATATTTTCTGATTGTTTGATGAGCATGCAACAGCCCAGCATCTTTTCATCTTCAAATGCCCCAATAAGGATTTCAGTTTTTTCTTTTTCCAGTTCTTCCGGAGTAAAACTCAGGCCAAGCGGTTTGCGCAATATGTCCATACGCATCTGAACCATTTGCTGGTATTCCTTTGTACCGTGATCTATAATCTTTAATGCCATGCAGTTAGGTTAATTTTTGGATTGACCCCGAATTTACAAAGAAATTGCTGATTTAAGCAGTCAGGCGAAGTTTAGATTTCTTTTAATGAAACAGGTTGTATAATAAAGAGATTAGTCGACAAAGAAAGTAGAAAATGAGTCTGATGTATAAGATGTATTGCGGATAATTTACTATAATATCCTTCAAACGGCTGATACTGATGAAATCATAAAACCGGCAATCACAAAATCAGCCATTCTTTTGCATTGAATACATTATTTTTGACGCATGTGGCCTGTTTGTAAAAAAGAATTCCGGCAATTTTTCAGCAGTCTTACCGGCATTATAGCCCTGGCGGTATTTTTACTGCTCAACGGCTTGTTCCTTTTTGTTTTCCCGGACAGCAGCATGCTTGATTTTGGCTATGCTACGCTGGATAAATTTTTTGAACTGGCGCCCTGGATACTCACTTTTTTGGTGCCTGCCATTACCATGCGCAGCCTGGCCGAAGAATTTAAGGGCGGCACCTACGAAATATTACAAACAAAACCGCTGGATTATAGCCAGGTGGTAGGGGGTAAATTCCTCGGTTGCCTGCTCATTGTGGTTATGGCATTGCTGCCAACCCTTCTCTATGCATTTACCATGCAGGCGCTCAGTAGCGGAAACGCCGGTATAGATATTGGTGGCATCGCCGGTTCATATACCGGGTTGTTTTTTTTAGCGGCCGTATTCACTGCCATCGGCATCTGCTGCAGCAGCTTAACCAGCAATGCCGTGATTGCTTTTATAGTGAGTGCATTTGCGTGTTTTATCCTCTATATGGGTTTTAATGCCATCAGCCGAATTGCCGCTTTGGCTTCGGGAGCGGATTATTATGTGGAGATGCTGGGGATCGATTTCCATTACCGCAGTATCAGCCGTGGTGTAATAGATGCGCGGGATATCATTTACTTTATCAGCATCATTGCCTTCTTTTTGTTGTTTACGCAACGCAACCTTATTAAACGCAGGCCCTGAATGAAAAAATTGCTGGCTACAAGATACTGGTGGATAGTTTTGATTGCTTTACTGGTGCTGGTAAACATGGTGGCATCCCTTTTTTCGGTGCGCGCAGATCTTACAGCTGAAAAACGGTACACGCTTTCTGAACCTACCAAAAAAATGCTGCGCGGACTGGATAGCCAGGTGAATATTACTGTTTTCCTTGACGGCGATATGCCGAAAGATTTTAAAAAATTAAAAAACAGTACCACCCAGTTGTTGCAGGAGTTTAAGGAAATTGGCAAAAGTAAAATAAAATATGTTTTTGAAAAACCAGCCACCGGTCTCAGCGATTCGGCAAAAACTTATTTCCTGGATTCTATCGCCGGGCTTGGCATAAAACCATATACCATTCAGGCCCAGGTAAAAGAAGGGGAGGGAACGGAAGAACGCCAGGTAGTTCCCGGCGCCCTGCTTAGTTATAAAGGCCGGGTAACAGCGGTAGATCTGTTGTCTGGCCAAAGTTCTGCATTGGATGAAACCTCCATTAACCGGGTGGAGGCTACGCTGGAATACAAATTTGCCAGCGCCATTCAGAAGGTCATTACGGATTCATTGCCGGTAGTAGGTTATCTGTTGGGTAATGGAGAAGTTTTTTCAGACCGGATAAATGATCTAATCAATAACAACCTCAGAAAAAAATATGGGTTTGCTTTTTTACCCATCGACAGCGTGCCGGCCATTCCCGCAGTTTTTAATGCGCTGATCGTTAATAAACCTGTTCAGCCTTTTACCGATGAACAAAAATTAAAATTAGATCAGTATACAATGCAGGGCGGTAAAATTCTTTGGATGATAGATAACCTGTATGCAGAGATGGACAGCCTGCAGCGAACGCAAAACGAGTTTATTGCTTTCGACCGCGGCCTCAACCTGGAAGACCTGTTGTTTAAATATGGTGTGCGCATTAACCTCGACCTGGTGCAGGATCTCAATTGCGATAAAATACCATCCGTAGTAGGAGTAGTGGGTGGCAAACCGCAGATTCAACTGCTTCCCTGGCCCTATTTTCCCCTGCTCACGAGTAATAATAATAACCCGGTTTCAAAAAACCTGGATTATGTGTTGTCGCAGTTTCCCAACAGCATTGACACAGTAAAGGCCGATGGTATTAAAAAGACTTACCTGCTTACTACTTCGGATGCATCACGCATTTTGAATAGCCCGGCAAAAGTTTCCTGGACGAGCATCCAGAATGAAGAAGACATCAAAACGTTTAGAAAGGCTAATATACCCGTGGCTGTTCTGCTGGAAGGAAAATTCAGTTCCCTGTATGCCAACCGGGTGAGCGCGGCTGTTAAACAGTCGCTGGACCGGGCGCAACAACCATTCCGATCCAAAAATGAGACGGATAATAAAATGATTGTAGTGGCCGATGGAGATATGGCATTAAATTTTGTGTCGCAGACGGAAGGGGCTTTAACAATGGGCACCAATCCTTATACCAAAGCCAAATATGCCAATGGCGAATTTGTGATGAACTGTGTAGAATACCTGGTAGACAAATCTGGTATCCTGGAAACACGCAGTAAAGATATTACACTGCGTTTGCTGGATAAGAAAAAGCTGGAGGCCGAAAAATCGAAATGGCAGTTGATCAATATCGTGTTCCCCTTGCTGCTGGTTGTCTTTGCGGGAGGCCTTTACCAGTATTTGCGCAAAAGAAAATACAGCGGGTAGTAGCTGGCAGTACATTAACTTACCATAAAAGAGTCATACACCATTCAGCAGGATCTGAACTTTTGGGAATTTTACAGGCATTTGCTGCTTACCTATGTTCACATGAAAATTATCAGGATATTGTTTTTTTATCTTTTCCTGCTGGTTGTCCTCAGTAGTGTATTCAGGGCAGTGGCGTCTGATAATAGATACAGTATTTTCTTCATGGCCATGGATGTGTAGCCGTTGATAGTTCTGGCTGCCTTCTTTTTGGTTTTCGGATTTATTGTCAGTTTGATTATCTATAGAACAAGGCCATATCTTTTTAAAAATGTGTTCTGTCATTTTACACATTGGGGTATTGTGAGGAACGACGAAAAAACGGAATTTTCGAAACCCTGGCCCGATATTACCAAAATGAAAGAGACCAAATCATATTTCATATTCTGTATTGGACAGATGGGTTTACATATTCAGAAAAAGATGTTTGCGGATACCGCTGAACTGCAGGGTTTCAGAAATTTTATATTTGAAAAAAATGCGCCGGTAGCTTTTGAGGCATCAGAGCGCATCCATATCCGTTAGAATGCAATTTACCTTCAACCCTACAACTTCTTTCTTTCACCTTTAACCCTACACCTTCCACCTTCAACCCTCCACCTTCCTTCAGCCTTTTACATTATCTTTACGGCCATACAATTATTCAATGACAAGAGAGCAGGTAACTTATTTGGTATTTGGAATTGCATTGGTTCTGGCGCTGATATTTGATCTGGGATTGCTGAGCAAAAAGTCGTCTGTTATTTCTACGAAAAAGGCCCTTATTCAAACTATTTTCTGGGTTGTACTGGCATTGGGTTTTGGTGTTGTAATAGCATTTGAGGTAGGCAACACGCTGGCGCTGGAGTACCTCAGCGCTTACCTGATGGAATGGAGCCTCAGTATCGATAATATTTTTGTATTCATTCTGATTTTCACCTTTTTTGGTGTAAAAGAAACCCATTACGCCCGTGTATTGCTGATTGGTATATTAACGGCCATCCTGCTGCGTATTATTTTTATTACGGTGGGTATAGAACTGGTAGAAAGATTCCGCTGGATACTGTACATTTTTGGCGTTATCCTGGTATATACGGGGTATAAAATGTTTACCGCCAATAAAGACCAGGAAATAGACCTGGAGCAAAACAGGGTGTATAAATTTTTAAAGCGGGTATTTCCAATCACCAACGAAGAACATGGCGTGCACCTGACGGTAATAAAAAACGGCAAGCGGTTTTATACCAAAATATTTGTGGTCATTATCATGCTCGCCACCATTGATGTGTTGTTTGCCCTGGATTCTATTCCCGCGGTTTTTGCCATTTCACAAAACAGGCTGGTGGTTTATACGTCCAATATTTTTGCTGTATTGGGGTTGCGCTCTCTTTTCTTTTTACTGAAAGGCGCTGTAGACAAGTTCAGCCACCTGCAGCAGGGCATTGCCATTGTACTAATTTTTATTGGTATTAAAATGTTGGTCGAGATACCTTATATAGATATACATATACCTGTTTATATTTCCCTTATTGTGATAGTGGTGTGCCTTGCCGGCGCTGTAGTTTATTCTATGCAGGTAGCACAGAAAGACGAAGAAGATTAAATCATCCGTTAATTATTAATTTCCTGTTGTGTACAGCATTGAACAAATAGCAACAATTGTAAAAGGTAAATGGCTACAGCAGGGTATTGCTGCCACCATTGAATATTTACTACCAGACAGCCGGAAGCTGCTGTTTCCTTCCACTTCGCTTTTTTTTGCTTTGAAAGGTCCGCGCCGCAACGGACACTCATTTATTGCCGAAGTATACGACAAAGGTGTAAGGAATTTTATTGTTGAGGCCGCTGCCGAACTGCCGCCCGATGCCAATATCATACAGGTAAAAGATGTACTGCAATCGCTGCAAGTGCTGGCGGCCTGGCACCGAAAACAATTTTCTTACCCCGTTATCGGCATCACAGGCAGCAATGGAAAGACCATTGTAAAAGAATGGCTGAACCTGCTGCTGGAAGAAAAATATGCCATTGTCCGGAGCCCTAAAAGCTATAACTCGCAAATAGGAGTTCCATTAAGTGTTTGGCAAATGAACGGTCACCATACACTGGGCCTTTTTGAAGCGGGTATTTCCCAGAGCGGCGAAATGGATAAACTGGAGAAGATCATTCAGCCAACCATTGGGGTCTTTACCAATATTGGTGAAGCACACAGTGAAGGCTTTTTTAATCTCCGTCAAAAAGTAAAAGAAAAGCTGCAGTTATTTACGCACGTGAAAACCCTTATTTACTGCAGTGACTACCCGGAAATAAATGAGGGCATGGTGGAGCTGGTGCAACAACTCCGCAACCAGCCTGGCAACAAATTGGAATTGTTTACCTGGAGTACAAAAACAACGGCCGTGTTCCGCGTTACTTCCCTGCTGAAAGATGAAACAAGCACGTATATCACCGCCATATACAGAGAGCAGGAACTCTCTTTTAAGATACCTTTTACAGATGATGCCTCATTGGAAAATGCCATTACCTGTTATTGCACCCTGTTACACCTGGGTATAGATAACCGTTATATTACAGAACATATTCGTAGCCTGGAGCCGGTGGCCATGCGGCTGGAATTAAAAAAAGGTATCAATAATTGCTCCATCATCAATGACAGTTATTCTGCAGATCTCAGCTCACTTAAAATTGCGCTTGATTTTTTAGCAAGACAACAGCAGCATACACGCAAAACACTTATACTTTCCGATATACCTGAAAGCGGAAGGAGCGAAAAGGAATTATACCAGCAGGTAGCCGCCACACTGCATGAAAAAGGCATCGGTCGTTTTATCGGCATTGGCCCGCAGTTGCTGCGTAACCAGGCGCTGTTTGAAAAAGCCGGTGTGCCGGCAATACACCTGTATGCTACCATGGAGGCGTTTAAAAAAGATTTCTATCATTTAAAATTTCAGAGTGAAACCATTCTATTGAAAGGCGCCAGGGCATTTGAATTTGAACAGTTGCTGCCGCTGCTGGAACAGAAGGTGCACCAGACCGTGCTGGAAATAAATTTAAGTTCGGTACTGCATAATTTGCAGCAATACCAGCAGGTGCTGCCGCCATCCACCAAAATAATGGCCATGGTAAAAGCCTCTTCCTATGGCAGCGGCAGTTATGAGATTGCCAGCCTGTTGCAGTTTAATAAAACAGATTACCTGGCCGTGGCGTATGCAGATGAAGGAGTGGAACTGCGCAAAGGCGGTATCAGCCTGCCTGTTATGGTCATCAATCCGGAAACCAGTACGTTCGATATCCTGGTGCAATTTAACCTGGAACCCGATATCTGGTCTTTCGAACTGCTTCATGCATTTGATGAATACCTGAAGAAAGAGGGCATGCAGCAGTTTCCGGTTCATATAGAACTGGAAACAGGGATGAACCGACTTGGTTTCGATGTAAATGATATACCGGCACTGGCGCAAAAACTGGTTGCCGGTAATTGCAAGGTGCAATCGGTTTTTACACACCTGGTAGCGAGTGAAGACCCGAAAAGCGATGCATTTACGTTATTGCAGGCCGAAAAATATTTTACCGCCACCGCATTGCTGCAGGAAAACCTTTCTTACTCGTTTATACGGCATATGGCCAATACCGCTGCTATTCTCCGCTACCCTCAACTACAGCTGGATATGGTAAGACTGGGCATTGGCTTATACGGTATTGACAGTGCCGGCACACAACGCCTGGATTTGAAAGAAGTATCTTCGCTGAAAACAACCATAGCGCAAATAAAGCATTTGAAAAAAGGAGAGACAGCAGGCTATGGCAGAAAAGGAGTGGCCAAAAGAGACAGCATTATTGCCACGGTAAGGCTGGGTTACGCAGATGGTTACCCGAGAAGACTGAGCAATGGAAAAGGAAAAATGCTGGTCAATGGAAAACTGGCGCCGGTGATTGGAATCATTTCCATGGATATGACCATGCTGGATATTACAGATGCAGGGCATGTGGAAGAAGGCGATGAAGTGATTGTATTCGGACCCAAATTATCAGTGCAGGATGTGGCCGGATGGGCCGAAACCATCCCATATGAAATCATGACAGGTGTTTCACAAAGGGTGAAAAGAGTGTATTTCGAGGAGTAGAAGAAATGTCTGATGTCTGATGTAGGATGTCTGATTTGCTGCGGATATATCTCGCGGAGATCTTCTTAATTTGACTGTCACCGCAGTGTTTTTCCGGCGGCGGGTTACAATGCAATGCATTTGCGGAGGACAATGCGGTTGAGAGAATGGCTGATGCAGGATGTATGGTGTATGAACTGTTTCAATGCAGCAACATGTGCTGCTCTCTTTTTCTCTTGATTTTTTGAATTTCTAACCAATGAAAGTAACCGGTTTTAGTTTTATAAGGAATGCCATTAAATACCAATACCCGGTAAAAGAATCCATTTTGTCGATCCTGCCGCTGGTAGACGAATACATTATTGCCGTGGGCAATTCAGAAGATGGCACGCGCGACATGATTCAATCCATTGCATCAGACAAAATAAAAATTATCGACACCGTATGGGATGAATCTTTGCGCACAGGCGGTATTGTACTTGCCGATGAAACAAACAAGGCATTCCGCGAAGTACCGCCGGATACCGACTGGGCATTTTACCTGCAGGGCGATGAATGCCTGCACGAAAAAGATTATCCTGCCATACGCGCCGCCATGGAAAAATACCTGGCGGATAAAAGGGTGGAAGGTCTTTTATTCAAATGGCTTCATTTCTATGGCAAGTATAATTATATTGGTACCGGCAGAAGATGGTACCGGAAAGAAATCCGTATAATACGGAACAACAAGAATATCATATCCTGGAAAGATGCCCAGGGTTTCCGGTTTAAAAATGAAAAGAAACTACGCGTAAAAGAAATTGATGCACAAATTTATCATTACGGCTGGGTAAAGCCGCCGTTGGTGTCGTACAAAAAAGGTCTTGCTTTTAAGGCAATGCATGATCCATCCTTTACACCCACCCCCGAAGACGAAAAAAAAGAATTTGATTATTTTCTGAATATAGACCGGCTAGATATATTTACCGGGAGCCATCCCGCCACCATGCAGGAAAGAATAAAAAATACGGACTGGGAATTTGATTTTGATACAACGCAGAAGGGATTTAAGAATATGCAACTCAAACACCGTATCAGCCATATAATTGAAGACCTTACCGGTTACCGGCCCGGTGAGTATAAAAATTACATAAAGATATGAGCAACCCACTTTTTCAGCCAGGTAAACAATAACCGGTTCTATATTCAGCGTATGAGGCCTAGCAATACAATAAACAGCATCCAGTTACTCAGGGCCGTGGCGGTGTTGCTGGTAGTTCACTGTCATGTGGTCGATTTCCAGTTGTACACTAAACATATTGCCTGGCAGCAACAATTTTTTTACCTCCAGAATTTTGGTGCCGTGGGCGTTGATATATTTTTTGTCATCAGTGGTTTTATCATCACCCTCGTTTCAACACGGTATGCAACGGGTAGCGGTGGCGGCGATTTTTTTCTAAAAAGAATCAAACGCGTGGTTCCGCTGTACTGGATCGCTTCTTTCTCAATTGCTATTTTTTCTTTTGTTTACTGGCACAAAACCTACACCATTTATTCCGTTTTGACGACCCTGGTGTTTTTTCCATTTTTTAACCCGGTGCCGCAAGCCACTCCAATTTTAGGCCAGGGGTGGACCTTATCGTTTGAGCTGATGTTTTACACCATTACCACACTGGCGCTTTTATCGCGCAATAAAAAATACATGGTGTTTACTGCGTTGTTCTTTTGCGCTTGCATCGTCTTGCAGCACGTACCGGGCTGCAGCAACGTCCTTACCAATTTTTGCGGTAATGGCATCATGCTTGAATTTATATGGGGTGCTATTGCCGGAATGGTTTATTTGTCGGCCAGAAGGGTTGGACCGTTGGTAGCCAATATTATTTTTATTGCCGGCGCAGCAGGCCTGGCGGCAAGCCTGGTGCTGGGTTATGGGAACATCAGTGAAGCATATGCTACGGTAAATGGGAGCTTATCATTGCAAAGAAGTTTCGTATGGGGCATTCCCGCCGCGCTGCTGGTTACCGGTTTGATGATGAAAGAAAAAATAAAACCATTGTACATCCCTTTTTTCTGGGTAGCCATCGGCAATGCTTCCTACTCCATTTACCTGATTCATGGGTTTTTGCTGCACTTTATCTACAACCGGCATTTTGATATCACTTTCCGGGGCAGGTTACCGGCAGATTTGCAGGTGTTGTTTGCAGATGCGTTTGCTGCTGCCGGGGGTTACCTGTTTTACCGGCTGGTGGAATTACCTTTGCTAAGATGGCTGAACAGGAAGCCGCAGCGCATTGCAGCACATACAATAAGCCCCGGCAACCACCGATAATTTTAACATGACCGGCTTCCGCCAAACTGCCAACTGCCCGCGAAACCATTATATTTGCCAATTAAAAATCAACCGGTGAAGGGAAGAAATATTGTATTACTAATCCTGCTCATTCTTTTTGTAGACCAGGCACTGAAATTTTGGGTTAAAATGCATATGCCCCTGAGCGAGGATTGGGATCAATACCATGCAATGCTTACTCCGTACGACCGCGGAATGCGCCCGCTGGGAGGAAACTGGTTCCAGATTTATTTTGTGGAGAATTCGGGTATGGCCTGGGGTTGGGAACTGGGCGGCAACTGGGGTAAAATGGCGCTCACCTTATTCCGGTTGATTGCAGTGATAGCCGGCGTTTTTATACTCCGCAATTTCCTGCGCAAAAAATACCACAGGGGCTTCATCGTTTGTGCAGCATTGATCTTTGCGGGTGCATTGGGCAACCTGATAGACAGCATGTTCTATGGTCTTATATTCGATGAAAGCACCCGTTTTCATGTTGCGCAACTTTTTCCGCCAAAAGGATATGCCGGATTTCTACATGGCAAAGTGGTAGATATGCTCTATTTTCCGATTATAAAAGATAAATTATTGCCGGACTGGCTGCCATTTATTGGAGGTGAAAGGTTTACATTTTTTAGCCCTGTTTTTAATATTGCAGATGCGGCCATATCTACCGGTGTTATTGCAATCCTGGTTTTTCAGAGAAGGTTTTTTAAAAAAGAAGACGAAGATCAGAATGCGGTGGTGGAAACAAATAGCCCTGTCAATGATAATGTACAGGTGTTATGAAACATTTGTAATTTTACATTAATTGTTTAACCAACCTTTCTTGCCATTAGTGCGTATCAAAAGCAGATAATGGCTTGAAAATGATTGTTCCCCCATCTGTTTTTTGCCGTTTTTGATACAGTGTTGTCAAATAAATTCCTAAAAATGAAGTATTTACAGCGATTAATCGGTTTATTGATCATCAGTGCGGCTATTTTTTCCTGCCAGAAGGAATTTAGCGTGGAAACCCCGGTTGGTGGCACCAATGCCTCGGCCCAATGGGAGTTTAAAGAAGGCGGCGTTCTGTTTAAGGGCCCGATAGATACAGCATCAGTAGACACCCTCAATGGTTATACGTTTCTTACAATGATTGGCCGCTCGGCAGATGGCAGCGCTCAGATGACCCTGCAGGTATTTGGAAAAGATCTGAAACCCGGTACATACAAAACGCCATTTAGTTTATTTGCCTATATAAAAGGCGGCACACAAGTGTACCAGACAGACCAGACTGCCACTGACTCATTTACCATTGTTATTACAAAAGCAGACAGCACTGGTATCTCCGGAACCTTTAGCGGAAAAGCCAGCGGTAAGGCTATTGTGGATGGCAGGTTTTCAGCGCCGCTTAAGACATCGGCACCGGTTACGCCAACCACCAAAGACAGCGGACAGGTAGTTTTATGGAGCAAAGCCGGTTGTGGTGGTGATACCAGTACAAAGCCTATTACCGTTTCTGTTAGCGGCAAGTCGGGCCAGATAACCAAATTCGGAACGGAGCCCGCCACCTGTGATCCCCCCGGCACGTATTTTCTAAAACTACCCGTGGGTACTTACCAGTATGTGGCGAAATGTGCCAGCGATTCTGTTACCGGGTCATTTACTGTTACAAAAGGCAGTTGTACCAAGGCACAGGTTAATTTTTCAGCAACACCGGTTCCAACAGGCGACTATTTCCCCATGACGGGCGGTTTTAACTGGACATATTTATATGAAGCCAGTTCACCCGATGATACCCTTTATACTTTCAGCCTGGGTAATACAGCTGTTTTCGGCGGCAAGACCTACAATAGATTTACCAATACAGACGGACAGAACAAAGATTCTTCTTATTACAGGAAGTCGGGTAGTTCGTATTACGAATATGTTTTCGCGTCATCTGAAAAGGATAGCTCGTCAGGTGTTACCATCTCATTTCCCGCTTATGAATATACTTTCCTGATAGACAATCTTACAGCCAATCAAACTTTTACAAACACATATACCGGTACAGCTACTTCTCCAAGTCTTCCGGTTCCTGCTTCCATAACAGCATCCGATAAAACAACCATACTTGTCACTGGTGCAACCGTTACCGTCAGCGGTAAAACCTATACCAATGTAATAAAAACGAAAACTATCTATTCATTCACTGCTGGTGGTACTACCACTGATATTTATGGAGTAGAACAATGGTTTTCCAAAGGGATTGGTTTAATTAAATACATCGACTATCAATCACCGCCTTTTACCACACCGACATATATTAAGAATATTACCCGTTATAAAGTGATTTAATGCAAATGCGATAACGCATTCTCTGTTATAATTATATCATTCCCGGTAGCTGCAATCTGCCGGGATTTTTTTAATGGCCGGTTCAAAGAGGCTGCAAAGGAAATCCCCGCCTGGAAAAGCGGGGATTTGTACAACCGTAAGCTGAGCTTTTATAACCAGGCAAGGCCATCAACTGCGGGGAATTTGACCAGGCTTTGATTACTTAACAAATTACGGGTACTGATCAACAACTCATCATGGTCTTTACCATTGACATGAGAGTAAGCATGCTTAATTCTTTATTTTTACCACCCGCTTGTTTATAACGTTGTTAACTGCATCTACCCGTAACAGGTAGGTTCCATCGCTTAACAATTCAAGATCAGATATCATTATCCTGTTATATCCCTTATAAAGCATTTCCTCTTTTTGTTTTACCAGCCTTCCATAATTGTCAAAAAGTGATATGGTTACTTTTTTATCGGCCGATGTAATGGCATCAAATGACAGGTACTGATCAAACGGGTTTAACACCGACCTGATTTCAAAATTAATATTGCCGGCATACAGGGTTATTACTTTGCTATACGCAAATCCGTTATCCGTTACAATTTTCAGGCGGTAATACGCAATACCAGCAAGCGGTTCGTTATCTGTAAAAGTGTAGTTAGCCGATAGCCCGTTGCCTGCAGTGCCACTCATCGTAGTTTTTTTCTGAAAATGAATGGCATCGCTGCTTCGTTCCAGCTCAAAATATAAGCCCGCCGCTTCCTGCGCCGTAGACCAATCCAGTTTAGCAAGATCATTTACCGTTTTACCATTGAAACCGGTGAGCTGGTTACCAGGTAATGCCATACAGGTACTGGTTAAAACTGTTATAGTGGTGGTGGCATTAAATGAACAGCCGGGGTTATTTAAGTTAAGTGCTGTAGATGCTACTTTAATACGGAATCGTGCGTTGTTCAGCGATACATCTGCCAAAAAACTGGGGTAGGTAGCCGTGTACTGCCATTGGCCTGCTGTATACACTGGTGTACCAGTGCCGGATACGCCGGTATTGGTCCAGGTAACGCCATTGTCGGTACTTTTTTCCCAGGTCCAGTAAATGTAATTGGAGAAATAACAACTGATAACACTGCTCATGTCTACCTGGTTGCCCACGCAAACGGTTAGATTGGGAGAAGGATTCAGGTTCAGGTTGGGCATACAGGTGGCCAGTGCAATGTCGTCGATGGCCCAGTCGTTACCGCCGCCGCCCGGTGCATTGTTGCGCACCATTGCAGTGAGCGATGTTTGCAGCGGACCGGTTAAATAAGTAAACCCTTTTTTTATCCATTGCCCGTTATAAGCAATATCGCCAGTGGTATAATAATCTATACCGTCTATGGCCAGGGTAAGATTTGGTTTAACACCAGATGAGTCGCCGGGTGCAGTAGGAATGTATCCTGCCCCGCCGGTTGCACCCTTACCGTTGGAATCACATCCGCATTTGGAACAGATATTTCTCATCCAAAGCGAGAACTCGTAATAGGTATTCGGACAAAGGCCGGTAATGGTCTGGTAAAATGCAGAGTCAATGCGATAACTGGCATTGATCACCAGCATGTACCCGCCATTGTTTTTATTGATGGTATCTGCAGGCGGGTTACCCAGTGTTGGACTTACAGCGCCGGTATGGTCGCCAATAATATCCCATACAGAAAACACCCGGTGCGTTGTAGGTGAAGGATCGGGTTTGGGCCATCCGGTCAGTGTGGTGTAACCCAGGCCCGCTGTACTGGTATTATTGGATATTCCGTAATAATAATCATTGGGATTGTTGGAAGAAAAATTTGCGTATGTATAACTGGGAGGCACATTGGCAGATACGCCCCGGTTTTTATTTTTTCCAAAACCGAAAGTGCCATTGAATTCTGTACCCAGCGCATTGGCGCCTACAGAATTGGAACAAAGTCCGTAGTTGGTAAAAATGGCTACCCTGTCTGCAGGGAAAACAGTGTTAGTAATTAAACTGGCGCCGCTCTTATACGTAACTGCACCGCCGCCTACATTTATCTGGCTGCCCAATGCGGCGGTAATTTTTATTTTGTACGATGCCACCATGATACAGGTGCCGCCGTAAAAAGAAGGTTTATCGCTGTTTTTTATCTGGCCTCTTCTAAATGCGGTAGCCTGGGCGCCGGAACCGGTATTGTAACCAAGGTTTATGCGCAGCGCAGCAGCTGTAATGGAACCGGCATCATCGCCCGCAACATCTGTAAAAGCTTTATAAATTTTCCCTTCGTTGGTGAGCACTGCCAGCGAGCCGGGTATATAAGAAGTGCCGGCCGGAATGGTATCAAAAAAAGCGCAACTGTCAAGAGTGCCTGACTTTACCACAAACGTAGCCCTTATCTGGAGGGTGTCTCCGGGCTCCATGGTGCCGCCGGGTGTTCCTTTGGTAACGTTGATATAACTCTTTCCATAGTCTACGGTCTGTGCAATTGCCGATTGTGTTATGCAAGTTGTGGTTAATAGTATTATGTAAAACGACTTAGAAAGTAGAGGTAGTTTCATAGATACAGATTTCTGTTTTCGGGTCGGGTATTTCTTTCATCCGTCTATCCAAAAATAGAAAATCTTGTATTCGAACACAATCGTACTAGTACTAGGTGATCCCGGGTGGGAATTTTAGTATTTTTTATTTGTTATAGAAGCTTGATAATCATATACGAAGTAAAAACCCCCGAAATATTCTTGTGGTAACCGGGTACTAACACGCAAATGATGGGGTATGAATATACCGTGCTTGTCTACCGGTGTTTTTATGTTGAAATGTATTCGGGAAATCAATAAGCAGAATCCATTGGTTTCTACCGGACTGTTTTTATGATTCTTTTACTCACTATCTCATTGTTATATTTTACCCTGAGGGTATACACCCCACTGCTTATACCGGAAAGATGGTCGATTTTTACGGGGTTGATTCCTTTGCTGATTTTTTCCTGGAGAGAATGTATCATCCTTCCATAATCGTCGGCCAGCATGATGTATGCTATGCCGTCTGCGGGCGTTATAATATCGAACCCAATCGTATTTACAAACGGATTGACAATATTTTTTACAACAAATGACAGGCCTGTTGGATGCAGCAATACTGTTTTGCTCAATTTGTATTTATCATGATCAAGCATCCTGATCCGGTAATATGCAGGTGCTGTGAGTATATCGGGATCATTGTATACATAATCTGCCGTTGTTGTTTCACGGGCCGCAATGGTAGCCACTGTTGTATAGTTGATCTTGTCTGTACTTTTTTCAACCGTATATTGCAGACCCTTTGCTTCATCGGTTGCGGACCATTGAATGCCCGCATAATTATTTTTTACCTGTCCGCTTACACTTGTGAGATCTGTTTTTAATACCCATAGACAATTGTGTACCATTACAACAATGGTGGTAGTGGCAAGGAACGAACAATTGGGGTCGGCCAGATTAGCGGCAGAGGAAGCTATCCTGATGCGGTATACATTTTTGTGTACGCTGCTGTCGCCCAAAAAAGAAGGATAGGCTGCGTTGTACTGGTATTGTCCGCTGGTAAGGAGCGGGCTTCCGGTTCCGCCTACACCCGTATTCGCCCAGGTAACACCAGAATCTGTACTCAACTCGTACTCCCAGTAAATATAATTTGGAAAGAAACTTCTAACATCGCATGAGATATCAACCTGGTTACCATAACAGATGCTGGCAGTGGGTGATGGAAGCATGGCCAGGTTGGGGCTGCAGGTAGCAAGGGTAATATCATCCAGTACCCAGTCGTTACCGCCACCGCCCGGGGCATTGTCGCGTATAGAAATGGTAATGGATGTCTGACCCGGATTGGTCTTAAATAAAAATCCTTTTTTCAACCAGCCGAGTGTATCAATTTCGCCACTTGAATACCTGTCAATATCATCAATTACAAAAGTGAGGTTGGGCAATACGCCGGGTTTATAGGTTTGAGTGCCCGATGAATCCAGGCCGCACAAAGGGCAAATATTTTTTACCCAGGCAGAAAACTCATAGTAGGTATCCGGACAAAGGCCTGAAATTGTTTGCCGGTAGGCTTCAGTTGTTGCAATATCTGCATTTACCTCCAGCATATAACCAGCGTTAACACCGGGGCCGGGTGGCGGGTTGCCAATGGCATCAGTGGTACCGGTATGATCGCCGCTAATAAACCAGAATCCTCCAAACATTCTTCCATTGCATGAGTCGGCAGTGGGTATTGGACCTGCGGGTAAAGCGCAGTTGGGTTGGCGCCTTGCATCGGGATTGGTGGCGGATTTCGGACTTGAATTATTTATGATTGCATAATACCCATCATTTACACTTACACTGCTGGGGTACAGTTGCACATTGGGTATATAGGTATAGCCGGGAATGGAAAAACTTGGAGCGGCAGCCCTGTTCAGGGTTACATCGTTTCCGAATGTGCCGCCAAACTCGCCCACGAAATTGGCACCTACCGTATTGGCGCACACCATTTCATTGGCTGCAATGAGGATTTTATACTGTATGGCATTGATAAGGGTATCAGGGTCGCTGGTAATATTTGTTTTCTTAAACAGAAGATGGCCGTCGCCCAGCGTAATGGTATCACCTGTACTACCGGTAACCTGTACACGGAAAGCTGTGGATATGAGCGTACCACCGCCGAATTTTGGTTTATTTACATTGCCTCTTAAATGACTGGCACCGGTAATATCGGCCGCCGAATTGCTGGCAGGTGCTGTGGGGTCTGCGCCAAATGGAAAACCTCCCATATTAATTTTAACCTGGTATTCGCCCGCAATGGGAGCTGCAATAAAAGTACCGGCATCTGCATCCGCCGTTTGCGAATATGTTTTAAGAGAAAGGCCTTCGTTTGTTATCAGGTTAAGCGTACTTCCGCCGGCAATGGCGGTGTTGGCAGGAATATTGTCTACATAGCGCAGGAAATAAATCATCCCCGTGCTATTGTAAGTGCTGTTTACATATAAAGTAGTTCTTATTTCCAGTACATCTCCAGGCTCAACCGTTCCGCCAATGGCATTTTTTGTAACGTTTACATAACTGTTGCTGAACTTGATTTTAGCACTGGTTTGGGCGGCTGCGTGTTCATGGTAAATGAAAAAAAGCAATAACAGCACTGCATGGCTGTATAATTTCCGTTGTGGGAAGAAATGCTTTTTCATAGAATAAATTTTTGCGGTTATAACTGATAAGGTTATGACCAGCAGCGCCATGGCAGACTGGTCAATATTAAAAATTTCAGCCGGTCCTTTACACGCGTTTAAAAGAACGGAAATAAGTAGTTTTTATTACATTTATCTGTAAAAGCATTTATCTATGATGCATTAAACAGGTATTTTTCATTAGTCGAATTTTACTAGTTTTTTAATAATGAATTCGTTTTGCCATTCTATTTTTTAAAAGAAGGCGGCACCGCTCCATGCATCCAGGGCCTGTATTTTTAATGGATTGAGTCCTTTTACGTTTACAGTTGCCCGTTGTACAGCGGCTTTATTTATTTTTTTATGCTTAAAAATCAGTCACAAATCTAATGGCCTGCAGTCCTTTCTGCAATCCGGGAGACTCATATTCGTTCAAATGCTTCTTTTACCCGACTATTGGATCGTTGTTTTACTATTCTTAAAATGCAATGCAGTTGTTATTTTGTCCGGGATTAGTAAACCGGTAATAAGTGTTTATTAGTATAGACAATAACGGTCAAATTTATTGTTACCTATACTTTTATACTTGTTACCAACGTTTATGAATATCCTAAATCCAATAGTAAACTATCCCATGAATAAACGCACCCTTACGTTTGCAATATTCATATTCATCTTTTCCTTAGCCACCCATGCACAACTAATTGGCCCCGGCAGCAGGATGAATGAAATTTTTCAACGCACCGATTTAGCGGCTGGCCCTACCCGTTTGTATGATCCCTGGGAAGTAACTTACGGACCCGATGGTTTCTTATGGATTACAGAAGCAAGACCCTATAAGGTGTACCGGATGAACCCCAATACCGGTGCAAAAATAGAAGTGGTGGATCTGAGCGATATTGGAAGTTTTACACCTTCTTCTTTCAAACGCACTTTCGCTATTAACAACAACCCATGGCCGCAGGGCGGTTTGGCAGGTTTGGCCGTACACCCCGATTTCATGAAGCCGGTTTCACCAAAAAACTATGTTTATATTTCTTATGTGAAGACATATACCGGCGGCTCAGCACCCACCGGAAGGTTTTTTATCAACTGGCTGGTGCGGTTTACTTATAATACCGGAACAGATAAACTGGAAAACCCGGTTGCCTTATGCGATACACTTCCCGGCAGCAACGACCATAATTCTCAGCGTATGATCATTGCACCGGTAAATGGTGTTGATTATCTTTTTTATGCACAGGGAGATATGGGTGCAGGTCAGTTTGATAATCTGTCGCGCCCCAACAAAGCGCAGGACACTGCTTCATACGAAGGAAAAATATTAAGGTTTAACCTCGAGGATGATGGTGATGCCGGCACACTGGATAAATGGATACCCAACGACAATCCTTTTAATACCACCAGCCCGGCAAAACAAAGCGCTGTATGGGCAACGGGTATCCGGAACAACCAGGGATTTGCGTACGACAGTGTACGGAATATTTTATACGGCGCTGCACACGGTCCTTTCAGTGACGATGAGATAAATATTTTTGAACGCGCAAAAAATTATGGCCATCCCCGTGTAATTGGTTATAGTACTGATCATAACTACGACGGTGCCAAGGCCGGTGCCGCGGGCAGCTCGCTGCCTTTGATCTATGATGAAGAGAAGTATGCCACCGATACCATTGGTGCCGGTTACCGCGATCCTATTTTTAGTTTCTATCCCGCGCCCAAAGGCAACGGATCAACACTGTGGTCTATACAACATATTTATATCAATGCCGATATGGACCCGGGTGCGGGCACTTCCTATCCGCAGAACCAGAACAATAACTGGGCTTCCGATGGCATTTCAGGCCTGGGTCTTTACAATAACAGCATGATACCCGGCTGGAAAAATTCATTGATGGTAGCCACCTTAAAAGGAGGTAAAATTGCCCGGTTAAAATTGAGCAGCGATGGCCTGAGCGTAATAAAAACCGCTCCTTATGATACCATTTCTTATTTCAGAAGCGTAAACCGTTTCCGTGATGTGGCTTTTGCACCCGATGGTAATACCATTTATACCATCATAGACAGCAGCAGCACAACATCCGGTCCCAGCACGGGCAACCCCATCATCAGCGCATGCAGGGGATGTGTACAGAAATATACTTTCCTGGGCTATGCTGCCAGCGGCGGTACCAGCACCATTTCAAACTACATTCCTATCGCTGATGGTAAACCGGATATTTGCGAGAACGCCAACACCATTAACATTAATACAGCCAACGCCAATTACTGGGTGCCTGTAACAGACACGAATAGTAATATTGTAGCAGAAATAAATGCCAATGGTAATATACTGGGCAATGTAACCACATCGGTATTTGTAAACACAGGAGCGGTAAGGGAGCAGGCGGGAACTAAAACGCTTTATCTCGACCGGAACATCACCATTACACCGCAAACACAACCGTCGACACCCGTAAGCATAAGATTGTATTTAAACAATACCGAGTTTACTGCTTTGTCAACTGCCACCAATTCATTGGGTCAGCCCAGTAGCGTAGTGGTACCCACCAACCTGGCGATATTTAAAAATTCGGATGGCTGCGGACCTTCTATTGGCGCCAATGCCACACGCATTGTTACCAGTAACCAGTCTGCATTTGGTACAGGTGGTTATGTGGTGCAGGCCGATATCAGTTCCTTTTCTACTTTTTATATTGCAAGTGTAAGTTCATTGCTGCCGGTTCACCTCACCACGTTTAAAGGATCGGCAAACAATGATATTGCCATGCTTACCTGGGCAACCGAAGACGAAATGAATGTACAATCATTTACACTCGAGCGCAGTCTCAACAGTCGCGATTTTTATCCTGTAACCACCCTGCAGGCCATCAAAATTGCCGGCCGCCAGGTATACACTTATCCGGATAGCGCCATCAGCAAACTCTTGTCGCCGGTGATTTACTACCGACTGAAAACGACTGATGCAGAAGGTAAAAATAATTATTCATCTGTTATTTCCATTCGCGCGGGTAATAACAAAGCAGTTTTTGCCATTCACCCCAATCCGGTAGAAAACGATGTTATAGTAGATATCCATGCCACCGTAGCCGAACAGGCGCGTTGGGAAATTACCGATATAGCAGGAAAGACTGTCTTGCAGCACAGCGTTGTACTGACCAAAGGTAAAAATGTGATTACGATAAAGCTGGCCAATATTCCGGCAGGGGTCTATTACTTAAAAGTAGCCGGCAACAATATCAGTCAGGCCGTTAAACTGCAGAAATTATAGAGGAAAGCTGTTAGCTGTTAGCTATTAGCTATTAGCTGTTAGCCATGCCGGATAAGAATTGTTTTGCCAGGTAAAAGGCCACCCACAGATTGTGGCTGGCCTTTTTTTAGTCGAATACTAACAGCTAACAGCTAATAGCTGTTAGCTGCTCACCGCGCTAAAGCTTGCCTACCATTTTTGCCGGGTCAACCCATGCATCGAACTCTTCGGGGGTAACATAACCAAGTTTCACCGCCATTTCTTTCAGCGTTGTGCCTTCTTTATGTGCTTTTTGCGCAATTTCGGCGGCCTTGTAATAACCAATTTTTGTATTGAGCGATGTTACCAGCATCAACGAATTATCTACGTGTTTTTTAATATTGGCTTCAATAGGCGCGAGGCCGGTGGCACATTTATCGTTAAAACTTACACAACCATCTCCTATCAAACGTGCACTGTGCAGGAAGTTATAAATCATCACGGGTTTATAAACGTTCAGTTCAAAATGCCCGTTGCTGCCACCAATACCAATGGTTACATCATTGCCCATCACCTGTGCCGCAATCATAGTCAGCGCCTCGCATTGGGTGGGGTTTACTTTACCCGGCATGATGGATGAACCGGGTTCGTTGTCTGGTATAAACAATTCGCCGATACCACTGCGCGGTCCCGATGAGAGCATACGGATATCATTGGCAATCTTCATCAGACTTACTGCAATCATTTTTAGCGCCCCGTGCGATTCCACAATGGCATCGTGTGCTGCCAGCGCCTCAAATTTATTTTCGGCCGTTACAAATGGCAAACCCGTTAACGCCGCAATGTGTTTGGCTACATTGTCTGCATAACCATCGGGTGTATTAATACCAGTTCCCACTGCCGTACCACCCAATGCCAGTTCACCCAGGTGCGCCAGTGTATTCTTGAGCGCCTTCAAACCATGGTTCAACTGAGATACATATCCGCTGAATTCCTGTCCTACCGTCAACGGTGTAGCATCCATAAAATGTGTGCGGCCAATCTTCACCACATTCATGAACGCCCTGCTCTTTGCGGCCAGCGTATCCCTGAGTTTTTCTATACCGGGTATGGTGGTATCAATCAGGATTTTGTAAGCGGCAATGTGCATCGCTGTAGGAAACGTGTCATTGCTGGACTGCGATTTATTTACATCGTCATTGGGATGAAGGAATTTTTCTTTGTCAGCAAGCTGTCCACCCTGCAAAACATGACCACGGTAAGCCACTACTTCATTTACATTCATATTACTTTGCGTACCACTGCCCGTTTGCCATACCACCAGCGGAAACCAGGCATCTAATTTTCCTTCCAGTATTTCATCGCACACCTTGCCAATAAGATCACTTTTCTCTTTACTCAAAACGCCCGCCTCATAATTCGTTATCGCCGCGGCTTTTTTCAGGTAAGCAAAAGCCTTTATAATTTCTTTGGGCATTCGGTTGATGTCCTGCGCAATCTTGAAATTATCGATGCTGCGTTGCGTTTGCGCACCATACATGGCATCAACCGGCACTTTCACTTCTCCCATGGTATCCTTTTCAATTCTGTATTCCATTACGTGGTTTTTATTTTTACAATGAACATATATTACGCGGAAACGGTAAAGATAATAAAATGAGTAATTGGCCCGCAACCGGGTTGTTCCGGAGGCAATTGAAAGGGAAAGAAGAACATCATCCGCCGGTACGCACAATTATGCAAATTACCCCTTGGTGTACGTGGTTTTTCTGGTGCAAACGTTTGCGTTTTTTTTATGCTGATCCGGGTTTTACAATAAGAGAGGCTTATTTTTAAGATCTGTAGCGATAGAACCTTGCAATAACCTGTAAATTAACTGTATGAAAAAAATGCTGCTAACGAGTATTGTTTGCTTTTTTGTTTTTTTTATGGGTGCACAAACCTACCAGCCCAACTGGTCATCGCTTGACCAGCGGCCCACACCGCAGTGGTTTAAAGATGTAAAATTCGGCATCTTTATTCACTGGGGCGTTTATTCGGTGCCCGGCTGGAGCAGCAAAGGGCAATATGCAGAATGGTACCAGAACGGATTAAATGGCAAGGATACTGCCCGCCAGTCTTATCATAAAAAGAAGTTTGGCGATCTTTCCTATTACCAGCTGGCCGACCAGTTTAAAGCAGAATTGTTTAATCCGGATGAGTGGGCCCGCGTATTCGAGCAATCGGGTGCCAAATACATTGTACTTACCTCCAAACACCACGACGGATTTACTTTATGGCCCAGCAAAGAGGCCAATACAAGCTGGGGCTTTCCATGGAATGCCGTTGAAGTGGGTCCCAAAAGAGACTTGATAAAAGATCTGTTTGCCGCAGTAAGAAAAACGTCTGTGCATGCAGGAATGTATTATTCGCTGTATGAATGGTACAATCCCCTTTGGTTGAAAGACCGTAATAAATTTGTTGCAGAACATACCTGGCCGCAGATGAAAGACCTGATCAACAATTACCAGCCCGATGTTTTCTGGACGGATGGTGACTGGGATGCACCTGCTGAAACATGGAAAAGCCAGGAATTTCTTACATGGCTATACAATGAAAGCCCGGTAAAAGATAAAATAGTGGTAAACGATCGATGGGGATCGGGTCTTCGTTTTCACCATGCCGGTATCTATACACCGGAATACCAGCCTGATCTGGATTTTGAAGATCATTACTGGGAAGAAAGCCGCGGAATGGGTTTTAGTTATGGTTATAACCGTGAAGAAGATGCATGGGATTATAATTCTACCCAGTCGCTCGTACTGCAATTGGTAGATAAAGTAAGCAGCGGTGGTAATTTTTTATTGGATATCGGTCCGGATGAGCACGGTAAAATTCCTCCCATCATGCAGGAACGTTTGTTACAAATGGGCGACTGGATGAAGATCAACGGAGAGGCCATTTACAACACCGTTAGATGGAAAACGCCGTCGCAATGGAGCGATGGTAAAAAAGGCTACAAACCGGCATCGGGCAGCGGCGATCTTTTATTGAAGCTGACCATTGACCCCGACCCCGGATATGCGGTGAAAGAAGTTTTCTATACCTACAACGACAAGTCCAACTCATTGTATGCCATTTTTCCAAAATATCCGGATAATAACAAACTGGTTTTAAAATCTGTTGTACTGCCGGCAGGCACAGCTGTACAATTTTTGTCTGTCAAAGAAAATTGCACCTGGAGACAGGAGGGAGAAAATGTTGTTATCAACCTGCCCGCTTACAATCCAAACACCATCAAAGCGCCGTATGCGTATGCAGTAAAAATTAGTAACTATGGCAGGTTTGCAAAAAAGCCGGTGATACAGGTCGACTATAAAAATGCCATGCAGCCAATCGTTGCGCTACAGGCTGCGCCAGGAGATGCTATTCATTATACAACCGATGGTACGGCGCCTACCGCCAATGCTGCCGTTTATTCAAAACCTTTCGTAGTTGAGAAGACATCGCAGGTGCAGGCCGTAAGTGTTCCGGCCAGCGGGCTGCCGGGCAGTATCGCCAGCGAAAAGGTGATACGGTACGAGTGGATGAAAGGGCTTGCACCCGGAGCGGTCGAGCCCGGACTTGATTACAATTACTATGAGCCGGCAGGCCAGGTAAACCTTAGTTCAATAGCCAATACGCCGGTTGCTAAAAAAGGCGTTACCAATATAATTTCAAATTCATTAAAACAGCGAAAAGAAAAATTTGTACTGGTATTTGATGGATATATAAAAGTTGCAAAGGATGGTTTCTATACTTTTTTCACCGATTCAGACGATGGCAGTAAGTTGTTTATCGATGATATGGAAATAGTGGACAACGATGGCAGTCACGGCAGCACAGAAAAAAGCGGTAAGGTGGCCTTGAAGAAGGGGTACCATAAAATAGTGGTTCAATATTATGATGGTGCAGGCGATAATTCGCTGCAGGTTTTTATGCAACTAGCCGGTGGAAGCAAGACAGCCATACCCCCTGCAATCCTGTTTCACGAAAAATAAACCTGTAACAACGGGTTAAAAACAGCTTCCCTGTTCTATATCATTGTATGAAAAAATTTTGTTTTGCCTTTTTGGTGGCCGTTCAAATAACGGGCGCTTTCGCGCAGGGACCACTTCCTGTGTACGATGAAAAAAATGAAAGTAAATCAATTGCCGACTGGCTGGTTACTCCCGTAAAACAGCTGGCCGCTGTTTATACAACCAATAATGGCAAAGATCTGGTATTGTACAATGGCCTTGTAAAGAGATCATTTCGATTGTTGCCCAATGTGGCCTGTATTGATTATAAAAACCAATCCAATGGCCAGCAGTTGTTGCGTTCGGTAAAAGCGGAAGCGCGGTTAACCATCAACGGCAGAGAGTACAATGTGGGAGGTCTTTACGGACAGCCGGAAAATGCGTATTTACTACCAGAATGGGTAGACGGCTTAAAAGACAGCAGCAGTGATTTTCATTTTGTAAGGTATACAGTGGGCAATATTCAGCCATTATTGAAATGGAAACCGGCTTCCGCAGGGTATAAAAAACTACCTGCTGCCGCGGGCGTGTCGCTCAACTTTGAGTATGCGCTTGCGCAGCCACCTTTGAATGATTTGGTAGTTACCGTACATTATGAATTATACAACGGTATTCCGTTAATAGTAAAATCGCTCTCTGTTGAAAATAAGGGCAATAGTGCAGTAAAACTTAACCGGGTGGTAAACGAAATACTGGCACTTACAGAAGAAGAAAGTGCGGTGGTGGGTTCTCCGGAACAAATGAAAAAACAGCATGGTATCTATACAGAAACCAATTATGCTTTTAACAATGCCATGCGGTATGATATCAGTGATCAGACTACGCACTGGAAAACCGACAGCAATTATACGTCGCAAGTAAATTATAATTACCAGACGCCTTGCTTACTGGAAGTATACCCGGAAAAGGCGCCTGGTATTGAATTGCAGCCTGGCGAAGTTTTTCATTCTGTCCGCACGCATGAATTGCTGATGGACAGTTATGATCGTGAAAGGAGGGGACTTGCCATTCGCAGGATGTATGGAGTGGTGGCTCCATGGACAAAGGAAAGCCCCATATTCATGCACCTGGTAAGTAAAAATGATGAAGAAGTAAAAATTGCGGTAGAACAGTGCAGGGCTACGGGTTATGAAGCGTTGATCCTGAGTTTTGGCAGCCATTGCAACATGGAAGACACATCGGCGGCCAATGTGCAAAATTGGAAAGCGCTGGCGGATTATGCGCACAGCAGGAATATTCTTATTGGAAGTTATTCATTGTTCAGTTCGCGGAGGATAAGCGATGAAGATGATGTGATTGACCCCTTAACCGGGAAACCTGGTGGCGCTTTTTTTGGCAATGCACCTTGTTATGGCAGCAAGTGGGGATTGGCTTACCTGGAAAAAATTAAATACTTTATCAGTCATACCGGGTTTAATATTTTCGAGAACGATGGTCCTTATCCCGGCGATGTATGTGCATCCACCAAACACCCCGGTCATAAAGGTTTAGACGACAGCCAGTGGCGGCAAATGGAATTGCAGAAAAGTTTATACCACTGGTGCAATGAGAACGGTGTTTATGTAAATGCTCCCGACTGGTATTTCCTTGATGGTACCAATAAAATTGCATTGGGTTACCGTGAAGTCAATTTTTCTTTGCCGCGATCACAGCAAAAAATTTTAAACAGGCAGAATATTTTTGATGGCAGCTGGGAGAAAACCCCGTCTATGAGCTGGGGTTTTGTACCGCTCACGCGTTACCAGGGCGGCGGGCCGGAAGCAGTGCTGGAGCCATTGAGTGAGCACCTGGCAGATTACAGGCAATTGATGATGCAGTATTACGGAGCCGGTGTGCAGGCCTGCTATCGCGGGCCGCGATTGTATGATACGGAAGCAACAAAACAAGTGGTCATTGAAGTTATTCAATGGTACAAGAAATATTTTTCGATACTTAATTCAGATATTATTCATCTTAGAAGGGCCGATGGCAGAGACTGGGATGGATGGATGCACATAAACCCGGCGCTGGCAGACAAAGCGCTGGTAATGATCTTCAACCCGCTGAAGAAACGGATAACAAGAACAATTTCTATTCCCCTGTATTATACGGGCATAAGCAAACAGGCTGGCATCATACAAAATGGAAAAACAGTTTTGTATACACCGGATCGTCGTTATGATATACCGGTTACAGTTACGCTTGAGCCAGAGGGTTATACCTGGTTTACAATATCAGGCAAATAAAGGACTGGAGCGGCGGTGGGTGCATCCCGTGGTTTACGCCCCGCAGGTTGCACTCCGCAGGTTACACCTGCGGTTACGGATATTTAAGTCCTCCGGACTTGCGCAAACTTAGTGAGGCATACCGGAGGTTATATATTGGTATTTGTCTGATTAAAACTTTGTGTTTAACCGCCAATTAATGGTAAAAAATGACGCATAAACAGGCAGGATTCATTAATTTTAGTACCACTTAATTTGCTTGCCACCAGATGAAAATATTCCGGAAAAAATCGCTTTTGCTGATAGCCGCATTTATTGTGGCGGTGACTGTTTTTGTATACAGTACACGCAGGCAAACAATAGATTACAACACACAGGTAAAACCCATCTTCAACAAAAACTGTATCACCTGCCATGGCGGTGTGCGGCGTAAAGCCGGATTTAGTTTACTTTTTCGTTCAGAAGCACTTGCCAAAACAGAATCGGGTAAGCCTGCCATCATACCCGGAGATCCGGAACACAGCGAAATGATCAGGCGCCTCACCCTGAAAGATCCGGAAGAAAGAATGCCCTATAAACACGAACCACTTTCCGGAAAAGAAATTGATATCCTCCGCAACTGGGTAAAACAAGGCGCACAATGGGGGAACCACTGGGCTTATATACCCGTGCAACCCGCCAATACACCGGCTGAAACAAAACTGCTTGGATTTTTTGGCGGTTCAAAAGACGACTGGGCAAAAAATGAAATCGATTATTATATACTGCAAAAACTGAAAGAGAAAAAACTCACACACGCTCAACCGGCAGATAAATCAACCCTTTTACGAAGACTGAGTCTTGATCTGACCGGTATGCCCGCACCAGATAAACTGGTGCAACAATATTACAACGGTAACACGGATAAGGCATATGAAGATGCAGTGGATAGTTTACTGGCTTCGCCACATTACGGAGAAAGATGGGCAGCCATGTGGATGGATCTTGCCCGTTATGCAGATACCAAAGGATATGAGCGTGATGATGCACGTACCATCTGGCGTTACCGCGACTGGCTCATCAGTGCTTTTAATGAAAACAAGCCATACGACCAGTTTTTAACTGAACAGATTGCAGGCGATCTGTTGCCCAATCCAACTGATGCGCAGCTGATAGCTACCGCATTTCACCGCAATACCATGACCAATGATGAAGGCGGCACAGACAATGAAGAATTCCGGACTTCGGCTGTGCTTGACCGTGTGAATACCAGCTGGGAGGCCCTCATGGGCACTACTTTTGCCTGTGTGCAATGCCATAGCCATCCGTACGATCCCTTCAGGCATGATGAATATTACCAGTTTGCCGCCTTCTTCAACAATACCAGGGATGAGGATACTTATGCAGATTATCCATTGCTGCGCAGTTTCAATGATTCGGCCAGCGAAGAAAAAAATAAACTGCAGGCCTGGCTACAGCAAAATGCCAGTGATGCACAAACAAAAGAAATAATACAGTTTGTAAGAACATGGCAGCCTGCCATCAATTCACTGTATTGCGACCAGTTTATTAACAGCGAACTGAATGATACAAAATGGGCCGCCTTCCGCAATCACGGCTCAGTGCGTTTACCCAAAACAAATCTTAATGGCAAGACCGGACTGATATACCGTTACCAGGCTTTTGCGCCGGGTGGCATTTTGCAAATACATACGGATAAACCCGATGGCCCTGTTATTGCAAACATACCGCTGGCCGTTACAAAAAATGGATGGCAATTAAGTTTCATACCGGTTGCCGCCTGTTCCGGCATACATGATTTCTACCTGACGTATAGCAATAACAACCTCAAAAAGCCGGACCAAACCGGCGCCACATTCGACTGGTTTTATTTTGCCGATCCATTTCCGGGCAAGGGGAAACAAGGTTATGAAGAAGCAAAAAAAAGGTACTGGGGTTTAATAACCATGGAAACGCCCACCACTCCCGTAATGATGGAAAACCCGGATGGTATGCAACGGATATCGCATGTATTTGAAAGGGGCAACTGGCTGGTGAAAGGAGATGTGGTTACTCCCGGTGTGCCACATGCGCTCAATCCAATGCCGGACGGCGCGCCGAAAAACAGGCTGGGCCTTGCCATGTGGTTAACATCCAGGCAAAACCCGCTTACCGCCCGAACAATGGTAAACCGGTTATGGGAACAACTGTTTGGAACCGGTCTGGTAGAAACCCTGGAAGATCTCGGTACACAGGGTATACCACCCACCCACAGGGAATTGCTGGATTACCTTTCTTATAAATTTATGTATACCTATAACTGGGACATAAAAAAATTATTGAAGGAAATAGTGATGTCTGCAACCTACCAGCAGGATTCAAGAGTTTCTAAAGAAGCAGTCGAAAAAGATCTGGCCAATAAATATTATGCACGGGGCGCACGTGTGCGTTTATCGGCAGAGCAATTGCGCGACCAGGCATTGAGCATTACCGGCCTGCTGAGCAATAAGATGTATGGGCCCAGTGTGATGCCATATCAGCCGGAAGGTATATGGCGTTCGCCTTATGACGGGCGCAAATGGGAACTGAGCGCCGGGGAAAATAAATACCGGAGAGCCGTTTATACTTACTGGAAAAGAACAGCGCCGTATCCGTCTATGATGACCTTTGATGGCGTGGCGCGGGAGGTCTGTACGGCAAGGCGCATCCGTACCAATACACCCCTGCAGGCACTGGTAGGGTTAAATGACGAGGCTGCCCTGGATATGGCAAGGCAACTGGCTGCAAGACTGGAAAGGTCTTTGCCCGCCAACCCGCAACAACAGGTTACCCTTGTATATGCACGGGCAACCGGGCACTCAATTGAGCCGGCTTCGCTGGCCACGCTGATGAAACTATACCAGTCGGCCCTGCAGAAATTCAACGCCAGTAAAGAAAACGCATGCGAAATGGCGGGTGGCTATAAGGAAAATATGCCAGCCACCGCAGCATTGGTAGTGGTGATAAATACAATACTGAACCTTGATGAAGTGATAACAAAGAACTAGTAATAGATTAACTGCCGGCTTTAATTGCAATTTCAGCGGGGCAAAAACAGATTTGAAAATACATTGTCTTAAAAATATTTGATGACACAGCAAGAATTAAACTATCAGCGCCTGGTAAAGGAGGCTACTAACGCCCACCTGCAGTTGCATACGCGCCGTCATTTCTTAAAGGAAAGCGCCATGGGCCTGGGTGCGCTGGCAATGGGCGCGTTGCTGGGCTGTGGGCGTAATACCGGCAGTACCAACCCTGTGGTGTTTGATGCCGCGCATCCGCTGGCGCCAAAAATGCCCATGTTTCCGGGGCGCGCAAAATCTGTTATCTACCTGCACATGGCGGGGGCGCCCTCTCAGCTGGAATTATTTGATTATAAACCCGATTTAATGAAATTAGACGGGCAGGATTGTCCGCAATCATTGCTCGAAGGAAAGCGTTTTGCGTTTATACGTGGTGTGCCCAAGATGCTCGGCCCCCAGGCAAATTTTAAACAACGTGGCCAAAGTGGCTTATGGATAAGTGATCACCTGCCGCACCTCAGCACTGTTGCAGACGAGATCACGTTGTTGAAAGCTGTCACCACAGATCAATTTAATCATGCGCCGGCACAACTGCTGCTTCATACCGGCTCCCCACGTTTGGGCAGGCCCAGCATGGGCAGTTGGATCACCTATGGACTGGGCACAGAAAACCAAAATCTTCCGGGTTATGTGGTTCTTACTTCGGGGGGCAAAAACCCCGATGCGGGTAAGAGCGTCTGGGGCAGTGGTTTTTTACCCAGCGTTTACCAGGGTGTACAATGCCGCAGTGAAGGAGACCCGGTATTATTCATCAATGACCCAGGTGGCATGGACCGCGATTTAAGAAAAGCGTCTATTGATGCCATTAATGAAGTAAACCAGCAGCAATACGAAGATTATAAAGACCCCGAAATTTTATCACGCATTGCTCAGTATGAAATGGCGTACAAAATGCAGATATCTGTTCCGGAAGTAATGAATATCAACGATGAGCCGCAATACATTCATGATATGTACGGCACTAAACCCGGCAGCGGCAGCTTTGCAAATAATATTTTACTGGCCCGTAAACTGGTAGAAAAAGGCGTTCGCTTTGTACAGTTGTTCGACTGGGGCTGGGACAGTCATGGTACCAGCGCCGGCGATGCAGTAGATATCGGCCTGGTTAATAAATGCAGGCAGGTAGATAAATCCATTACCGCACTCTTACTGGATCTGAAACAGCGCGGTATGCTGGAAGATACGCTGGTGGTTTGGGGCGGCGAGTTTGGCAGAACACCCATGCAGGAAAACCGTGGTGGTAAAACAATGCCATTTAAAGGAAGAGATCACCATACAGAAGCCTTTACGATGTGGATGGCGGGAGGCGGTATAAAAAAAGGATATAGCTATGGAGAAACAGACGAGATTGGATATGGCGCAGTAAGTGGTAAAACCACTCCATTTGATATACAGGCTACTATTTTAAACCAACTGGGTTTTGATCATGAACAGTTTACCTACCAGTACCAGGGCCGGCCGTTCAGGTTAACCGATGTTGCAGGTAATGTACTGAACGATATTATTGCGTAAAGGCATAACAGTTACACGGATTTAAACAGTACAAAAACGAAGAAATATATATTCAACACCCTTTCCAGCTATGCCAATTAACCGGAGAAAATTCTTAACCATCAGCGGCGCCACAGGTACCGGGTTATTTTTATCATCATTGGAAAACTTATCAGCCGCCAGTAAACCTGTCTTTACTGCAACAGCCGGGTTTGAACTGAAATTACTCAATACCAGCTGGGGATTTGCAGGCACCGTTGACGCCTTTTGTGAAAAAACAAAAAAGGAAGGCTATGATGGAATTGAAATGTGGTGGCCAATAAACAAAAAAGACCAGGATGATTTATTTGCCGCATTAAAAAAGCATCAGCTGGATATAGGCTTTCTTTGCGGCGCATCGCAGAGCAACCCGGCAGAACACCTCGGCAGTTTTAAAAGTATGATTGATGCTGCTGCCGGCAATTCCATTCAGCGTCCGTTGTACATCAATTGTCATTCGGGCCGTGATTATTTTACGTATGAACAGAATAAATTGTTTATAGATCATACCACCGCATTGAGCAAACAAACCGGCATTACCATTTGCCATGAAACGCACCGGTCGCGAATGATGTTTGCCGCACATATCGCCAGGGGTTTTGCAGAAAAAATTCCGGAACTGAAATTTACATTTGATGTATCGCACTGGTGCAATGTGCATGAAACCCTTTTACAGGATCAGAAAGAAACCGTAGACCTGGTATTGTCGCGGGTTGAACACATTCATGCAAGGATCGGTCACCCCGAAGGCCCCCAGGTAAATGATCCGCGCGCACCGGAATGGGAGGCTGCCGTAAAACAACATTTTGCGTGGTGGGACAAAGTAATGGAACGCAAAAAGAAGAACGGTGAACGAATGACGGTGTTGACTGAATTTGGACCGCCGGATTATATGCCTACATTGCCCTATACACGTCAACCACTCGGCGATCAGTGGGCCATCAATGTGCATATGATGAAATTGCTGAGGCAACGTTATCAATAGCCTTTAGCTGCTAGCTTTTAGCCTTTAGCGTGGGGTTTTTAAGTTCAGGATGAATATTTTTAATTATAGCCCTGCAGATCAAAGTTGTTATTTTAGGAAAACAGAAATGCCAAAATTGACCCAAAAATTCATTACTAACAGCTAACAGCTAAAAGCTAGCAGCTAACAGCTTACCATGACCGAATTAATAGGCCACCTGCATCCTGTTTTAGTACACCTGCCCATTGGCATTTTATTGCTTGCATGCTTTTTTCAGTTGATTGCGGCCCGTGACAAATATGGTTACCTGCAGCAGACCATTGGTATTACGTTGTTCCTGGGAATGATCAGTGCCATTGCTTCCTGTATTTCCGGCTACCTGCTTTCATCCAGCGGAGATTATGATGAGGAACTGGTAAGCCGGCACCAGTGGCTGGGTATCAGTGTGGCGGCAGTAGCGGTTATTTATTATTTACTGTACCATTACAAGGCGCTCAAAAAAAACAGGGGCGTTTTGCCCGTTGTATTGATTGTGCTGGTTACCCTTACTGGCCACCTCGGTGGTTCGCTTACACATGGCAGTGATTATCTCACCGGGTCATTCAGAAATATTTCAGCACCGGATACGGCGCTTGTAAACAAACCAATACCCGACGTACAGGAAGCGGTAACCTATACTGCTATTATTCAACCATTGCTGCAAAACAAGTGCTACAGTTGCCACGGGCCCAATAAACAGAAAGGAAAATTGCGCATGGACCAGCCGGATTTACTGATGAGGGGTGGTAAAGACGGTGTGGTGATTGAACCTGGCAAAGCAACAGAAAGCGAAATGATAAACCGCGTATTGCTGGAAAAGGCAAATGAACACCATATGCCGCCAAAGGAAAAACCACAGCTGACCGAAAAAGAAATTGCCCTGCTGCACTGGTGGGTAGCAAGTGGCGCCTCATTTGATAAAAAGACAAAAGACATTGCACAAACGGAAAAAATAAAACCCATCCTGCTTTCACTTCAGAACACGGTAACAGAAAAAAAAGTAGCAGCAACTGTGCCTGCAACCCCGGTAGAAAAAGGCAACGAAGCAGCCATAAAAAAATTAAAAGACAATGGAGTAGTAGTGATACCTGTAGCGCTCAACAGCAATTACCTGATGGTGAGCTTTGTAACCATGGCCGCCGCCTCCGATAAAGAGGTGCAACTGTTGCTGCCATTGAAAAAACAACTGGTGTGGCTTAAAGTGAATGATACAAAGATTACCGATGCAGCCATGCCGGTCATTTCGCAGTGCAGTAACCTTACCCGGCTTGAACTGGGCAATACCGGCGTTACAGATAAAGGTTTGGTAAACCTGGCCTCTTTACAGCAGTTGCAATCCATTAACCTCGGCGGAACAAAAGTTACTGCTGCAGGGGTGTTACATCTAAAAGATTTGAAGCAGCTGCAATCTGTTTATTTTTACCGTACCGGCGTCAATAGCCAGGACTGGGCATCGCTGAAAAAGGCTTTTCCAACTGCCAGGCTCGATTCCGGCGGCTACCAGGTGCCCCTGTTTGAAACAGATACCATGCTGGTAAAGCCACCCAAAAAAACAGAATAAGCACCATGAATAAATTATTTTGCCTGTTGCTTTTGGGAATTACCCACCTCCTGGCGGCACAGCCCCAGCTTTCCCATAATCTTGTTTTTGATTCAATGGCCACCCGCTGGGATGAAGGCATTCCCCTTGGCAATGGGTGGCTGGGCGCACTGATATGGAAAAAGGAAAACAGTATAAGACTTTCATTAGATAGGGTAGATCTCTGGGATGACAGGCCGATGCCTGAAATTGATAAACTCAGTTTTAAATGGGTGGTGGAAAAAGTAAAACAAAACCAGTATGATTCAGTACAAAAAAGAGGCGACGAACCATATGAAAAGTATGCAGCACCCACGAAAATTCCCGGCGCTGCAATGGAATTTGATTGCAGCGCATTTGGTAAAGTTGTTTTTAATGAACTGGATATAAGAACAGCCCTTAGTACCATCAAATTTGAAAACGGGGTAAGCTTTTTTAATTATGTTCATGCATCCAAACAAGTGGGTTATTTTGGATTCGAAAATCTGCCCACCACTGACTTCATTCCCCTGCTCATAGTACCCGCATATAATTCCGGTAAAGCCGGCGCTACCGGCAACAGTGTAGAAGGGCAGGGCCTGGAAAGACTCGGGTATAAAAAGGGAACGATTACAAAAACGGCTACAAGTATCCGTTACCATCAACCCACCTGGAAAAATAGTTATTACGAGGTGCTGATAAAATGGACGAAATTCACCGCAAAGCATATTGTCGGGCAATGGACCCTCACCGTTAATCAACCCGCTGTATTGCCCGAATTGATTGTTTCTTTGAAAGAGCCCACTGGTTGGAATGCGCATGCCGGCTGGTGGAGTGATTACTGGAAAAGATCGGCAGTGGCACTACCCGACAGCCAGCTGGAAAAACAATATTACCTGGAAATGTACAAGTTTGGTTGCGTGGCCCGCAGCAATACCCCACCTGTTTCTTTGCAGGCTATCTGGACGGCCGACAACGGCAACCTTCCACCCTGGAAGGGCGATTATCACCACGACTTGAATACACAATTAAGTTATTGGCCTGGCTATACCGGTAACCACCTCAACCTTACAGCGTCTTATACCAACTGGCTCTGGAAAATAAAAGACATCAATAAAAAATGGACAAAAAAATACTTTGGCACAACGGGACTGAATGTACCGGGTGTTACTACCATCAGCGGTAAAGAAATGGGTGGATGGATACAATATTCCATGAGCCCCACTACAGGCGCCTGGCTGGCGCAACATTTTTACTGGCAATGGAAGTACAGTATGGATGAAAAATTTTTAAAGGAAATATGCCGGCAGTATTTTGCAGAAACAGACCAGTATTTTAAGCAACTGCTCACTATCAATAAAACATCACACCAATACCGCCTGCTGCTAAGCTCATCGCCCGAGTACAATAATAACAGCATACACGCATGGTTTAATGATTTTACCAATTATGATCTGTCGCTGATAAAAAATTTTTATAAGGAATACCACGATGTGCTGAACAATGCCAGCGGGAAACTCCCCGGAGTTAAATACACCGGTAGTGCGTTGTACCCCGACCTGGATATAAATGAAACCGGGCTTACCATTGCCCCCGGTCAGAACCTGGATGAATCTCACCGGCACCATGCGCACCTGATGGCCATTTATCCATTGGGTATGCTTAGCCCCGACGCAGCTGCGCAAAAACTGGTCATTGACAATTCACTGAGATGGCTGGAACAAAAGGGAACACGCAACTGGTGCGGGTATTCTTTTAGCTGGGCGGCTTGTCTGTATGCCAGGGCAAAAGAAGCCGACAGTGCAGCAAAAATGCTGAAAATATTTGCATCCAATTTTTGTTCGCCCAATAGTTTTCACCTGAACGGCGATCAGCGGGGCGGACAATATTCATCATTTACTTACCGTCCATTTACACTGGAAGGTAATTTTGCTTTTGCGCAGGGGATACATGAAATGTTGCTGCAAAGTTATAACGGGTATATAGAGGTATTTCCGGCAATTCCCAAAACATGGAAAAATGTTTCTTTTGAACACCTGAGAACAGAGGGTGCCTTCCTGGTCTCTGCAAAAAAAGCAAACGGGGTGGTGGATGAAGTTACTATAACCGCAGAGCAGGGCGGACTGCTGCAAATTAAGCTGCCATTTAAAACCTGGCTGATAGCTGGCATAGACCAGGATCAAATTGGTAATACGGACGATGATATAAGAACTGTACATTTGAAAAAAGGACAAACCATCATTTTTAAAAACGGGTACGAATAAAAACCTTTTGTATGAACAGGCGCGATTTCCTCAGGTATACAACGCCGGTAGTGTTGCTGCTGGCCAACGGAAAAATTGTACAGGCCAGTGAAACGGATCCGTATGAATGGAGCAGGCGTAAGATAAAATTACGGTTTGCAGTAGCATCGGACGGGCATTATGGCCAGCCCAAAACACCATTCGAAGAATACCATGCTACGCTGGTAAACCGTGTAAATGAAGAACATGCAACCAATCCTTTTGCTTTTTGTATGATCAACGGAGACATTGTTCACGATGATAAAAATCATTATCCCGCTGCCAAAGCGGCATTGTCGGGGTTGCAAATGCCATGGTATGTTAGCCAGGGCAACCACGACCATGTAACCCCCGATGAATGGAAAGCCATTTGGGATATTCCAGTGAACCACGATTTTAAAATAAAGAAAACTAGTTTCCTCATTGCCACTACCTCCGATGAAAAAGGCACTTACCTGCCACCGGATGTGCCATGGATAGCGGCCAAACTGGAAGAACACAAAAACCAGGAACATGTTTTTATCTTCCTGCACATCAACCCGGGTAAGCTAACGGTAAATGCGGTTGACTCGCCTGCCCTGTTCGAAGTATTTGCGAAACATAAAAACATCAAGGCTGTTTTTAACGGGCATGACCATGATGAAGAAGGCATCAAAGTAAAAAATGATATCCCCTTTATTTTTGACGCCCATTTTGGTGGCAACTGGGGTACTAACTACCGTGGTTTCAGGGTGGTGGAACTTTTGAAAGATAATTCGGTAGCAACTTATATATTGAACCCCACGGAAAAGATCAATGCAGCCGTGCTATAATGTACGGGAAAAGTTAACCGCAGATTAAATGAAAAGTCAAAAGTTAAAAGGCAAAAACTATCCGGGAAGTTAAACTTGTATTCCTTTTTGCGGCGAATGCAAACCCAATGAATCTCTTTCTGCAGCAAATGCACTCAAACGGAACCGATTTTGCCGCAGATTAGATGCCTTTTTGAATAGCTAAAGTGTGCCGTATATTAGCAATTCAACATACAAAATTCATAATTCAAAATAGTCTGGATTTTATTCTCCTTTGAAGTTTGCTTTTCTTTTTTCCAAAAAAGCAGCAGCGCCTTCCCTGGCATCTTTGGTATCAAACAAATCGCCAAAAGCCTGTATTTCTTTTTGCAATCCATCTGTGGTGCCATAGGCGGCCATATTGGTGAGCGAGATGATGTGTTTAATGGCCAGCGGGGCCTTGCTGTTGATAACCTGCAGTAGTTCCATTGTTTTGGAAAGCAATGTATCTGCAGTAGTTATATAATTTACGAGTCCAAGTTGTTTTGCTTCATTGGCATCAATCATATTACCGGACATCATCAACTCCATCGCCTTGCCTTTTCCTACCAGTTGTGTAAGGCGCTGCGTTCCACCGTAACCGGGTACCAGTCCGAGGCTAACTTCCGGCTGTCCAAATTTTGCATTTTCGCTGCAAAGCCTGAAATGGCAGGCCATGGCCAGTTCGCAACCGCCGCCCAATGCAAATCCATTTACCGCCGCCACAATCGGTTTCGGACTGTTTTCAATTTTACTGAATACTGTATCCTGCCCTTTTTGCGCAAGTGCCCTGCCGGCAGTTGCGTTCATGGATCCAAACTCGCTGATATCGGCACCTGCCACAAAAGCCTTTGCACCACTACCGGTAATAAGGGCGCTTTTGATGGCTTTGTTATTGTACACTTCGTCTATGGCAGCACCCAGTTCTTCAATAACCGTTTTATTAAGCGCGTTTAATTTATCGGGCCGGTTAATAGTAATAATGAAAATACCATTTTCCAGAGAGGTAATTAATGCTGTATAGTTGCTCATTTTCTATTTTTATTCCTGATTTCTTCAAGTCGTGCTATATCGTATAAATCTTTTTCCCGCGTAGAGCGCAATTTAATATCTTTTAAAAAATCATAGGGCACAATATTCATGTATACACCTTCCGTAATTTCAAAAACCTCTTTCTTTTTTTCTGCATCATCATAAGATATCGCATAATGTACAACCGTTAAAATATCAATCCGGGCGTTGCCGGAAGTGAGACTGCCGACAAAATGATTTGTAAAATCTTCATTATATAAAGGGTTTACCTCATTCTCGGAATAATTCATACAAAGTAAAGTATTGATAAATGCCTGCCTGTTTTGGTTATTTGGCGCCAGCCACACATCCATATCATCAGTATTCCTGTTGTAGCCATAATAGTTTACGGCAAACCCACCTATAAGCAGGTATCTCAAATTGTTTTTGTGTGCGCAATTAAGAAAAAGAAGAAATTCATCGTGAAGAACGTCCATGTTGAATGGTTATTTTTCGGGAAGTATTAGTAGACGGATTAAAAAGTTTTGAAAGCTTTTGCATCCTGTACAAATTCCTGAACCTTTCCAATGGCGTGGTTTTGGCCATTTGTTCAAGGTTGTATTGTTCCTGTTCCTCAAATGATTTAAATATGCGGATGGTCTTAGCCATGTTCAAAGTTAAATTTTTTTCCCGTTAAGAGTGATTATATAGCCGCCAATTTTTTCAGAAAATCGTCTCTCCTGCGCGTGGATACTTCAATATCAGAATTGTCCATCATGGTTACAAAACCACCTTTCCCCTTGTTGTAACTTTTTATATAGGCCAGGTTGATGAGGTGCGAGTTGTGGACCCTGAAAAAATTATAGTCAACCAGCATTTCTTCAAACTCCTTCAGAATTTTAGCTACAGTAAGTTTTTGTTTGTCTTTCATGAATATAGTGGTGTAATTAATTGCAGACTCGCAACGTATAATGTCTTCTACTTTTAATACCACCAATCCGTTTACAACCGGTACGCAGATTCTTTTGCCGGCACCATAAAAATTGCCCAACAGGGTTTCCAGTTTTTGTGTAGTGTCTATTTTAGGATTTTTTTCAACCAGCCGGGCTATGGCCTGCTTCAGGTCGTCTGCATCAATCGGTTTCAGCAGGTAATCGAGCGCGCTGAACTTAAATGCCTGGATGGCATATTTTTCATAGGCGGTGGTGAAGATGATCTCGAACTTAATTTCGTCCAGTTTTTTTAGTATGTCAAAACCAGTTGCATCATTTAGCTGTACATCCATAAAAACCAAATCTGGTTTGTATTTAAGGATTGCGTTGAAGCCATCGCTTGCAGTGGTAAAGCTGTCCATCAGGTGAATGGTTTCAGCCAAATGTTCGGCCAGCAAGCCGCCAAGCCTGTCAATACAATGTTGTTCGTCGTCTATTATAATGGCCCTTATCATCTGGTAAATCTAAAAACTTAATTCCAATGGCAGCACTACTTCTGCACGGGTGCCTTGCTGCAGATCGGAAAACCGGATGACTGCAGCTGTTTTTTTTACTTTGTTGAGTGTATCTATTCGTTCTTTTGTAATTTTCATGCCCAGCGATTTCTTTTCTCCTGCTACCATGCTGGTAACTGCCAGCGCGGCTTGTGTTCTTCCAATGCCATCATCTTCCACGCTGCAGTTGAGCATCCCATTTTCAATTTTTATTTGTACGGTTATCCTTCCATTTCCCTGTTTTTGGGCAATACCATGCCAGATACTGTTTTCAACAAAGGGCTGTAATAATAAAGGCGGCACCAGCGTATTTTCTTTGTCAATGGCATCATCCACCTTTATTTCATAAGAAAATTTATGGTTCATGCGCAATGTTTCCAGTTGCATATACAGTTCAAGCGCCTTCAGATCTTCCTGTAACGGCACTTGTTGCTGACCTGAGTTTTCCAGTATCAGCCGCATGAGTTTTGCAAACTTTACCAGGTATTCGTTGGCCACCTGCGTGTTGTTTTTTGCAATATAATCGCTGATTGAATTGAGTGAATTGAAAATAAAATGCGGGTTCATCTGTGCACGCAGGGCCCTCATTTCCATATCTCCTATTTCAACCCTTAACTCTGCTTCCTGCTGACGGCTAACAGCATCTCTTTTTCTTTTATAAAAAACAAATGAAATCAATCCGCCGGCCAATAAAATAAGGGCGCCTGCTATGGTGGCGTTCCTGACCGTTGTTTGCTGCCTGATGGCGGCAGCATGCTCTGCTTTTAAAACGGCTTCCTTTTTTTCTGCTTCAAACTTCATTTCTTTCCGCGTAATTTCCTGCTTCTTTTCGTCGTTCAGCAAGCTGTCGCGCAAAACAATGTATTGCCTGTAAGCAAGGAGCGCTTCCTTTGGGTTATTTTGTTTTTCATACACCGCACTCAGCACTTCATATGCTTCGCTTTGCAGCTGCAGAGAATGGATGGCGGCAGATGGAGCCAGTGACTGCAGAGCGTAGAAACGGGCAGTATCATAAGCGCCTGCCAACAGGTATAGTTGAGCCATATTGCTCATGGCGGCGGCAATGGCGCTGTTGTTATTATTTTCCCGGGCCAGTTGTACTGCCATGCGGTACTGGTTCATGGCCGCAGCATTGTTTCCTTTCTTTTTATAAGTGCTGCCCATATCATTGTAAATAACGGCTGCAATATTGGTGTTCTGGAGGCTGCGGGCTATTGCAAGTCCTTTTTGCTGACTTACCAGCGCCTCATCATATAGGCCGCTTTCCAATTGGATACTGCCGATATTTACCCACGCATTCATTTCATATGTGGTATGTTTCATTTCCTGTGCTGCAGCCAGCAATTTCCGGTAATAGTCCATTGCTTTCTCACGCTGGCCCATGTCTGCATATACATTGGCGATATTGTTATATACACTCGCGTCAAAAAGTTTATGATGCAGCGGGATGGCTGCTCTCAATGCCTGTTGCGAATATTCTATCGCATTTAAAAAATCAGATTGAAAATAATAGATCAGCCCTTTTTCGCGCAGCGAAAGGGCGATACCTTTCTGCCATTTAATTTTTTCGGAAATATCCATCGCTTCAATAGCCAGTATCATAGAACTATCCGGCTTTTCATAAATCATAGCGTAGGAGAGATTGAGCAGGTTGGTCACCCGGTTTGAATCCTTCACACTGGTTGCCTGAAGCACCTTCAGCAGTGAGTCGGGGTAACCAGCGTCCTGGCCGGTAACAGCAACGGCCAGTAAGGATGAAAAAATCAGCAGGGTGGCGCTTTTCATCTGAGGAGGGGGTTAAAACATAGTAAATGAATGGTTGTGCTTCTGTAATTTATACACTCCGGGGCGATTGCTGGCATTTAATTTATTGGGTGAGAAGGGTGAAAAGTGTGGGGTGTAAGGTGTAGTGTTTTGCCATATAAGCTTGGTGGAAGGTATGGGGTGTAAGGTTGTACCATATGCCTTTGTATTTTCCCCTTTGCCTTTTTCCCTATACCATTTACCCTATACCTTTTGCCTTATTCATGACCCGTTAAAAAATATCACGATACCCTAAAAACGGCGGCGTGTAAAGGGGGAATGCGGCAATCCCCTGCCGCAGAAAAAAAATCCGGTGCCCGCCGGCGGTTACGGTCTCCACAATTAATAAACGGTGAGCGATCAGTTATTAATCAGGATCAATCAAAAAATAAATGAAACCGATCGGAAAATAAACCATGGTTGCCTCTGGTTGCTGCCTGTGGTAAGTTTGACAAACAAGGCCACTGAACTTATAACAATAACCAATAAACCAATTTTTATGCAACAGTTATTTTCATATTCACGCGCGCAACAGGCAATCATCATCTGTTGTTTATTACAGGCATTCGCATTTTCTGCATGGTCACAATCTTCTGCATCCAATGCGCCATTTGTAAAGGGTTCTAAAACCCTGGGCCTTTCTGCAGGTTTTGGAATCGGGTATAATTATATTTCCGGGTACAGCGGTCTGCCGGCTTTTGCGCTGACTTACGACCAGGGTTTTTTTGAAAACATTGGACCCGGTAATATCGGTATTGGCGGAATAATAGCCATTAAAACAGCGCATTACAAATATTCCGGAGGCAGCAAGGCCACCTGGAACAACTATTTCGTGGGTGTTCGGGGCACCTATCATCTTACCATACTGGCCGATAGGAACAACAAGTTTGACCCGTATGCAGGGATAACGGTGGGAGCAAGGATTTACCGGTACAATGATAATTACAGCCATTATACGGACAATTCGGTTTACCCGGTAGCCGGGGCGTTCGTGGGCGCCAAATACAATTTTGCTTCCATCTTTGGCGCGTTTGCAGAATTGGGTTATGATATTTCTTTTGCCAGGGCAGGCATCTGTTTTAATTTTTAACGTGCTGCAAAAAATAAACAGCGGGTGCGCCAGGAATTTGTACCGTGGATATGCTGTATTTTCCCATATATTTGTTAGAGGGGTAATTTATATGATAATCCCAGGAACGTGTAAGTAACTATCATTTTATCTCCGGCTTTTTTATCTTCTTTTTATCCTACAAGAAACAGCCTTTCAGCTTTTGTGCTTCCCTCCTGTTTTGCCCGCATTTTACTGTTTACTTTATAACCTTCACTTAAAACTACTGATATGAAAAAATTGCTGACACTATCCCTGCTGTTCGGTTCTTGTATTGGTTTCTCACAGGACGGAGATCTCATTCTGAAAAAAAGACTGGCCATCGCCGATTTTGTTGATGGTACAGAAGGACAAACCAAAGCCGCAGCTGTGAGAACCAGCAGGGTATCGCAATCAACCGTTACCACTTCCAATTATACACGCACATTGGCTACCATGCTTTCTACCGAGCTGGTAAAAAGCAATGCATTTATTGTTGTGGAAAGACAACAGCTGGATGCTGTTTTTAAAGAACAGGATCTGGGTGCCAGCGGTGCAACAACAAAAGAATCCGCAGCAAAACTTAACCAGCTGCTGGGCGTACAACTTTTAATAACCGGCAGTATAACCGAATGGGGCAACAAATTGCAGAATGATGAGCACAGGGCAAGGGGCATATTTTCGAAAAACAATTCTAAAAATACTTCCCGCGTGGCGCTTGATTTGCGTGTAATAGACGCTTCTACCGGTGAGATAGTAATGGCTGAAACAGCCTCGGGTACAGCCGAATCAAAATCGAGCGGGGTAACGGTTATGGGTATCGGCGGACAGGGCGCAGTAGCAGACAATTCATTAATGGATAGTGCAGTGCGCAAAGCCGTTATAAGTTGTGTAGACCTTATAAAGGCGGCTTCCAAAAAAGTTATGTGGCAGGGTTCCATTATAAAAGTAAATACCGATGGAACGGCAATAATAAAACCGGGTTCCTCCAGCGGCGTTAAAAAAGGAATGTCTTTTGTAGTTTTTTCAAAGGGAGAAGAACTGAAAGATCCGGATACCGGTCTTTCACTGGGCAGCCAGTTAAAAGAGATTGGTGCATTAACGATAACCGGCGAATTTGGTGATGGAGGTAAAGCGGCAACCGCAAAAATAACTACCGGCAAAGGCATGAAAACCGGCGATGTAATAAAGCCAAAAGAAAGCCAGGAGAGATAATAATATCAATTTCAGGAGCTTTTAAAAGCTCCTGTTTTCTTTTACCCAGTCTTTGATGTAATCGGCTATATCTGTAGTGGGAGTGCCGGGTGCAAACAGCCGGCCCACACCGGTTTCATTCAATGTTTTCATATCATCTTCAGGAATGATGCCGCCACCGGTGAGTAATACATCATCCATGCCTTTTTCTTTCATGAGCCGGATTATTTTTGGAAAAACGGTATTGTGTGCGCCGCTTAATATACTGATGCCAATGGCATCTACATCTTCCTGCAAGGCAGCATTTACCACCATTTCCGGAGTTTGCCGGAGGCCGGTATAAATCACTTCCATACCGGCATCGCGCAAGGCGGCCGCAATTATTTTTGCGCCCCGGTCGTGGCCATCGAGGCCCACTTTTGCAACCAGCACCCTGATGGGACGTTTTTTAAAATCCGGGGAAGCAGTATCACTCATGGAAAGCATTTTATAGAATTCAAAAATACTGAATGAACTACAACTTTACAGAAAGAGTTAACAATATCGGCAATTGCATCCAATCGCTGTTTTTACTCCTGTCTGGTTACCATTTTACATCTGCTTTTTCTTTTTCAATTTTTTCGGTGAAAAATTTTTTGAAAACAGGGTCCGGCCCTTTCAGTATAATTATAAGGCTACCTCTTTCCTTTGAATAAAAACTGGTTACGCTGTCGAACAGAACAGCAGTTTTGAAATTTTTTATAAAAGCGTGTTCCATTTCATGCTTATCATCCGTTACCAGCACAATATTTTCATAATCCGGTTTATCGGGCATCCAGTATAAGAAGCTGGCGTTTGTACTGTGCGCGGCCGGCAACTGGTGTCTGGGTCCGTAATAATTAACTGCGCCTGCCTGGCCATAATTATCGCAGAACACAATGGTCTGTTTTTTTTCATCGGTACTGAGTGTTTGATATGCGGCAGCCATTTTTCTTGACATCTCTTCCCAACCCAGCATATCTGAAAAATCCTGCGGAAGCGGATGGTTTTTTAAATCCTCCCATTTTAACAGGCCGGTTTTATTCATATGCCTTTTTTCATATAACGCCGCCAGCTGCGAAGGTTCAAGAAGTGGTAATGCCAGCGGAATAAATAAATAACCAATACCGGCAGCAATAAATACCATTGCATACCGCAAAAAGGTGAACCGCACCGCGGTCATTTGCTCCAGGCTGTAGGCGCCAAAGGCAAAAAGAATGGGATATACACCCAATGCGTAATAATTTTTGCCATGGCCCAGTAACAGCAATACAATAACCAACAACCAGGCGATACCAATAAACCGGTAAGGACGGCCGTTGCCTGAAAAACTTACCCATACCAGTCCGGCAATCCATACAAATACACAGGGCAGGTTCATCAGCAACTGGTCTGTTAAAAAACTGGCAGGACTTATATACTGTAATTGTGTCTCCTCCAGTTTTTTCATATGAAAGACAACCGGGAAGTGGTGATTGTATTGCCATAGCAAGTTGGGCAATATGATTATAAAAGCAAGCAGTGCAGCCAGGTAAAAATGTTTATTCAGGAATATTTTTCTTTGTTTGGTAGCCAGCAGAGCCATTACAACACTGATTGTAAAAAAGGCCACCGAGTATTTGCTCATGAGACCCAGTCCAATGCCGGCGCCAAAAATATACAGCCACCTGTTTTGCGCGGTCTGAACATATGAAACCATACTCCAGGCAATCATTGTCCAGAAAAATATCTCCAGGAAATTGGGCTGAAATAAAAAATGAACGCGCAAATACACGCCAGTTATAAAGGGAAGAAAACCTAGCAACAGGGCAAATGATTTTCCACCCAGTGAAATAATTGTTTTTCCCACCAATAAAAATGTGAGCGCGCCAAACAATGACGGCCAGAATTTCAGCCAGAACATGCCGTTACCAAAAATTCTTACCAGCCACGCAAATACGGAAAGCAGCGGCGGCACTTCCATAAAACCCCAGGCCATGTGCCGGCCTTCTGCCAGGTAGAGAAATTCATCGCGGTGGGGTTCGTACAAATTATTTTGTAAAAAGAAAGGCAATACCAGTTTTATCAAAGCCAGGGAATACAGTAACCAGTTTAGCCGCTTCATACATGATTGTTTTAAGGAAGGTACAAACCCTTTGTGAATAATTACCTTGCAGGGAAGCATACTGCGGGCAACCAGCGCGGAAAAATGCCAGCGTGGTTATTTCGGGCTAAAAAATATTCGGATTTTGAAGCAGGCCGATAGTGATCAATAAAAAATCATACATCTTTATGATAAGTCATGATAAGAGTTTGCAACTTTGCGCATGAATTTATTCCAACACGCCTATGATGAGCAGGCATGGCGTTGTATGGCAAGTATATTGTACTATCATCCCTTTATTAGAGCGGCAAAATTTTCAATCCGGCTGATGGTTTCCTGCTTTCCAATCAAAGCCGCTATATCGAATACGGCCGGGCCAAATTTGCCTCCCACCAGCATTACCCGCAACGGCATTAACACATCGCCGGGTTTTACCTGGTTGGCAGCGGCCAGCTCTTTGAATCCTTTTTCCAGTTCTGCCGCATCCCATTTTTCCGCCAGTTGAAACTGGCGAATGGCTTCCGCAAAAAACAATTGTTTTTGCTCATTCCATTTTGGTTTTACCGAATCCAGATCATACTGTTTGGGTACTTCAAAAAGAAAAGCGGATTGCAGTGGAAAATCAGACAAAAAGGTACAACGGTCTTTTACAAGCGTTATCACTTTATCTAAATAAGCAGTGTTGGTCACCGTTATTCCAGCAGATTCCATTATTTTTTTTACTTCAGTGCGCAAATCATCTGCATGGTATTTCTTTATCCATTCATGATTGTACCATTTGGCTTTTTCATAATCGAACCGGGCGCCATTTTTATGAACACGGTCCATCGAAAATGCTGATACTAGTTCCTCCAGCGAAAATATTTCCTGTTCGGTGCCATCATTCCAGCCAAGCATGGCCAGCAGATTGGTAAACGCTTCGGGTAAAAAACCCAATTCGCGAAAGCCTTTTGTAAGTTCATTGGTTTTGGCGTCGGTCCAGTTCATGGCATATACCGGGAAGCCGAGCCGGTCTCCATCGCGTTTGCTGAGTTTGCCGTTGCCATCTGGTTTTAATATCAATGGCAGATGCGCCCATTGCGGCATTTTATCGAGTCCGAATAAATATTTCCATAAGAGAATATGAACGGGTGCGCTGGGCAACCACTCCTCGCCCCTGAATGCATGCGTTATTTTCATGAGGTAGTCGTCTACCACAACGGCCAGGTGATAGGTGGGCATACCATCTGCTTTCAGCAATACTTTATCGTCTGACTGGTCTGCATTGAATTTTACTTCGCCACGGATCATATCTGTAAACACCACTTCTTCATTATCCGGCATTTTTATGCGGATTACATGGGCTTCTTTTGCCGCCAGCAGTTTTGCTACTTCGTCAGCCGGAAGGGTGAGCCCGTTCCTCATTTGCTTTCTTATTGCATGATTGTACTGGAAGTTGGGCAGGGTGGCGCGGCGGGCATCCAGCTCTGCCGGTGTATCAAAAGCGTAATACGCATGTCCGTCTTTTACCAGCTGTTCTGCATATTGGCGGTACGATTCTTTTCTTTCGCTTTGCCGGTAAGGGCCATAGGCGCCGCCATGAAACGGGCTTTCATCGGGTACCAGTCCGCACCAGTTCAGGCAATCCATAATATACTGTTCGGCCCCGGGTACAAAACGGCTCTGATCGGTATCTTCAATACGCAATATGAAATCGCCGCCATGATGGCGGGCAAATAAATAATTATACAAAACGGTTCTAACACCACCCAGGTGCAGGCCACCCGTAGGACTGGGCGCAAAACGTACCCTGATTTTTTCTGACATGGCCGCAAAGATAATTATTTGCCAGGGACGAATTTTTTTTTGAAATAAAATTTACTTGATTGCGGTTAATTTTCAGTTTTTAATAAATTGATAATCAAAATATAATGAGGCGGTTAGTAGTAAACGTCCGGACCAACCGGTATCCTTTTCAAAAAAAATTTTGAAAATTTTTATTTTTTCGTGCAGCAAATCATTTTGCAGATCTGTCACATTAAAAGGATATTAAAAAAACTTTTTCACTATTGCCTTTTCCTTTACATTCGTGCCTCATTAATTAAACCCTATCTGCATATAATTATGGTTAAGGCCTAATGAAATAACCAATACCAACTGCGAATGCATAATCCCGCCACCAGGCGGGATTATCTTTTTTGGGACACGGGAGACGCTAATAGGACGCTAATAAGGCGCGAATAAAAACGCTAATAGGACGCTAATAAGGCGCTAATAGGGCGCGAATAGGAGACGCAAATAGTGCGCGAATGAGGGCGAATGCGAGGCACTAACAGGAGTTACAAATGGTTTGGCTGGGAACATATCCTATGCCACAAATAAATTAGCACAAACGACATACAATCAAAAAACCTCTGACAGTATTGTCAAAGGTTTTTAATTATATGCTGGCATTTCCCACTTGAAACGCCTTTTACCATGTCATTCGCGATGTTATTCGCCGTTATTCGCGTTTTTATTCGCGTCTCATACAGCAAAACTCTCCCCGCAGGCGCAACTTCTGCTGGCATTGGGATTATTAAAATAAAATCCTTTGCCGTTAAGGCCTTCAGAAAATTCGAGCGTTGTATTTACGAGGTAAAGGAAACTTTTCAGATCAGTAACTACTTTTACCCCATTGTCTTCAAAAACCTGGTCAGACGGCTTGGTGGTATTATCGAAATCCATTTTATAGCTGAGCCCGGAGCATCCTCCACCCACTACAGACACCCGCAGGAAATAATCGTTTTCAGACATATTGCCATCAGACATCAGGTGTTTTACCCTTTCTTTTGCTTTATCGCTTACAAATATCATAGTATTCAAAATTTAAGATAGTACATAGTACATAGTATAAAGTATAGAGACAATACCTAACTGCTAAGGTTTAATAATTTTTATAGTCAATTCAATATCTAAAAAGCTCAACGAGTATTCCAAGAATTCCTGTTCTCAATATCCAGGACTTTAAGCGTTATAATTTGTATTCTCTATGCTATTTCATACTCCATACTCTCAAAGCCCATCGTCTCTGTACTCGATACTCTGTACTTTATACTCTTAAAGCCCGTCGTCTTCTATACTCTATACTATGTACTCTGTACTTTACCCTGTACTCTATACTTTGTCACAGCTTCAGTAACTTCTTTTATAACAAAATCAATTTCTTCTCCGGTAGTAAAACGGCCCAAAGTAAACCGCAGTGCGGCAAAAGCCAGCTCATCGCTCAAACCCATGGCTTTTAAAACGTAAGAAGGCTCCATACTGGCCGATGTACAAGCGCTGCCCGAACTAACGGCGATATTTTTGCCAAACCCCATCATCAGTCCTTCACTTTCTGTAAATTTAAACGACAGGTTGCTTACGTGGGCCAGCCGGTGGCGGGTACTGCCATTTACCTGCACCGCTTCCAGCTTCAGCAACGACTGTTCCAGTTTATCCCTCAAAAGCCGTAAACGACTGGCATCGGTTTCTGTTTCTTTGATAGCCAGTTCCGCTGCTTTGCCAAAGCCAACAATGCCTGGCACATTCAATGTGCCGCTGCGTATGCCACGCTCGTGACCTCCTCCATCCATCTGGGCTGCCAGTTTTACCCGTGGATCCCGGCGTCTTACATACAGCGCACCCACTCCTTTTGGCCCGTACATTTTGTGAGCGGATAAAGCCAGTAAATCTATGCCGTCTTCCTTTACATTTACCGGAATTTTACCGGCTGCCTGCACAGCATCGCAAAAAAACAGTACGCCATGTTTTTTTGCAATGGCGCCGATGACTTTTACGGGATGGATAACGCCGGTTTCGTTATTGGCATACATAATGGCAATCAGTATAGTAGTGGGCAGTATGGCGGCTTCCAGGGCAGCCAGGTCAATACTGCCGTCTGCCATTACCGGTAAATAAGTGATGGAAGCGCCTAGTTTTTCAATGTGTTTACAGGTGTCCAGCACAGCTTTGTGCTCCGTAGCCACAGTTATAATGTGGTTGCCCTTGTTTTTGTACAGCTCAAATACACCTTTAATGGCCAGGTTATCTGCCTCTGTAGCGCCGCTGGTGAAAATAATTTCCTGCGGGTCTGCGCCAATTAAAGCAGCCACCTGTTCGCGGGCATAGTCTATGGCCTCTTTTGCCTGCCATCCATAGGCATGGTTGCGGCTGGCGGCATTTCCAAAAAAACGGGTAAAATAGGGCAACATGGCTTCAATTACCCGCGGATCGCAGGCAGTAGTAGCATTGTTGTCTAAATATACCGGTAGTTGAATCATAGCAAAATCCTTCAGAGATATCAACACAAAATTACCTCAATTGGTTCTAATTTTACCACCTGTTGCCGGCCGCCGGGTACTGCAGCCTTAATTTAACTAAATTGAGTGTTTACACAAGTGCCGGCAGACCCGGTTTGACTATTTTTCACCAATACAACTGCATCGTTCAGCATTCATTATGATTAAGATAGAGCATATCGGCATTGCTGTGAAGGAACTGGCGGTGTCCATACCATTGTTTGAAAAGTTACTGAACAGCGCCTGTTATAAGACCGAACTGGTAACCGGTGAACAGGTAAATACGGCTTTTTTCCGCCAGGCAGATACAAAAATAGAATTGCTGGAAAGTACCGGTGCCGATGGTGTAATTGCCAGGTTTATCAGCAAAAAGGGCGAGGGGTTGCACCATATCGCGTTTGAGGTGGAGGATATCCTTGCTGAAATGGAAAGGCTGAAAGGAGAGGGATTTATTTTATTGAATGAATTGCCAAAGGAAGGTGCTGATAATAAACTGGTTTGCTTTCTTCATCCCAAAGAAACCAATGGCGTGTTAATTGAGCTGTGTATGGAAAAAAAATAAAGCGGATGGATACCCACCCGCTTTATTGTATGTTATAGCAGAAGATTATCTTATAACAACCAGTTTGTGCGTATCCCGTACGCCATTTGCAAAAATTATTTCAACGGTATAGGTCCCGGATTTGTAACCGCTTACATCAAATGAAAGCGCTGAAGTGCCGTCCAGAATTTGGCGGCGGGCCAATACCTGTCCGTTATGATTCATCACATGAATGGTAAAACCCTGCTGCGCCAGCCCCTGGCCTATTGAAATATTTACGCTGGACGATGTGGGGTTAGGGAAAAGGGAAACATTTACTGCCCTGTTCTGCGATCTAACGGTCAGTGTGGTTGTATAACTATACTTACCATCATTGTCTACCATTTTAATGCGGTAATAATTTACTTCAGCGGCTTTGTCATCAGAGAACTGGTAATTGGTAGCCATACCGGAGAAACCTGCAGCAGCTACAGTACCGATTTCCTGCCAGTTGCTGCCATTTGCACTTTTTTCTATGATGTAAAAACGACTGTTGGTTTCCTGCTGGCTAGTCCAGTTGAGGGTAATATTTGTACCGGTATTAGATGCTTTAAACAGGGAAATCAAAACAGGCAGTGATGCGGCTGAACCGGTTGTAAAATACTGGGGGTTGCCGGTAGTGTTTTGTGCAAAAGCGGGGCCTGTAATAGTTGGTCCTGCGGTCTGACCGGGAGGTACACCTGCAACTCCGTTGGTTGAATATTTGATTTGTGTACTGCCGCCATTTACAACCACATTGATATTTCCTGTTCCGTTGCCATCTGTACCTTTTGTGATGGTGGCCGTGCCCGACAGTCTAATCAGCGCAACAGGCAATGCCGTTGTGGTGGTGATGTTTAAGTCGTTTGTTTTGCCGGAGCCGGCGGGTTCATTAAAAACCAGCGTTCCAAAAATATCCAATACGCTGTTCGTTAACGGTAAAGTAATTCCATTTCCGGAAATGTTTACGGAAACACCCTGTGCAATAACAACACTGTCGTTGTTTCCGGGCGTAGTGGGGCTGCCGGTGGTTGTCCAGGTAGAAGCAGATGTCCAGCTGCCGCTGGTGGTGGCCGTTATTAACCTGCGGGGTGCCTGTGAAAAGGCGGCCGTGGTAAATAACAGTAGTGCAATCATTGAGTAGATCTTAGTCATTTTTCTTTAGAGTTTATGATGATTAATTATGTAGCCGCATATCATCATAGGAGTACCGGGAGGTGGGAAATTGCAAAGGAATGGATATTATGAACCGGGGGGTTCACAAAAAATTAATTGGATAGGTATGATCTGATTAGAATTAGGTCCGCGAATCCCGGACAATTTTTAGAAGGATATTACAGGAGTTATGTGTAAAAGTATTATCTATTATTTTTAAATCAAAGTGTTTTGCAAAAATAAAGTTTGGCTGCGATCAATTTTTTTGCAAAATACTTTCAGGATTGCAGGAAAGACATCAGTCAACTTTTACACTTCTTTCTCAATGAGGCCCAGTTTCTCTACTGCTATCTGCGCGGCAATCTGGCTGGCGTCTTTTTTATTGTATGCTTTTCCTTCGGCTATAAGGGCGCCATCAACTACTGCGCCAATGGTAAAGAGGCGGCGTCCCCCTTCCACGCGTTCATCCATCGTTTCAAATTCAAGATTTTTACCGTTTTTATTGGCCCAACCGTAGAGTTTATTTTTATGATTGATCTCAAGGTTTTCGAGGTCTTCCATGAACAAGTGGGGAAGAATGATACGTTCCATCACCCATAATTTTGTTTTGGCGAAGCCCTTATCTAAATAAACAGCACCAACAACCGCTTCCAGCGTATTGCCAAAAATTTGGCTGATGCGAAGTGAATTGTCGAACTTATTAAAATTGGTAATTTTCTTTAATCCCATTTTCAATGCAATCTCATTTAAGGTGGTACGGTTTACCATCTTGCTGCGCATTTCTGTGAGAAAACCTTCTTCTTTGTAGGGATATTTTTTGAAAAGGAAATCGGCTACAATACCGCTCAGGATGGCATCTCCCAGGTATTCCAGTCTTTCGTTGTTTTCATCGGCCATTTCTTTTACCGAGCGATGCGTAAGTGCGGCCTTGTATAACGAGGTATTACCTGGTGTAAAGCCAAGTACATTGCGCAACTGTTTTTTAAACGAAGGCGCTTTTTCATTACCGGGAAGAAATCTGTCTAGGAATGCCACAAGCTGCAATCTACAATATTTAATATGATAAAGAAGACGCCAACAAGATTAAAGCGGTTGTCCGGGTTTATTAAAACCTGTAAAACAAATTTTTGATACGATTGGGTTTACTGGTACTTCTTTACAATTACCGCAGCGTTGTGGCCCCCAAAGCCGAATGTATTGCTCAGGGCTGCTCTTACCACTCGTTTCTGGGCTTTGTTAAAGGTAAAATTTAATTGTGGATCCAGTGTGGGGTCGTCTGTAAAATGGTTGATAGTAGGTGGAACGATATCGTGTACGGTACTTTTTATACAGGCAATGGCTTCAATTACCCCGGCTGCGCCCAGGCAATGACCGGTCATGGATTTTGTGGAGCTGATATTCAGTTTATAGGCATGATCGCCGAAAACATTGGTGATGGCCTTTGCTTCAGCACCGTCGCCGAGGGGGGTTGAAGTGCCGTGGGTATTTATATAGTCAATATCTTCCGGTTTCATATTGGCGTCTTCCAGTGCGGCCAGCATCACATTCCTGGCGCCCAGTCCGTCCGGATGGGGTGCGGTAATATGATAAGCGTCTGCTGTGGCGCCGCCGCCGGCAATTTCGCAATAGATACGTGCGCCCCTGGCCAGTGCGCTGTCCAGCGTTTCCAGTACTAATATACCGGCTGCTTCGCCCATTACAAATCCGTCGCGGTCTTTATCGTAAGGGCGGCTGGCTGTTTTGGGGTCATCATTTCTTTCGCTCATGGCTTTCATAGCATTAAAACCACCTACGCCAGCTTCAATAATAACGGCTTCGCTGCCGCCTGAGAGAATAATATCGGCTTTTCCGAGTCGCAGCAGGTTAAATGCTTCAATGATGGCATTGGTACTGGTGGCGCAGGCACTTACTACAGCAAAATTGGGCCCGCGCAGGTTGTGGCGCATTGAAATTTGCCCTGCGGCAATGTCCAGTATCATTTTCGGTATAAAGAAGGGATTGAAACGCGGAGTACCATCGCCACGGGCAAATTCTGCCACTTCGGTCTGAAAGGTTATGATACCACCGATGCCGCTTCCAAATACAACACCCACCCTGTCTGGATTAATATTGTGTTTGTTCAGGCCGGCATCTGTCATGGCCTCATCGCTCGCCACAAGGGCAAATTGGGTAAAACGGTCAATTTTCCGCGCTTCTTTCCTGTCCATAAATTGTACAGGATCAAAGTTTTTAACTTCGCATGCAAAGCGGGTTTTAAACTTCGACGCATCAAAAAGGGTAATGAAATCTGCGCCCGACACGCCACCGATAAGTCCTTCCCAATAAGCATTGGTACTATTTCCCAGCGGCGTTAAAGCACCTATACCAGTTACAACCACCCGTTTTAACTCCATATGACTTTGTGGGATTAATTAAGTGATAAATCCGCCTTCCTGCTTGCGCTGATGAAAGGCGGATCATTCGTTCATTAGGTCCTCTATACAAGTCGGAATAGTCTTATTTGGCGTGTTCTTCCAAATAAGCAACAGCCTGTCCAACAGTAGTAATCGTTTCGGCCTGCTCATCCGGAATAGAAATATTGAATTCCTTTTCGAATTCCATAATCAGTTCAACGGTGTCCAGTGAATCGGCACCCAGGTCGTTGGTGAAAGAAGCCTCGTTGGTAACTTCTGCCTCTTCTACACCCAGTTTGTCAACAATGATCTTTTTAACTCTTGTTGCGATGTCTGACATTTTAGTAAAGTTTAGTTACGGCTGCAAAAATATACTTTTTGGATTAACCACAATGAACAGGGCCTTTTTTATTATTGGGGCCTTTTTTCTAAAAAAAACTGCGTATATAGGCGATCGCCTGGTCAACTCCTGCCAGGCCAATCCGCGGTTGCCGGTTATGCGCACATTAAAATGAAACAAAAAGAAAACCGCATGCATATGGCTGTTATTGCAAATAATTTCCCTGATGCCGCATAACAGGGTACGATTTTGCTAATTTCAGTGTATTTTACAACAGATGCAAAAATGGTGCACGATATGCATTCTTCTGGTGGCAAATCCCTCATTTGCCCAGCTTACCTATGAGCAACTGTTCATTGATTATGATAGTGCTGTTACGTATAAAAATCTACGTGTTATACCTATTCGAAACAAAGGAAACAATGGTAATAATTCCCCGGTTTTAAAAAATACGGTTTCATTCAGCCAGGCCATGCAGCAGGGGATTATCACTGTACAGGAAAGGGGAACAGCAGCCATCGAAAATGTGCATTGGTTATCGGTCTACAATAACTCAGATAAAAATATACTGGTTTCTTCGGGCGAAGTGCTGGCAGGTGGCCGGCAAGACAGGATTGTAACCAAAGACACGATCATTATGGCAAAATCCGGGCGATCGGATCTTCCGGTCATGTGCGTGGAAGAAAACAGGTGGAGTGAAAAAGATAAAAAATTTATTTATCAGAAGATGGCCAATATGCATTTGCGCAAAACGCTCGACGAAAGTAAAAACCAGGTGCTGATATGGAAGGAGATCAACAATCAGCTGGAAAGAGACAAAATAAAAAACAAAACACTCTCTTATCTGTCGCGCGAAAAAGACAAAGCGTTTATACTTCAGCAAAGTGATTACTGGCAGTTTTTTGAAAATAAATTCAGGCAGACAGACAGCAATATTGTGGGCATCGTTTGCATGTCGGGCGATAGTATTATCGGATCCGATATTTTTTGCGGCAGTAATTTATTTTACGGCAAGCTGCAACCGCTGCTGCAGGGTTATATTGAAGAAGCCAGTGTATTCGGTGCCGCACCGGTTGTTGCTGATAAACTGGTTCGTTCTTACCTCGACCAGTTCCTGAAAGACGAAGTTTCGCAGGAAGCGTTTGTGAAAAAAAATGGTAAATTGTTCAAATCGGGAGGAAAAGTAATCCATATCACAACGTATTAAATCATATGTTTTATCTGGTAAAGACACCCTGGTGGATCAAAAAATGGCTGTATCCTGATTACCTGTGGAGCATGCCGCGCGATCAAAAAAAAATTTACCTCAGTTTTGATGATGGTCCGCACCCGCAGGCAACCAGCTTTGTGCTGGATACATTGCAGCAATACAAAGCAAAAGCAAGTTTCTTCTGCATTGGAAAGAATGTGGCTGCATATCCCGAATTATATAAAAGAATTTTGTCTGAAGGCCATGCAATAGGTAATCATACATATGATCATCTTAACGGATGGAAGACAGATGACAGAAAATATTTTGAAAATATTGCACAGGCATCGCGGTATATCGATTCTCATTTGTTTCGTCCGCCTTACGGCCGCATCACACCATTCCAGGCCAGACAGTCAGCTGAGAAAATGGGATTTACGGTAGTTATGTGGTCTGTATTGAGCGGTGATTTTGATACACGGATTACTCCACAAAAATGCTGGAGAAATGTAAAACAAGCTGCGGGTAACGGTTCCATCATTGTTTTTCACGACAGTGAAAAGGCAATGGAAAGAATGGCCTATGCATTGCCGGAAGTTCTTGCTCACTTTACTGAGAAAGGTTTTGTGTTTGAAAAACTGGGTGAAAGATTGTAAAAATAAATAGCGGAGAAAAAATTGTAATTAAGGATTAAACCTGCCGTGGATAAGGGTTTACGCAGATAAACGCATTTAAAAAGTTTGGGCCGGGGTAGAAACCCTGGCCCGTTTTTAATCCGTACCCTATGAAAACTGATTTAAAGGTATAATTTTATTTTATCAATACAAAGTATTTCCTGCCCGGGAAATTTTATTCTTATTCCCGCTATGGCAAATGGGTAGCCACTTTCAGCCGGTTCCGGCATTGTATACACCCGTTTTTCATCAAAATTGCACAGTTAGCGGATGGGCGCCCATTGCTGCCGGTTGAATAGCAACAATATAATCTTGTTTTTTGAGGCGATTCCGTAAGCTCAATTACAATGGTAGCTTTACGGAAAGACTATATGTAAATAAAGTTATATTTTAATAGTCGTTTTACTAAAATTGCAAGAGTACTTAAACGAAAACGGCTTACAGGCCGGCTGATTTAATTAGTAATTATGATGATCGATTCACATTGTCATTTATATGCGGAGGAATTCAATACAGACCGGCCGGCAATGATGCAAAGAGCTGCTGCAGCAGGTGTTGACCGGTTTTATCTTCCTGCTATAGACAGCAGTATCACGGAATCAATGTTGCAGATGGAAACAGATTACCCCGGCCGGTGTTTTGCCATGATGGGATTGCATCCATGTTCGGTAAAAGAAAATTATGAAGATGAAATGCAGTTGGCCGGTGACTGGCTTTTAAAAAGAAAATTTGCTGCCATAGGAGAAACAGGACTTGATTTCTATTGGGATAAAACTTTTGTACCACAGCAGTATGATGCTTTTAAAAGACAGGTGGAGTGGGCAAAACAATACCGTATACCGGTAGTGATTCATTCCAGGCAATCAACACAGGAGTGTATTGACGTAATAAAAGAATTGTATACCAGCGAACTGACCGGCATTTTTCATTGCTTTGGCGGAAGCCTTACCGAAGCAGAACAAATAACCGGGCTCGGTTTTTACCTGGGTATTGGCGGCGTAGTTACCTATAAAAATGCTGGTTTGGCAGAGGTAATTGAAAAAATTCCACTTAGCAGTATCGTACTGGAAACGGATGCTCCTTATCTGACGCCTGTGCCTTTCCGCGGAAAAAGAAATGAAAGCGCTTATCTTACTTATATAGCCCAAAAAATTGCGGCGATGAAAAATACAGCATTGGAATCGGTTGCAGCAATCACCACACAAAATGCGCAAAACCTTTTCAAGAGTATATAGTACTCAGTATTCATTACAAAGACATTGGAACATAAGAGTATATAGTACTTAGTATTCAGTATAAAGACATTGGAACATAAGCGTATGGGATATTCTGATTTTCAGCTTGTCATTAATCTAATAAGCAGAAAAATGAGCTACAAATAATATTCCGGCCGCGTTGTCTGAATACTAAGTACTAAGTACTGAATACGCTCTACACTACACTGCAAAAGGTTTGTCAATTGCGGGGCTGGGTACAGAGAACCACTTAGGTCCTTCCGGTGTCATATAAGCGCAGTCTTCAATACGCACACCAAATTCGCCATAAATGGCAATGGTAGGTTCAACACTAAAACACATGCCTGCCTGTAAAGGAAGCTTATTGCCCAACACCATATTTCCCCATTCATGTACATCCATACCTATTCCGTGACCGGTGCGGTGCGGGCATCCCGGCACTTTATAGCCTGGTCCAAACCCAGCATCGGTGAGTACCTTGCGGGCGGCGATGTCTACATTTTCGCATGGGTCGCCAATTTTTGCGGCTGCAAAGCCGGCGGCCTGCGATCTTTTTTGTATGGCCCATACTTCCATCTGGCGCTGGGTGGGGGGTGCGCCAAAAACTACCGTGCGACTGATATCTGAACAATACCCTTCTACCTGGCATCCGCCATCCATCAACACGATATCGCCTTTTTTCAGTTTTTGTGGTTCGATGCTGCCATGTGGAAAAGCGGACGCCTGTCCGAAATTGCAGCCGATTTCTCCATTGGCGCCCAGTTTTGAATGCGCTTCGGCCGTTATAGCCGAGAAATCTGCCGGGCTCATGCCTTCGCGCAACATGCTCACACCCACCTTATAAGCGGCAATGGTTATATCATTTGCTTTTTGCATCAGGGCCAGTTCGGCAGCAGATTTTACCAGCCTGCACGGTATAGTAACCGGATCGCCGCTGGTGAAATTGAGTTGCGAAGCTTCCTTTCTGATGCCATCGTATATAAAAAAGCGAAGCCTTTCTTCAATGCCTATATTGCCCCCGGTGATACCCATTCCTTTCAGGGCGCTGGCAATCTGTTTATAAGGGCTTTCATGTTCTTCCCAGATTTGCACTTCTTTACCGATGGTGATGAGTTGCCTGAGTCGGTCGGCCTCAAATGCAGGGCTCACATATACCACTTCACCTTTTGCTGGGATAATGGCCACCATGGTACGTTCGCTTGGCCACCAGCCGATACCGGTAAAGTATTTCAGGGCGGTACCCGAATCGAGCACCAGTGCTTCTATCTTATTTTCGGCCATCAGTTTTTTGGCTTTTTCTATGCGGGTAAGCCGTTCAGCTGTGGTAATGGAAGCTAATCCGGCCGTCATGGGTTCCAGCTTGTTGAGCGGGTTGTTATTATTCCGGCTGAAAGACGATGCTCCTAAAAGTATGGTACTGCCCGCTGAAAGGCGGATGAAATCTCTTCTTTTTAAGCTCATGTTATGGTATATTTTATTGGATTGAAAGAAAGGAAAAACAACAGATAAGCGCTGACTGAAGATAAGGAATTTGGATGAACCCCCTGTCCCCCTAAAGGGGAGAATTAGATTGGTCTGGCTGATGTAACCCCCTGTCCCCCTAAAGGGGAGACTTAGATCGGTCTGGCTGATTTTTTATGGCTTGTTGTTGTGCGAGGTGCCTGCGGAAGTTTTTTTGCCACAAAGGTAAAAGAGGTTTATCACAGAGGTTATGGAGTTTAGTGAAGTATAACTCATTTTTGATCGTGCATGCTTCTTTTTTGCGTTGTGAAGGGCGGGGTATCACTTTCCTACTGTACGTAAAATGTTAGGTTATCATTTCGATTCACAATACACTAAATAGCCTGAAGCGGCATAATCTCTGGTGCGCCGGTACTGTCCTCATGTTCCAGCGGAACATTTTGTGGGTAGAAACAGACCATTGACCGGTTGCGTTCTGTAGGAACGCGTTGTGCGGGTTGGGTAACGGTAAAGCCCGTTCCTGCTTAATCCAATGCATTCATTCATCATTTCTGCCAATAAATCCAGCGGGATACAGCATCAGCTTATATTTTTCGTATAATATTAATTACCAAAAATATTCGTGAACTAAATGCTGAGAGTGTATTTTTGCAACCCGTTAAAAAAAGGAGAGTTGTCCGAGTGGTTGAAGGAGCACGCCTGGAAAGTGTGTATACTCGAAAGGGTATCGAGGGTTCGAATCCCTCACTCTCCGCTGAAAAAACCTTATCTGCATGCAACAGGAAGAAAAATTCTTTGTGTACATCCTTCAAAGCCTGAAGGATTTTTCTTTTTACATAGGACAATGTGATGATCTTGACAGGCGCATGTCTAAACATTTTGACGGATTTAGTAAATACACGTCTTCCAAACGACCGTGGCGGCTGGTATACTTTGAGAAGTTACCAAGCAGATCAAGTGCTTTGAAGAGAGAAAGGGAAATTAAAGTAAAAAAGAGCCGTTATTATATAGAGGCATTGGTGTTAAATTGGAGGGATGTCCGCGTGGATTGAAGAAGTCCCGATGCGAATCGGGAGAAAGTGTGTATACTCGAAAGGGTATCGAGGGTTCGAATCCCTCACTCTCCGCTGAAAAAACCTTATCTGCATGCAACAGGAAGAAAAATTCTTTGTGTACATCCTTCAAAGCCTGAAGGATTTTTC
>Ga0307515_10000438_pt1 | contig 99963 bp, 92 predicted proteins | sample 17_EM_MG_FD_194513 | JGI IMG/M metagenome (GOLD analysis project Ga0307515, IMG submission 194513) | Populus trichocarpa ectomycorrhiza microbial communities from riparian zone in the Pacific Northwest, United States - 17_EM | ecosystem: Host-associated > Plants > Roots > Unclassified | place...
GGTGAGCATGGCTGACTCCTGCAAGCGCCGTTCCAGCTTTGCTGCGTCCGGACACCAGCGCTGTCGGTGATTCCTGATTCGCGTTGTCGGCCAGCCGGCTCACCTGTGCGCCGGGCGGCCCGACGCTTAGAAAGTGAGGGCCGATGCGGAGGAACACAAGGGCCGCGGCAGCGCGCACAGCGGTGCTTGATGCGAGCGCCCCAGCGGCTGCGCCGCTGTCCGGTGGCTCTGCGCCCCGCGCTGCCGGGGGACCGGCTCGTGCCTGCAAGGGGGTGTTCATAACGCTGGCGATGACCGCACCGTTGAAATCGTCAAGCGCCTGTTTCTCGGCGACGAGGCCCCGCGAAAGGTAGCAAAGGAATTCGGGTTGATCGACAAGCGGATCTATGCGATCCGGGCTGAGGTGATCAAGCAGGTCGAGCGGTGCGCGCTGCCCGAGGGTGGTTGGAGGTCACGTTGCGCGGGCCGGCTGATGTGGTGAAGGCCACGCAGGCGTTTTTCAAGAGGCGAATGAATGCCCTTGCGGAGGCTTCTGCTGCCGATCCGGCGAAGTAGACAACGAGCAGAGGCGTCTCAGCATTCCAGGTCGAATGCGCGCTTGCGTGCCTGATAGAACGTGACGTCTGCCTCGCCCTTTGGTTGTGCCTTTGGCGTTTGACGCCTGTTGTTTGAGATCTGGAAGTTCAGACGACGTCCATCGGCGAGCTCACGACACGCTTGTAGCGATCCATGACCGCCGGCTCGACGCCCAGCCAGCTGGCCACTTCGTCTGGCGCCGTTCCGCGGCGCAGTTGCCGCAGTGCGAAGGTGTGGCGCAGCTTGAATGTGCCGCCTTCATTGCTGTCGAGGCCCGCCTCCTCGAGGAGCTGCCGTGCCGCCGCGTAATGCGACTGCTTGCTCCAGGGCTTGCCAGTGCGCGTCGACGGAAAGAGCATGTCGCCCAGAATCTGCGTCTCCGAGCGAACCTGGAGCCAGTGCTGCAGCAACTCGCCGGCCCATGGCGCGATTGGTGTTTCGCGCGCCGACGAATTCCCGTTGGCCGGTATCGAGACCTTCCAGGGGCGCTCCCGCACGCGGCCGCCGCGCGAGATCGGCGACTTGAGCGTCAGCGCACGAACATCCGCCGGCGTCAGTCCACCACCCAAGTGCAGTCCGACCGCAACGCGGTTGCGAAGCTCTTGCCACGTGAAGGCCGCATGCGCATCGCGACGTGCGCCGGTGACACCGGGGCGCGGGCGCGCATTGGACAGGAACGCGATCAGGTGCTTCGCCTCGGCAACCGACAGGTATTCCGGCAGGGGATCGGCGCTGGCCGCCTCGGCGTATCGCACCTGAGGATTGTCGGCCAGCCAATCCGATGCGGCCGTGTTCGGTTCGTCCCCGCTTTGCGCTGCATGGTGGCGCAGCACCCGGTCGACCAGGCGCACGAGTCTCAGGGCATGACGCGGGGTGAGGGAGAGATCGGCGCTTTTCATCCCGAAGCGGTCAGCCTGGAACGCCTGCAGATCCTGCACATCAAGCGACTCCAGCGTGACCGCTGGCGACTGCGCGAGACACCAGCCCATGAAGCCGCGCCACATCTCCCGATAAACCTCGATCGACCCCGGCTGACGCAGTGATCCGGCCGCGCGCTGGCCGGAGAGCCATCGCTCGAAGGCTTGAATCAACCCTTCCTGGGCAGGGACTTCATCGAAGAGCGAAAGCGAAGGCATCTATTAAATATACTAACGGCAATCGTTGATATGTAATGCGGAATTTTTTCGCGCAGTGTTCGTGGAGCTAAATTGCGGTCGTTGCTGGGGTGCGTTTGCCGGACGCCGTTAGTATATTCACGCCATGAGAACGGCCTTCGCCGTCGCGCCCAAGGGTTGATAGACGGTAGTGCACGCAGCGCGCAGGCCGAGACCGCGATTGCAGCGGCGAAAGTTCGAAGCTGAATACCCATGAGACGGACGCTTTGCGGCGTGAGGTAAATCGATGGACGCCAGAATACCCGTGTGAGGCCGACCTGCCGTTCAGGCTGCCTGCGCCAGCCCGCCGCCGCCTTGCGAGGCAAACAGGCCGCATGCTCTGCTTTTAAGCACTGCGACCGGCTCCCGCGTGAGGATCGCTCAAGAATGCGGCCTGCAGCACCGTATTCCCCCTCGCTGCACCGAAAGATCACCGCTTATCCACAGCCTTATCAAATGACACCGGCCGTGCAGCCCTCGACGTTCGAGGCGTCAACAATTTGCCTCGTAGAGCGGTGGTCAAGTGGGGTCGAGCAAATCAAGCAGAAGTACTGCCAGGGAGTCCGTGTGCGGCAGCGACGACGACGGCTTCCGGCACGCGGGCGTTCATTCCCCGAGGCCGCGTCGGGTCTGGAATGATCACCGTGCGGAGATAAAAGCGAGGGTTCTGGACTTGTTCTTCGCGGTGCTAGGCGCGCTGATCATCAAGCTTGGCCGAGCGGCTGTTGAAGTCGGCAGTGCCGGCATAGCCCTTGGAGCGTGATGGCACACGGCTTGCGTAGCATGTGCATTCGGCGTGCCCGCCTGGCAAGCGCACCAAGCTGAACCGCTTGTCTCCTCCACCCCTCTTGGTGGATTTACTCCCGGGGCGCGAGCCCCGGGAGCTTTCTCGCATCTATCCGCAGCTCCACCATGGCGAGCTGCGCTTTGGCTGCGTTGGGGGAGGGCTTGTGCGGGTCCAGCGCATGGCAGCTGCGCTGCACCTGGTGTTTTCCCAATCTGATCCGTGACCTCGATGTGCTCGGTAGGCGTCTTTCTCCGGCGCGGCATGGGCTTCCCTTCGAACGTCGGCCAGGAATTGTCGCTAGTGACTGGCATTGCCGATTGCCATTTCATGCGGCGTCAGGATCTCCAGCGTGTCGGATTGCCTAAGGCTGGCGCTTCAGCGCCAGCCTGACTCGGGGTCGGTTCCTCGAGGCCGGCGCTGTCGCCTGACGTGGTCCTCGTGCGCCGAGCCCATGGCGGCCGACTGACCCCAGCGCGTGGCGCCGGCGTCGGTGAAGAGCAAGCTGCGAAGACGCATGCCTGCGCCAAGTCCCAGGCTCTGATCGCCGGCATCCGGTTCGGCTCAATGCGGCCCGTGACTTCTGCCGTCGCGCCCTTGTAGCTCCGGCGTTGCAGAGAGCCGGCTAGTCGGCGGTCAGGCCGATGCGCTTGGAGATTTCGGCGAATCGATCGATGTCGCCGTTCACGATCTTCTGGAATGCCTCGGGCCCATCGCTGGCCGGCGTGTAGCCCAGGTCGCTCAAGACCTTCTGCACGTCGTTGCGCATCAGGATCTTTGCGAATCCTTCGTAAAGGCGCTTTTGAACATCGACCGGCGTGCCTTTGGGTGCGAGCAGCCCGTGCCATTGGCTGAGTTCGTAACCCGGGAGACCTTGTTCGGCGACCGTCGGAACGTCGGGCAGTTGGCTGAACCGCTCCTTCGACGAAATGGCCAATGCTCTCAGCTTGCCGGCCTTGATCAACGGCATGGCGCTCGATGCAGTGACGAGAGCGATGGGGATCTGGCCGCCGACGATGTCGTTCAGCGCCGGGCCGCAGCCCTTGTACGGGACGTGCTGCATGTGGACGCCGGTTCGCAGGTTGATGAGTTCGCCTGCGAGATGCTGCGGCGTGCCGCTGCCGCACGAGCCGAAGGACACCGTGTTTTCTTTCGGCCTGGCCGCCGCCATGACGTCGGCGAAGGTCCTGTAGCGCGAGTCGGTCGGCACGACCATCACGGTGGCGATGTAGGCCACGTTGATGATGGCGACGAAGTCGGTCTTCGGATTGAAGGGCAGCGTCTTGAAAACGCCGGGATTGATCGCGAACGAACTGTTCACCATCAACAGCGAACCCCCGTCCGCCGGCCGTCCGGCGACATAGCGGGCGCCGAGGTTGCCGCTTGCACCGGGACGGTTCTCGACGACCGAGACACGGCCCAGGCTTTCGGCCGTGTGGCTGCCGATCAGCCGCGCAAGCACGTCCGTGCCGCCGCCCGGTGGAAAGGTCACGGTGACTTCGATCGGCTTGCCGGCAGCCTCGCCGCTCTCGCCGGCCATCGCGAAAGGCACCTGAAGGCAGGCGACGACGAACGCTGCGAGCCCGACCAGCCGATTGCATTGCTTCATGCCCGATTCCCTTCGTTGATCCACATGGACGCTGCTGCCGAGCCGGCGCCGCGCACTGCCCGAGCCTGCGGCTGCTCGGCTGCAATTTCAATCGCTCTCGCCGATTCGCCGTGCGGATACGCACCTTGCACCAGCGCCACGCACGCAGCCAGGCTGTCGGAGCTCGCGGCATGGATGCGATACAGCGGATCGCCGGCCAGCACCACATCGCCGACCTGGCACAGCAGGTCGATGCCGCTGCCCTTGTCGACCGGCGCACCGGCCAGCCTCGCGATGCCGGCAATGGTCCAGCCGTCGATCCCGCTCACCACGCCGCCATGTTCCGCGCGCACGGCATGGGTCAGCGCGCTCGGACGCGCCAGCTCCTCGTGGGCTCCCTGCGCCTGGACGATGCGCGCGAAGGCGCGCCGCGCCGCACCCGAGCACAGCAGTGCCTGCGCCGCCGCGCGTCCCTTCTCGGCCGAGCCCACCGCCGGATCCCACGCGAGGATCTGGCCCGCAAAGCGCAAGGCCTTCTCGCGCAGGTCGTCGGGAGCGTCGGCGTGGTTGTCGAGCACGTACAGCACGTCGCGCAACTCCAGCACCGGACCGATGCCCCGTCCGATGGGCTGGCTGCCGTCGGTTGCCAGCGCGCGCACCTGCAGGCCGATTCCCGCGCCCGTGGCCTCGAACAATGCGGCCAGCTCGAGCGCCGCGCGCTCGGTGCGCAACTTCGCGTGCGGACCGTAGGGCAGATCGACGACGACATGGGTGGCGCCCGCCGCCTTCTTCTTCGACAGGATCGACGCCACCGACCAGCGGGTCGAATCGAGACCCAGCGGCCGGGTCACGGCGTTCATCACATCGTCCAGCACCGAATGATTGAGGCGGCCGTTCCATGCGATGCAGGCGCGCGCCTCGGCGACGCAGCGCTGCAGCTCCTCGATCGTGAGATCGACCCGCGCCACGACTTCCATGACGTCGGCCGTTCCGGCAGCGGATGTGATGGCACGCGACGAGGTCTTCGGCATCGCGAGGCCGTGCGCCGCCACCAGCGAGACCACGATCGGGGTGATGCGGCTGCCGGGCACGCCGCCCATCGAATGCTTGTCGACGACGATGCGTTCGTTCCAGTTCAAGCGAGGCGCCAGGCTCGTCCTCACGCGCGCCAGGCTCAGGACTTCTGCGTCCGACAGGTGCTGCGTCGCGGCGACAAGGAACGCCGTCAGTTCGCGATCGGCGTACCGTCCTTCGACGATGTCGCGCAGAAGCCGCCGGTATTGCGCTTCGCTCAGCGTTTCGCCGCGTATCTTGCGCACCAGCAGGTCGTGGCTTCGAGGCGCAGGAATCGCGCGCACCGCGACCTGGCTGCCTTGCGGCGTACCGAGCGCTTCGAAGGTTTCGCGCGACAAACCAGCTTCGCCTGCCGCCAGCGCCGTGCCGGCGCCGCCGACATGGACACGCGCCCACACGCGCGAGATGCCGCGGACGCCCACGGCCGAGAGTTCCACCTGCTCGCCGCCGTGCCACGCGGGCGGGAACGATGAAAAATGGACCACGCGATCCGCGCCGCTGCGCATCTCCAGGCAGCGGACCGTCGCCCAGCCGCAAAACGATTCGAGCGCTTCGACGAAGCGATCGATGCCTTCGGCCAGGCTTGCGTCGTTGTCCACGCCGAGCGAGCGCACCGATGCCGGAGTCGGCTCGCCGCGCCGGGCGAGCCGCAGGTGAGCTTCTTCCTCGCGCTCGCGCCCCCGGGCGGCGATGCGCTTCGCCAGCACCTCCGGTGCGGCCGTCACGTCGATCACGACCAGGCGCGCCAGGCACTGCGACAGCTGCGCGATGACGCTGCGCGAACCGTTGGCGACCACATGCTGCCCAGTCTCCAGCGCCGCCCGCAACGACGCGGGGAGGCCATAGCACAGACCGTGGGCTCGCCAAGTCACCAGAAAATCCCCGGCGCCTTCGCGGCGATCGAACTCCGCCGGCGAAACGCTCTCATGGTCCTCGCCCGGCGACCCCGCCGGACGCGTGATCGTGCGCCTGGCGAAGACATGGCGCGCCTGCGCCGACAGACGATGCCGTGCGCCGTCGATCAGCGAGTCCTTCCCCGCGCCGCTCGGGCCGACGACGAGGAAGAAGGTGCCGCTTTCCATGGCGGGCTACCGGGCTTCGTCGAGGCCGATGTCGACGGCAATCGCCGCCTGCGTGATGCGGCTCGTCGAGATGTAGTCGACGCCGGTCTCGGCGATCGGGCGGATCGTCTCCAGGCGAATTCCGCCCGAGGCCTCGACCTTGGTGCGGCCCTCCACCATGCGCACGGCTTTTTGCATATCGCTCACCGACATGTTGTCCAGCATGATCACATCCACGCCCGCCTTCAGCGCCTGAGCGACCTGGTCCAGGCGGTCGCATTCGACTTCCAGCTTGGTCAGCACCGGCAACGACCGTCGCGCGCGGGCGACCGCCGCCTCGATGCTGCCGCAGACCGCGATGTGGTTGTCCTTGATCATCACGCCGCCGTCCAGGCCCAGGCGGTGATTCAGGCCCCCGCCGCAAAGCACGGCATGCTTTTCCAGCATGCGCAGGCCCGGCGTGGTCTTGCGGCTGTCGATCAGCCTGGCCTGGGTGCCTGCGATGGCGTCGACGTATCTTGCCGTCTCGTTGGCGATGCCGCAGAGGCGCTGCATGATGTTCAGCGCGGTGCGCTCGGCCGTCAACACGCTGCGTGCCGAGCCTTTCACGGCGACCAGGATCGCGCCGCGCTCGACGCGTTCCCCGTCGGACACGAGGACGTTCACCTCCAACGACGGGTCATAGCGCCTGAACACCTGCGCCGCGACGTCGACGCCCGCCACGATCGCCGCCTCTCGCGCATTCATGCAGAACGCACCGCGCTCATCCTTGTCGATCATGGTCTGAACCGTCAGGTCACAGCCTCCGATGTCTTCTGCTAGCCATTGATCGACCAGGCGGTCGGTCAAGAACGGGTCGTACATGTCGCGCTCCTGGATGCGGCCGCGCGCTTGCGGCCTGCTGGGTTGAAATCTCGCTCGATAAACTTAGATATCGAAGTTCATTAGTCTAGACATCACGCTGAGGTTGTCAACAAAATATTTGATCTCTAATGTTATTTCTCGCCGAAAACGATGCAGATGCCGGAACGAAGTGATGCCGAGCAGCATCTATCATGTGCGCGGACGTTCCCCTTCCCGAACCCTGGTCCTGCATGCCATGAGAGACAGACAGCCCCCACCGCTTGCCGATTCAGCCGAGGACACTCAAGAGCGGCTGGCGCATGTCGTCAAGGATGCGGCGCGGGCGTACGTCCGCGCGCTTCAGATGCGACTGGTGTCGCACGCGGTTTCGTACGGCCACTGGTCGGTTCTTCGCGTGCTCTGGCTGCGCGACGGCCTGTCGCAGCGAGAACTCAGCATTCGCGCCGGCATCGCCGAACCGACCGCCTTCACCGCCGTCAAGGCGCTCGAAACGCTCGGCTATGTCGAACGCATGCACCTGCCGGGCAACGACCGCAAGGTCCATGTCTACCTGACGAAGCTGGGCAAGCAATTGCAGCGCAAGCTCGTCCCGCTGGCAGAGGAGGTCAACGAGATCAGTGTGCGTGGCATACCGGCAGAAGATGTGGAGACCGCCCGGCGGGTCTTGCTGGCCATCACCGCTGCGCTGGCCGAGGACGAAGCCGCAGCCGAAGGCACGAAGCGGCGCGTGCCTTCGACGCGCGAGCTGGGCCAGCGCCTCACGCGCATCGAGCCGACGGCCACCTAGCCACGCCAATGCGCCGTTCGCGGCGCGTGTGCGCAACAACGGAATGGACAAGACGATGGAAGTCAGAAAACTGTCGAAGTGGAACGAGTTCGTCGAACTGACGGAGGCTCAGACGGGCTGGGCGTTTCGCGGAGAAGTTTCGGCGCAGTGGCCTCTGGTGAGTTCGCTCACCCGCCGGCTGCAGGTCTACGCACCCGATTCTTCGCTTCGGCCGCTGCGCGAGGAGCGCTCCTTGCGCGTGTTTCGCCGCAAGGCGCACATCTATCGCACCTCTCCCGCCGCGCTGCAAGACGACCTTCGCTGCCTCGCGCTCATGCAGCACCATGGCGCACCCACGCGATTGCTCGATTTCACCAAGTCGCCTTACGTCGCGGCATTCTTCGCGCTCGAAGATGCGGTCACCGACGCAGCGGTCTATGCCCTCAACACGCCCGCTCTTTGGTCGGCATCGCCGTCGTTCGATCCGGCGCTGACGCGTGAAGTGATCGATCCACCGGTTGCGGGCAACTTCGAAAAGTACTTCATGGTGAACCAGCTGCCCGTCGTCTGGTTCGGCGAACCGCTGGAGATGGATCAGAGACTGGTCGCGCAGTCGGGCTTGTTCGTCTTGCCGGGCGTGCTGGACCAGCCGCTTCACCGCATCCTCGACGGCTACGTGGCAGACGAGCCTGTCATCGTTAAGTACGTGCTGCCCCTGGACATGCGTGCACAGGCGATGCAGTCCCTGTACCGCATGAACGTCACGAACTCGACGCTGTTCCCGGATCTTGATGGCCTGGCCCGCTCCATGGCCTACGAACTGGAGGTCGTCTGGGAACGGCTGATCTCGGAGTACCACGAACGAGCCAACATCCAGAAGCCCTAGCCGAGGAGGCAGGGCTCGGTCGACCTCAAGTGGGCAGCACGGAATGCAAGAACAAGAAGCCGATGATCCGCTTCATCCGGGCTCGGGTCCCAGTTCAGGCGCGTTCCCGACCATCATCAGGCTCAGCAGTTGCGCCAGCGCGTCGCGCTGCGACTGGTCGAACATCCGCAGCAGGTGGAGCTCGGCAGCCGCATGCTTGGGCATGGCCTCGTCGGCCAGCCGCAGGCCCTTGGGCGTGAGCTTGACCAGCACGCCGCGCCCGTCCTTGGGATGGGTCGAGCGCCGGACCAATCCCTCTTGCTCCAGCCGCTTCAGCAGGTTCGAAAGGCCCCCGGACGTGAACAGCAGAGTCGCCTGAAGCCGCGAGGGCGAGAGGCGATAGGGCGGGCCCGACACGCGAAGCGTTGCAAGCACCGCGTATTCCTGGTACTTCAGGCCGAAGGGATCGAGGGCAGCGTTGATGGTCCGCAGCACGACCTCTTCCAGGCGCAGCAGCCGTCCGACCACCGCCTTGCCGCTGCTGTCGAGATCGGGCCGCTCGCTGCGCCACTGCCTGATCCCGCGGCCCACCAGATCGTCCGCCTCGTTCTCGCGCTTCATGTCCAGACCCTTTCTCTTGATGCTGGGACACATCTTAAATGCCTTGCATTTATCTTTTACGAAAGATAAAGTGATCCGGACTTGCCATCGAATCGTTCTCATCAGGAGTTGCCATGAACCTCAGGATCTCGCGTTGTCTGGTTTCCGGCCTTGCCGTGGCGCTCGTGTCGTGCGCTGCCCAGGCCGAGGATTTGGTGGTGGGCATCTTCGGCGGCTCCTTCGCCGAGAACTCGAAGACCTGCCACATCGCGCCCTTCGAGAAGAAGACCGGGGCCAAGGTCACCCTGAAGCTCGGCAACTCGTCGCAGTTCGCCGCCGCCGTCCGCGCGACAGGCGGAAAGTCGGATTTCGACGTGGTCTACATCGACAACTCGCTGGCCGCGCAGCTCAAGAACGAGAAGCTGCTGGAGACGATCGACAAGACGAAGCTGGGCAACGCAGCCGATATCTCTCCGAGGGCCTTCGACAAGGACGACCAGTACGTCGCCTTCGAAACCAGCGCCACGCTGATCGTCTACGACACCACGCAGATCAAGACGCCGCCGACCTCCTGGAACGATCTGTACAAACCCGAGTACGCCGGCAAGCTGGCGATCGGCGACATCAGCGGGACGTCGGGGGCCCACCTGCTGATCGCACTCAATCGCATGAAGGGCGGCACGCTCACCAACCTCAATCCCGGCTTCGAAGCGATCAAGCCGCTCGCCAAATCGACCGTCACGCTGTACACGCAAGCCGACCAGCTCGTGTCGCTGTTCGAGCGCAAGGAGATCGCGATCGCCGTCTGGTACCCCGACCGTGCCGGGGCGGCCATCGACAAGGGCCTGCCGCTGGCGGTCGTGTTCCCGAAGGAAGGGGCGATCGGCATCCTTCCGGCGCTGGTGATCCCGAAGGGCGGCAAATCGCCGGCCCTGGCATTGAAGTACATCGACGAAGTGCTGTCGCGCGAAGGCCAGGCCTGCTTCGGCGAAAAGAGCTACGCCGGACCGGTCAACACCAAGGTGACGCTGTCGGAGAAGGCGGCCAAGATCGTGCCTTACAGGGAAACCTTCGACAACCTGTACCTGCCGGAGCCGGAAGCCGTTGCCAAGGGACTGCCGGAGTGGTCCAAGCGCTGGCAGCGCGAAGTGGCGCGGTGATTCGAACATGCCGGCGCTCACCCTCGAGAGACTCGAGAAACGCTATCCCGGACACACGGCGGCCGCCTCGGTTTCGCTGTCGATCAACGACGGCGAATTCGTTTCGCTCGTGGGCCCGTCGGGATGCGGCAAGACCACGGTGCTGCGCATGGTCGCAGGGCTGATCCAGCCGACCAGTGGGCGCATCCTCATCGACGGCCGCGACGTGACCGGCTTGCCGGCCAACCAACGCAAGATCGGCCTGGTCTTTCAGTCCTATGCGCTGTTTCCGCACATGAGCGTGTTCGACAATGTCGCGTTCGGCCTGCGGCGCCAAGGCGTCGAGGGCAGGGATTTGAAGCAGCGCGTCGAAGAGGCGCTCGCCGGCGTGCGGCTGAGCGGCTACGTCGATCGCCTGCCGCGCCAGCTCTCGGGCGGCCAGCAGCAGCGTGTCGCGGTCGCGCGCTCGATCGCGCCGCGCCCGAGCATCCTGCTCTTTGACGAACCCCTTTCCAACCTCGATGCCGCGCTGCGCGACGAGATGCAGATCGAGCTCAAGCGGCTGCAGCGCGGGGTCGGCATCACCACCTTGTTCGTGACGCACGATCAGGGCGAGGCGATGTCGATGTCGGATCGCGTCTGCGTCCTTGCAGACGGCGTGGTGCAGCAGTTCGGGACGCCCGAGGAGATCTACCACCGGCCGGCCACCGGCTTCGTCGCCGGCTTCATTGGTCGGCCGAACCGGCTTTCCGGGCGCTTGCTGCGGCCTGCCGGCCAGGTCGCCTTGGTACAGATCGAGAACGGGCCGCGGCTGGCGGTTGCGGCGGCCGAGGGCATCGACGACGGCGCGGCGGTGGACGTGGTGGTACGGCAGGAAGACATCCGCTTCGCGGCCTCCCACGACACGCCCGGGCACGCAATCGACGGGCGCATCGCACTGCGCTCGTTCATCGGCTCGCGCGTGCAGTACGTGGTGGCGCTCGGCGGCATCGAAGTGATCGCCGAGGCGCCGACCAACGGCCTGCATGCGGGGCTGGACGTGGGCATGGCGGTGCGGATTGCGGTGGCGCCGGAGCACGTCTACGTGAATGCGGCGCGGGCGCTGGAGGCGGCGTGAACAACCGGCGGCTTCCGGGCTTGCTGCTCGTTTCCCCGCTGCTGCTCGTGCTGCTCTTGGTCTTCGTCGCGCCCGTGCTGCTGATGGCGCCGCTGAGCCTGCACGAGTACCTGCCGGGCACCGGCGTCTCGCAGCAGTGGACGCTGGCGAACTACACCGACATCGTGACCGACGAATACTTCCGCGAGGTCGTGCTGCGCACGCTGGCGCTGGGCTTCGGCGTCACGGCGATCTGCCTGGTGCTGGGGTATCCGCTGGCCTATTACATCGCGAACGCCGGCCCGACCATGCGGCTCACGCTGACGATGCTGGTCATCTTCCCGATGCTCCTGAACCTGGTGGTCCGCTCCTTCGGCTGGATCGCACTGCTCGCCAACCGCGGGCTCGTCAACAACCTGCTGATCGACGTCGGCCTGATTGAACGACCGATCAAGATGATGTTCAACCTGTTCGGCCTGCTGGTCGGCATGTCGCACATCTTCCTGCCCTTCATGGTGCTGATGCTGGTGCCGGCGATTCAGGCCATTCCGAAGGATGTCCAGGCCGCCGCGTACACGCTGGCCGCCAGCCGGGCACGGGTGTTCTGGTCGGTGACCTTGCCGATGAGCGCGCCGGGGATTCTTTCCGGCTCGATCCTGGTGTTCGTGCTGACGATCAGCGCGCTGGTGACGCCGCGCATGCTCGGAGGTCCGACCTACAAGGTGATGGCGACGCTGATCTACGACGACTTCCTGCAGACGCTCGATTGGCCCGCCGGCGCGGCGATGTCCTTTGTCTTGACGGGGCTGACGCTGCTCGTGATCGGGCTGTCGAGCCGCGTGCTGAGGCGCTGGGGAGGCACGGCATGAACGACGAGAAGGGACCAGGTCCGGCGCTTGCCGCCGCAGCCATCGGCGTGATCGTCTTCCTCCAGATTCCGGTGCTGGTGGTGATGCTGGCGGCGTTCAGCAAGACCGCCTACCTCACCATCCCGCCGAAGGGGCTGACGCTGCACTGGTTCGAGGTGGTGCTGCACGATGCCGAGTACCTGAGCGCGGCCTGGACCAGCCTCTGGCTGGCGGCCGGCGCCACCGCTGCGGCCCTGCTACTCGGGCTGATCGCGGCCTACGCGATTCACCGGCGCATGGTGCCGGCGGCAGCGGCGCTCGCCTCGCTCATGATGGCGCCGCTGATCCTGCCCTCCGTCGTGCTCGGGGTGGCGCTGCTGCAGTACTACACCTTGACCGGGATGCGCGGGAACTCGCTCGGGCTCTGGCTCGCACACGTGGTGATCACCGTGCCCTATGTGGTGCGCGCCAGCCTGTCCAGCCTGTCTTCGGTGGACGAAGCGCTGGAAGACGCGGCCCGGGTGCTGGGCGCCGACGGCTTCACCAGCTTTCGCCTGATCACTTTTCCGCTCGTCAAGCCAGGGCTGGTCGCAGGCGGCCTGTTCGCGTTCATCACTTCGCTGGACAACGTGCCCGTGTCGGTGTTCCTGCTGTCCGCGAGCCAGACCACGCTGCCGGTGAAGATCTTCACGTCGGTGGAGCAGGGTGTCGATCCGAGCGTCGCGGCGGTCTCCACCCTGCTCATCGTCGCCACCGGCATCGTGCTGCTCCTGGCCGAGCGATGGACCGGCTTTCACAAACACGTTTGACCGCAAGGAGTTCTCATGCCCGTGACCAGCAAAGGCTTTCCCCTGATGCTCACGTTCGACCTGGACGCGGAGACGATGTGGACCGGCCGCGATCCTGCCAATGCGAAGCGCCCGATCCTCATGTCGCAGGGCGCCTATGGCTGGAAGGTTGGCATGCCGCGCGTGCTCGCCCTGCTTGATCGATATGGCATCAAGGCCACCTTCTTCATTCCGGGTGAAGTCGCCGAACGCCAACCCGATCTGGTGCGCGACGTGGTCGCGCGCGGTCACGAGGTGGCCCACCACAGCTACAGCCATCGCTGGATCGTCACTCTCAAGCCGGAGGAAGAGCGCGAGGAGATGCATAAGGGCATGGAGATCCTGACCGCGCTGACCGGCAACCGCCCGCGCGGCTGGCGCTCGCCCGCTGCGGAATTCAGCGAGATCACCCTGGGCCTGATCAAGGAATACGGCTTCGACTACTCATCGAACTTCTTCGACGACGATTCCCCGTACCTGCTGGAGATTGACGGCGAACGCACGGACATCGTCGAGCTGCCGTTTCGCTGGGTGCTCGACGATGCACCGTTCTTCCAGTATTCGATCGTGCTGCCGGGTCGCACGCTGCAGGCGCCGTCCGCGGTGCTCGAGGCCTGGAAGAGCGAGTTCGACGTCCTGTATGCCGAAGACCGGATGATGATGGTCGGCATGCATCCCGAGATCATCGGCCAGCCTTCGCGCATCAAGGTGCTCGAAGGCCTGATCGAACATGCGCTCGCGCATTCCAACGTGTGGATCGACCGTTGCGACAGGATCTCGGATGACATGCGTCCGCGCCTGAAGGCCGGCGTGCTATGAACGGCGCGCAGCAGAAGCGGCGCTTCCTGGTCAGCGGCGCGGCCAGCGGGATCGGGCTGGCCGCGGCGCGGATGGCACTGCAACGCGGCGCTCGCGTCTGCCTGCTGGACCGCGATCGGGCGTCACTGGAGGCCGCCGCCCGGTCGCTGGGCGAGGACGCATTGCCGGTCGTTTGTGATGTCGCGGATCCCGTGGCGGTGTACGCAGCGGTGGAAGAGGGCGCCCGCTGGCTCGGCGGCATCGACGCCGTGGTGAATTCCGCCGGCGTCGATTCGCTCGTGCCGCTGGAACGCCTGTCCGATGACGAATGGTCGCGCACGCTTGCGATCAATCTCACGGGTCCGATGCTGATCTGCCGAGCGGCCTTGCCACATCTTCGCAGCGCCGGCGGCGGCACGATCGTCAATGTGTCGTCTGCGGCCGGACTCAGCCCGCTGCTGCATCGCACCGCCTACTGTGCGGCCAAGGCCGGCGTCATCATGTTCGGCAAGGCGCTGGCGATCGAGGCAGCGCCCGATGGCATCCGCGTGAACTCCGTCTGCCCCGGCGCGGTCGACACGCCGCTGTTTCGCAGCAGCTACGAGCAGGGCGACGATCCCGAGCGCGAGCTCGAAGCGATTCGCCAGCGCTATGCCATGCGACGCATCGCCGCGCCGGAAGAGCTGGCTGAAGCGATCCTGTACCTCAGCGGACCCGGCTCGAGCTACATCACCGGCACCGCGCTCGCGGTCGACGGCGGTCGCACTTTTCACTGAGGGAGGCGCAAGGACATGAAATTCGACGACCGCGTGGCCGTGGTGACGGGCGGCGGACAAGGCATCGGTGCTGCAGCCGCCTTGAACCTGTTGGCCAACGGCGCACGCGTGGCCGTGCTGGACCTCGATGGCGCGCCCCTGATGCAGCAACTGGCCGCCGCGGGCGGCGAGGCCGCCGCGCGCTGCATCTGCGTGTATGGCGATTGCACCGATGCGCCGACGATGTCCGCCTTCTTCGATCGGGTCGAGGCCGAGCTCGGGCCGGTCGACGTCCTGTTCAACAACGTGGGGCAGAGCGCCCGCGAACGCGCAAGTCCCTTCCTGGAGTCCGAAGAGGCAACCTGGCGCTTCGTGCTCGAGGTGTCGCTCTTGACGACGATGCGGGCATCGCGCCGCGTCGCCGGCGGCATGCGCGACCGCGGCTACGGACGGATCGTCAACATGAGCAGCGACGCCGCGCTCGCCGGCGACGCGGGACTGGTCGACTACGCGACGGCCAAGATGGGCGTGATCGGATTCACGCGCGCGCTGGCGCGCGAGCTGGCGCCGCATGGCGTGACGGTCAACGCCGTTTGTCCTGGCGCGATCCGCACGCGTGCTCACGACAAGCTCGAGCCCGAAGTTCTGGCCCGGATCGTTGCCGGCACCCCGGCCGGATTTGTCGGGGCGCCGGAGGACGTCGCGGCGGCAGTGAGTTTTCTCGCCGGCGAGGACGCACGCTTCATCACCGGCCAGACGCTGCTGATCGACGGCGGCCGCTGGATGCTCTAGCCGATTTCGATTCAGGAGAAACAAGATGAACCTCATGGACCACAGCGCGTGCGAACTGACTGCGCTGATTCGCCGCAAGCAGGTGTCGCCGGTCGAAGCGGTGCGCGCGGCGCTCGATCGCATCGACGCGCGCAGCGAACTGAACGCGTTCATCACCGTCACGGCCGACCAGGCGCTGGACGCGGCTCGCAAGGCCGAAGCGCAGGTCATGGCGGGCGGCGAACTGCCGCCGCTGCATGGCGTGCCGTACTCGGTCAAGGACCTGCTTTCGACCGCGGGCGTGCGGACCACCATGGGCTCGGCCATCCATGAGAACTTCGTGCCGACAGACGATGCCGTCGCCGTGGCGCGCGCCAAGGCCGCTGGCGCCATCCTGATCGGCAAGACCACGACGCCGGAGTTCGGCCATAAACCGGTAGCGGCCGCGCCGATCTCCGGCCGTACGCTGAACCCGATCAATCCCTTGTTCACCCCGGGCGCATCGAGCAGCGGCGCCGCGGTCGCAGTGGCGGCCGGCATGGGACCGCTGGCGCTCGGCACGGACGGCGGAGGGTCGATCCGGATCCCTGCGTCCTGTTGCGGCATCGTGGGGCTCAAGCCGACGCTCGGCGTGGTGCCGCATCTGCAGGCGCCCGATCTTTTCTCGGCGAACTCCTTCGTCGGACCCATGGCGCGCGATGTCGCGGACACGGCGCTGCTGTTCGAGGTCATCCAGGGCTTCGACGTCCGGGACCCTTATGGACAAGGGAGTGCGCACAAGGGGCGGGCCGCGCCCTTGTCCTTGCGCGGCCTCAAGGTGGCATGGCTTCCGAGCGCGGGCAATCGAGTCGACCCCGAAGTGGAGGCCGTCACCACCGCGGCCGTTCGGGCGATGGAGCGCGAAGGCGCGATCGTGGAAACCGTCATGCTCGATTTCGTTTCGCTCGAACGCCACTTCCTGGTGCTTCTGCAATCCTTGCTGGCGGCGCGCGTGGGCGACAAGCTCGAGCTTTTCGGCGCCCGCCTGGACGCGACGCTCATCGACGCCGTGCTCAAGGGCCGGCGACACGGCGCCGTCGCGCTGCATGAAGCGGGCTTTGCAAAGACCCGCTGTTTCGGCGAGCTGCAGGCATTGTTCGGCCGCCATGACGTGCTCGTGTCGCCGACGCTTTCAGCGCCACCTCTGTCCATCGACATCGACGTCAGCGGCGAGATCGACATTGCAGGCGCACCGGCGGGCACGGTGCGTGGGGCCTGGTATCCCTATACCTATCCCATGAACCTGACGGGGCACCCTGCGCTATCGATGCCCTGCGGCACCAGCTCGCTCGGGCTTCCGATCGGGCTGCAGCTGGCTGGGCGCTGGTACGACGAACGCTATCTGCTGGGTGTGGCCGCGTTGCTGGAGGTGCAGTTCGGTCTGCCGCAGCCTTTTTGAAGCCTGAGCCAGAGCGAGTTGTTTGGTGGCAATCGCAAAGCCGCGAATCTGGCAATACGCCTGTACGAGGCTGATGGGGAACCGGCGGTCGCGCGCCGCGTCCATCAGGCAGGAATTGAAGGAGCGCGCCATGCAACCACTCAAGAGCTTCATGGGAGCCGGCCTGATCGCGCTGGCCGTCCCCGCGACCGCGGCCAATGTGTCGGTCGCCTTTGTCCACCCGGAGAAGTACGCCGACGCGGGCTATTCGCACTCGTTCGCGAGCGAGCGTGACCGTGCCGAAGTTCAGCGCGACATCGAACAGCACCTGCAGCGCCTGGCCGAGCGCGGCCTGCCGGCAAGCGACGCCCTCAAGATCGAGGTGCTGGACATCGACCTGGCCGGCCACTTCGAGCCATTCCGGTTCCGCAACGGCCCCGACGCTGACCCGTGGCGATCAACTGGTCGCCAGCGCAGAAGAGAATCTCTCGGATATGAACTTCCTGATGTCCGCGAACCGCTACTCGAGTGGCGACCGTCTGCGGTACGAAAAGGCCATGCTTGACGACTGGTTCGAGAAGCGGATCACCAAGCGGTAGCGCCGCGGGGATCCAAGCCCAGGGAAATGCCCAGGGGGGCTGTACCGTCGGATGTGCTGAACGTTCGGGAAGGCCAAAGCCGGAGGCACGACTCACGCGCCTTCAAGACGCTTCCTTGCGCCACTCGAAATACGCGGCCAGGCGCGTCCGTTCCTGCTCGAACGCCGACATGCCGGCGAGAACCACCTTCCAGTCGCCGATGCGGCTGGCGCGCTCGATGTCCTCGCATGCGGCTGCGAACGCGAGCGCACCGATCATCTTGCCGGCGCCTGCCATGCGGTGAGCGAACTGGGTGACTTGAGCGAGGTTGCCAGCGGCCACCGCCTGCCCGAGTCCGGCCGAGTCGTCTTCGCATGTTCGCCGGAAGGCCGCAAGAACCTCGCCCACCATCGACGCGTCGCCGCCGCATGTCGCCGTGAGGAGCGCCTGGTCGATCGGGCTGATGGAGGGGGCGGCCTCTGGGCTCGAGCCGGCGGGAGCGGCGGGCGGCGAGGGGGCTTGCGGAAGCGGCAGCCATCGATCGAGCTTTTCGGTCAGCTGCGCCAGTTCCACCGGCTTAACGAGGAAGTCGTCCATGCCGGCGGCCAGGCACGTCTCGGCCTCCCCCTGCAGCGCGTTGGCGGTGCAGGCGACGATCGGCACGCGCTCGCCCCCCGCGTCGGATTCCAGCCCGCGGATGCTGCGCGCCAGTTCGTAGCCGTCCATGTGGGGCATGTGGCAGTCGGTAATGACCAGCCCGAAGCGCCCCGATTTCCACAGCTCCAGGGCCTGGACGCCGTCGTCGGCGGTCTGGGCGGCAAAGCCCAGCGTTCGCACCTGGCGCAGGAGCAGCATGCGGTTGACGGGGTGGTCATCCACCAGCAGCACCAGCGTGCCTTCCGCCTCGGCCTGCGCAGTGCCGGGCGCCATGCGGCGCATGGCCGTGGTCGCCGGGAGCGTGCGCGCGCTGTCGGCGCCGCTGCCCGGCAGGGGCTCGGCGACGGGCAGCGACAGTTCCAAGGTGATGGTCGAGCCCTTCCCGGGCGTGCTCTCCAGGCTGATCGAGCCGCCCATCATCTTCGCCAGCTGCCGGGAGATGACCAGCCCCAGGCCGGTGCCACCCGGCCGCCGCCGCGCCTCGTCACCGTCCGCCTGGCTGAACGGCTGAAACAGGCGCTGCTGGTCCTCGGGTGAGATGCCGATGCCGGTGTCCTTCACCTCGAAGCGCAGGTTCTCCTGCCCCTCCGAGCGCCCCAGCCATTGCACGTTGATGTCGATCCAGCCCTCGGAGGTGAACTTGATCGCATTGCTGACGAAGTTGTTGAGGATCTGGCGCAGGCGCACCGGATCGACCCTCAGCGCCGGACTGATGCGCGCGTCGACCATCCGCCGCACGATCAGGCCCTTGCTGCTGGCATTGCCCAGGTAGATGCTCTGCACCTCCTCGATCAGGCGCTTGATCGAGACGACTTCGGGGCGGACCTCCAGCTTGCCGGCCTCGATCTTCGAGAAATCGAGGATGTCGTCGATGATGCGCAGCAGCGACCGGCTCGATTCCCGCACGAGCCCCAGCGTCTCGCGCTGCCCGGCATCCAGCTCGGTCAGGCTCAGGAGTTCCAGCATGCCCAGCATGCCGTTCATGGGTGTCCTGATTTCGTGGCTCATGGTGGCCAGAAAGGTGCCCTTGGCGCGGTTGGCGGCTTCCACCTCGGTGCTGCGCTGCGCCAGGGCCGCATTCAGCCGCTCGATTTCACGCTCCTTCTTCTTCCTTTCCGTCACGTCTTCCGCCATGGTCAGTACATAGCGCGGCTGGCCGGCCTCGTCGAGGATCGGGATCTTCTTCGCGTGGAGGACGTGCACGCTGCCATCGCGCGTATGCAGGGTCTCCTCGGGGATGTCCACTTCCCGGCCCAGCGCCAGTGCTTCCTTGTCCTTGGCCGTGAAGAAGTCGGCCTCCTCCTTGGAACTGACGAACTCGTAAGCCGTCTTGCCCAGCAACTCCTGCTGGCTGCGCCCCGTCATCTCCTCCATGCTGCGGTTGACGCGGACGATCTTCAGGTCGTTGGCGTCCTTGACGATGACTTGATAGGGAATGTGCTGGATCACCGAGTTCAGGAACGCGTTGGCGGTTTCCAGCTCGGCGGTGCGCAGGCCCACGCGCGCCTCCAGGTCGGCGTTCAGGGCACGCAGGTCTTCTTCCGCCTGGCGCAGGGCCGCCTTCTGCCGTTGTTCGGCGAGCGCTCGCCGCACCGAGAAACCCAGCCGCCCCAAGCGCTGCTTGAGGACATAGTCCGTGGCGCCTGCCTTCATGCAATCCACCGCCTCTTCCTCGGTCAAACCGGTGGAAATCACGATCAGCAGAAGCTCCGGTTGCTGCTGCAGCACTTGCCGCAGCAGCTCCGCGCCGCCGATCTCGTAGTCGGACAGCACCAGGTCGAAGGCTCGCCGCTGCAGGGTAGAGACAAAGTCCTCCCTGGTTTGCACCCACACGATGTCGCAGGCCAGTTCCTCGTCCTGCAGCCTGCCGCGGATGCGCTCCGCATCGGCTGGGTCGTCCTCGAGATGCAGCAATCGAATGGCGGCGGTCATCTCGGCCCGTCCTGTTCGCCACGCAGCGACTCGACGACGTCCTTGAACTCCTCGCGGTTGCGCTCGCTCAGCGCGGAGAGGGCCTCGTGCGCCTGCAGGATCCGCTTCTGCACCACGGCCTGGCCGCCCCCCGTATCCAGCGCGTAGAGCTCGGGCGCGGCGGGAATGTCCTCGCGGATCGCGGCCAGCACCTGCTGCATGCTCAGTTCCTCGAACAGAGCGTGCACGGCCGGCGTCACCCCCGCGAGCACCACGCCGCCCCGGGCGACCAGCTCGTGCACCGTGCCGAGGCAGGTGCTGTCCATGTACTCGCAGCCGGAGAGGTCCAGCACCAGGGGGTGTCCCCCGTCCAGCACGGTCAGGGCCGTTTCATGGAAGGCATCGCAATGCATCCAGCTGGCTCGCCCGCGCAGCGCAAGGTAGGCGGCATCAACGGTTTGGCCATAGAACACCGCCTCCCCCTCGGGCCGCGGCGCGCCGGATGCGACGGCCGCGGGAATCTCGGCGCCATTGTCGAACCAGGAGGCGCCCGCATGCGCGTCGATAAGCAGGATCGTCACGTCATCCCGGTCCGCTCCCCCCGGCGCGCCTGCGTGAAGCTGCGCCATCGCTTCTTGCGCACTGGAGAGCGGCTTGGCGAGCACCTGCTGCAACAGTTCCAGCTCGCGCTCCGATCCGGAGGGCAGGAGCCCGTCGGTGTAGACGAGGATCCGGTCGCCTGCCAGGAGCTGGAGACGCTCCTGCCGGAAGTGCGCGTCCGGTGCCAGCCCGAGCGCAGGCCCGGTGCGACGGATCAGGCGCGTTTCCCGGCCCTCGCGTGCGTGCAGCACGGGCGGATGACCCGCGGATGCCAGCGTGAGGCTCGCGTCCGACGTATCCAGCAGGCCAAAGACGGCCGTCAGGAACAGGCCCGGCGCGGCGTGTGCCTCGCAGATCGAGCGGTTCACCGCGGCCAATACCTCCGCCGGCGGCATCGCGAGGCCCGTCGCCGGGTCCACCAGGACCAGCCGCTGCTTGAACAGCACCGAGAGCATCGCCGAGGTCACCCCGTGGCCGGTCGCGTCGGCCAGGTAGAAGGCGAGATGCTGCTCGCCCAGCCGGATCACGTCGTAGAGGTCGCCGCCCACATGCTGCCCCGGGCGGTAGACAGCCTGGATGCAATAGCCCTCCATGGGGGGCGGGCTGCGCGGCAGCAAGGCGCGCTGGATCACCTCCGCCCGCTCGAGGTCGCGGCGCAGCACTTCGGAGGTCTCCTGAAGTTCGTGGACCTTGCGCTGCAGCTCCCGGTTCAGCTGCTCACGTTCAGCCAGCAGTTGCCGCCGCTCGAGCGCGTTGCGCACCGCAACCCCCATCTCTTCCGTGCGTGGCGATTTCGGCAGGAAGTCGAACGCCCCCAGGCGGATCGCGGCCACCGCCGAGTCGAAGGTCTCCAGCCCCGAAAGCACGATCCACATGGCGTCCGGCACGGCCTGGCGTCCCCAGCGCAGCAGGTCGAGGCCGTCCATCCGCGGCATCATGATGTCCGTCAGCACCAGGGCGACGTCCGGATGCTCGCGCAGGACCTCCTGCGCTGCGATCCCGTCGGCAGCCTCCAGGACCGGAGCGCAACCGAAGCTTTCCAGTGCCAGCTTCACCATCAGTCGGGCCACCGGCTCGTCGTCCACCACCAGCGCGACGGGAGGGGCAGGGTCGAGGTTCATCACATCCCCCTAGCAGCGAGTGTGTCGTGCAGGAGAATTCTCCGAGCCGGCGGGCGCGATGGCAAGTCACTGACGCACAAGCAGCAGCGCCGCGATCGCGTCCGGATGGGGCAGCCGCACCCGCCGCGGGCCGCCTCGACAAGGACGGCAGAAGGGGACGCATACCGCCTGCGCGCACTGCGCTTCCTGGCGAAGCTGCTGCGAGTACCTCTCCGCAGTTGGCTAGAACAGACTGCTCAATCGAGCGACATCCTCGCGTCGCTCACGATCTTGCCAAGGCGCTGCTTCTCTCTGGCGATCACCTGCGCGAATTCGGCCCGCGTGCCACCACCCACCTGCGAGCCATTGGCCTCGAACTGAGCCCGCATCGCGGCGTCGGTCTTGAAGGCGGTGTCCATCGCCTGCGCGATGCGGTCCAGCACCGCCGGAGGCGTGCCCCTGGGTGCGAACAGGCCACCCCAGTGCTGCATCTGGATGGTGGGAAAGCCCTGTTCCGTGGTGGTCGGCACGTCCGGCAGCACCGCTGTGCGCTTGACGTCGGTAACGGCCACGGCGCGCAGCTTGCCGCCCTTGACGTAGCCCATCACGCCGACGGGCGCCTCCGATGCCAAGTCGATCTGGCCGCCGACGATCGCGTTGACGGTTTCCGAGCCGCTCTTGTAGTGAACGATGGTCACCGGCACGCCGAGCGCGGCGCCGACCATCTCGCCGACGAAATGGCCCGTGCTGCCGGCGCCTGCAGTGCCGAAGGTGATCACGCCCTTGCGCTTGCCGTAGGCCTGTAGTTCCTTCAGGTCGCGAAAACCGGCGCTGGCCGAAGCAACCATCACCGACGGCGCGGTGTTGCCTTCGACCACCGGCACCAGGTCGCTGTCGGCATAGGGCATCTTCGTGCGCAGCAGCGCGTTGGCCACCGCGCCGTTGCCGGCGATCAGGATCGTGTAGCCATCGGGCGCACTCTTGGCCACGAATTCGGAGCCGATGAGGCCGCCGGCGCCCGGCTTGTTGTCGACGATCACGCTCTGGTTCAGTTGCTTGCCCAGGCCCTGCGCGATCAGGCGCGCGGTGATGTCGCCCGGGCCGCCAGCCGAGAATGGCAGCACCAGGCGGATCGGTTTGTCGGGCCAGGTGCCTTGCGCGTACGCGGGCGCGTTGGTGGCTGCGATGACGGTGAGGCCGGCCCATCCGGCCAGCAGGAGGGTGCGACGGTGCAACGTGCTCATGGTGTGTCTCTCTTCGTTGAATTGCGAAACGTCACTCGAAGGCAGCCGCCACCGGCGGTGCCAGCAGCGCCAGCAGCTCGCGCACGTCGGCGACGTCTTCGATGCCCAGCGTCATCTCCTCGATCGCCTTCTGGCGCTGCGCGTCGATCAGGCCATCGGTGAGCGTGCGGTATTTGGCCGACACCTCCGCGGCAGGTAGCGGCGACTGGATGCCACGCGATGCGCCGCGATCGACCTCGATGCGCTGGCCGTCGCTGAAGGTGACGGCCACGCGGACCCGAAAGCGCTTCTTGATGTCGCCGCCAATCGTGTCGAAGGCCGGTTCGTGCCGCACCTCGACCTTGCGCAGCAGCTCCCACACGTCGTCCGAGTCGATGCGCGCCGGCGTGAACTGCTGGACCATCGCGGCGCCGTCGATCGCGGCGACCGCCAGCGCGTAGCCGATGTTCATCTGTGCGCCGATCGGTGTCAGCGGCCGCTCGGGCACCCACCAGCCGTGGTGGTACGCCGCGTGCGGCACGTCGCACTCGATGCGCGTGATCTCGCCGGCCACCAGCTTGCGTTGGGCGTCGATGTCGAACAGTGCATCGAGCGGGGAGTGGATCGCGCCCATCGCTGCGTAGGGCTTGAGCACGATGCGCTCGACCTCCCAGCGCTCGCCCAGGCCGTCGGTGATCTGCGATGCATCCGGGTCGTGGCCTTCGCCGAAGGTCGACAGAAAGCCGCCGTACTCGCGCTCGAACACGCGCTTGATGCCGGTGTAGCCGCCCTCGGCCAGCACCGCCGCGTACATGCCGTTGCGCGCCGAAAAGCCGTGGTGCATGCGCTTGCACATGGCCTCGTACTGCGCTGCCATCAGGCCTGCAGACTGCGTGCCGGCCAAGCCCAGCGCGTCCTCGAAGCGGGCCGCGTCCAGGCCCAGCAGCTTGCCCACCGCAGCGGCCGCCGCGTGGGTGCCGAACACCGCGCCCGAATGCCATCCGCGCGACAGCATCTGCACGCCGTGCAGCGCCATGCCGACACGAGGGCCGACTTCGTAGCCGGCCATCGCCGCCTCGAGGAATCGCTTGCCGCTGACCGGCGTTTCGCTGCCCTCGGCCACGGCCCACAGAGCCGGCAGCACGATCGATGCACTGTGCAGCGGGCCGAGCGGATGAAAGTCGTCGAGCTCGAAGCCCTGGATGAAGGTGCCGTTGAGCAGCGCCGCGCCGGGCGCGCTCGTCTTCGCGCCCCAGCCGATGATGGTGCGGTCGCCGGTGCCTTCGAATTTGCGCACGATGCCGACGGCGGTGCGCGACCACGGCAGTTGTGCGCCGACGATGGCGCAGCCGATGCCGTCGAGCGTGAGCAGGCGGGCGCGCTCGCGTGCTGAGCCGGGTGCATCGTGCAGCTTGAAGCCGGCGAGCCAATCGCAGAGCTGGCCGGTCGGGCCGGAGGGATCGGTCGCTGCGCCGGACGCATTGGCGGTAGTGGATGGTTGGCTCATGGGTTGCTCCGTTCGGTGATCGCTGCAGTCGGCAGCACGTAGTTCTTCAACTGCTCGCGCAGCCGGGTCTTCAGAATCTTGCCGGTGGCGCCCAGCGGAATCGCGTCCACGAAGACGACGTCGTCCGGGATCTGCCACTTGGCGGTCTTGCCTTCGTAGAACCGCAGCAGTTCTTCCCTGGTGACATCGGCATTGGGTTTTTTGGCGATCACCACGATCGGGCGCTCGTCCCACTTGGGATGCGCCACGCCGATGCATGCCGCCATCGCCACCGCCGGGTGCGCGACGGCGATGTTCTCGATGTCGATCGAGCTGATCCACTCGCCGCCGGACTTGATCACGTCCTTGCTGCGATCGGTGATCTGCAGGTAGCCGTCGGCGTCAATCGTCGCCACGTCGCCGGTCGGAAACCAGCCGTGCACCAGCGGGTTGCCGCCCTCGCCGTGGAAGTATTCCTTGACGACCCACGGCCCCTTGACCAGCAGGTCGCCATAAGCCTTGCCATCCCAAGGCAGCTCCTGGCCCTTGCCGTCGACGATCTTCATGTCGACGCCGAAGATGGCGCGGCCCTGCTTGGCGAGGATCGACAGTTGCGCCTCGTTCGGCAGCGAAAGTTGCTTGTTCTTCAGCGTGCACAGCGTGCCGAGTGGGCTCATCTCGGTCATGCCCCAGCCGTGCAGCACCTGCACGCCGTACTGGTCCTTGAAGGCGCGCAGCATCGCCGGCGGACAGGCGGCGCCGCCGATCACGGTGCGGTCGAGCTTCTAGAACTTCAGGTCGTTGGCCTGTAGGTGGCCCAGCAGCATCTGCCACACCGTCGGAACGCCCGCGGCGAAGGTCACGCCCTCGCTCTCGATCAGCTCGTACACCGACTTGCCGTCCAGCGCAGGGCCGGGGAACACCAGCTTGCAGCCGGTCAGCGCCGCCGAGTACGGGATGCCCCATGCGTTGACGTGGAACATCGGCACCACCGGCAGCACCGAGTCGCGCGCCGACAGGCGCATCACGTCGGGCAGCGCCGCTGCGTAGGCGTGCAGCAGCGTCGAGCGATGGCTGTACAGCGCAGCCTTCGGGTTGCCCGTGGTGCCGCTCGTGTAGCACATGCTCGAGGCCGCGTTCTCGTCGAAGCTCGGCCATTCGTAGCGATCACTCCGGTCCGAGATCCAGGCTTCGTAACTGAGCAAGTTCGGAATGCCGCTGTCGGCCGGCAGCTTGTCGGCATCGCACAGCGCGATCCACTTCCTGACCGTCGGACAGCGCGCATGCACCGCTTGCACCAGCGGCAGGAAGCTCGTGTCGAAGCACAAGACTTCGTCTTGCGCGTGATTGACGATCCACGCCACCTGGTCGGGGTGCAGGCGCGGGTTGATGGTGTGCAGCACCCGGCCCGCGCCGCTGACGCCGTAGTACAGCTCCAGGTGGCGATAGCCGTTCCAGGCGATGGTGGCGACGCGGTCGGACATCGCCAGGCCTTCAGCCTCCAGCGCGCTGGCCACCTGGCGCGAGCGCCGCGCGATGCCGGCCCAGGTGGTGCGGTGGATGTCGCCTTCGACGCGCCGCGAGACGATCTCGCCATCGCCGTTGTGGCGCTCGACGAACGTGATCAGGTTGGAGATCAGCAACGGCTGATCCTGCATGAGACCTTGGAGCATGAAGATTTCCGGGGTTACTGAGTGGGAAAGGGGCGCTTCGTGCTCAGCCTTCGATCGCGATCTTTCGCTCGCCGATGAGCTTCTTCCACGTCGCGCCTTCGGTGGCGATGGTGCGACGCACGTCGGCACTGGTCGGCGCGGCGGTCTGACCCAGCGCTTCGAGCCGGCCGGCCATGCCCGGCGCTGCGAGCACCTCAGCCAACGCCTTGCGGATCGTTGCGACGACCGGCTCCGACAGACCAGCCGGGCCCATCAGCGCGAACCAGCCGGGCGCGTCGAAGCCCGGTACGCCGGACTCGGCGATGGTCGGCACTTTGGGCAGCGAGGGCATGCGCGTGAGCGAGCTCAAGCCCAGCGCCTTGAGCTTGCCGCTGGCGATGAACGGACCGGTGGCCGATGCGGTGAGAAAGGCGAACTGGACATCGCCCGCCAGCAGCGCGGTGATCGCCGGCGCGCCGCCGCGGTACGGCACGTGCACCGCGAACGTGCCGCTGCGCGACTTGAACAGCTCGGCCGCCAGGTGGCTGACGCTTCCCGAGCCGCCCGAGGCGTAGCTCAACTTGCCAGGTTCCTTGCGCATCAGTGCGAGCAGCTCCTGCACGGTGGCGACACCGGCGGAGGGCGGCGCCACCAGCACCTGCGGCAGCTGCGACACCATCGCGATCGGCGTGAAGCTCGCGAGCGGGTCGTAGCCGGCGTTGCGTAGCGCCGGCACGATGGTCAGCGGTGCGTTGTCGAGCAGGCCCAGCGTGTAGCCGTCGGGTGCGGCGCGCACCACCTCGGCGCCGGCAATGGTGCCGCTGGCGCCAGCCTTGTAGTCGATCACGATCGGCTGGCCGAGCAGCCTGCCGAGCGGCGTCATCACCTCGCGCGCGGTCACGTCGGCGGCACCGCCGGGCGTGTAGCCCAGCAGCACGCGCACCGGCCGGGCGGGCCAGGTCTGCGCCCGCGCGCTGGTGCCCCACAACGCCAGCGCAGCGCCGCCGAGGCCACCGGCCAAGGCAGTGCGGCGTGCCGGATTGAAAAGGTTCGAGCCCATGGCCGGTGCTACTGGACGCTCTTCAGCGCAAACTCGTTCAGGTGGCCCGAGGGCAATGCATCGACGCCCGGATCGGCCGGCAGGTCGACATCGAACCAGCGCTTGAGCACGTCCGAAATCAACTCGTAGCAAGCGCCGATGCGCACCACTTCCATGGTGTCGAAGTTGATCAGCGTGCCGGCGCGTCGGTAGGTGTGATAGCGGCGCAGGCCGTAGTCGATGGTGATGTCGGCGATCTGCTTGAGTTCGTCGGGAATCTCCTGGACGGAAAAGCGCGTGCCGGTCCCCGTGAGGTTGGCCGACGAGCCGAACAGCGGCACCACCTCTTCGCGGCTCAGGCGCGTCAGCTCCTTGTGGAACGGGCCGGCGTTAAGCAGCATGCCAATCGTGCCGACAGCCGTACTGGCCTTGACCGCGTCTTCGTCGAGCTTGCGCAGCAGCGGATGGTCGGGCCGGAAGCCGGCGATCACGCCGAGCGGCAGATCGTGGTCGACCACCAGCGCCTCCACCATCTCCTGCGCGCGCGGGTTGAGCGTGTGCAGCTCGCGCTGCGTGATCAGGTCGCCCGCCATTGCGTTGCGCTTGTGGCCGCCGCGGCGCTTGGTGTCGTAGATTCTTTTCAGCGGGTCCATCGACGCGCCGCAGCAGGCGTAGCCGGTGTCGTTCGGCACGATGGCGATGCCGCCGCGCTTGATCACGTCGATGGTGCGGCGGGCGTCGCCGGCGATGTCGAGTCTGCTCATGTCGTTTCCTGGTTGTGTTCGAAGCTCAGTCGGAAAAGCGCGGGCCGAGCGCCATGCCCATGGCCTGCGCTTGCTCGGCATCGAAGTGCCGGCAGTCGTCGTCGTAGTGCTGGCCGTAGGCACCGCCGCGCACCGCGCCCGGCTCGACCGATTCGTAGAAGCCGCCCCAGCGGGCCGGCAGGCGCGGCGAATCGGGCGTCGCCAGCCACAGGCGGAACAAGAGGCGCTTCTTCTCCGGTTCCTCGACGTCCTGAAATTCGGTGCGCGAATGCAGCGCGGTGAAGTTGCTGAGGATCTGCAGGTCGCCCGGCTCCAGCCGCATCGAGTACATGAACTCGGGCCGGCGCACGATCTCGTCGAGCAGGTCCATCGCCTCGCGCTGCAGCGCGGTGATGCGCGGCGCACCGGGCAACTTCTCGCCCTGCTCGACGCGGTTGCGCACCCACATGCAGAACACGTCGTTGCCCAGATCGCCGTACACCGGCATCAGGCGGAACGGCGACAGTCCCTCGGCCTGTTCGCCCTGGCGGCTGAAGGGCAGCGGCTCGCGCAGCACCTCGGCCAGGTCGGGCCGCTCGGTCAGCAACTGGCGCCAGGCCGCGGTGGAGCTGGCGCACATGCTGTCGCCGCCAACCGGCGCCTGGTTGTAGCAACTGAGCAGCACGATGTCGGCGCCGTCGACGTGGAAGTCAAGCTCGGCATTGGACGAGTAGCCGCGCCCGGTCGGACTGCGGTAGACGGTGCCGACGTTCTGCACGCGGTTGATGTAGCGCGTCATCTTGTCTTGCGGGCGTGCCACGCCGAAGTGCAGCCCGACCGCCCAGGTCAGAAGCTCGAACTCGTCGGGCGTGACACCTTCGCGCGGAAGGCCCTTGATCAGCGCGACGCCGAGGCCGTGCTGAGCCTCGTCTACCGCGCGGCCAATCCGAGCCAATGCCGCAGCGCCGAAAGGAAAGGCGCTGCGACGGTAGGCCAGCAGCGGTTGGCCGGGGCGATGCGCGGCGCGCAAAACCTGCAACAGGTCGGCGCGTTCGGCATCGTCGAAGCGCATCGTCCATCGCGTCGTGTCGCGTTCCAGGTCGGCGGCGCGCCAGGCGGCAGCATCGCGGCCGGTGGCCGTTCGGGTGGGTGCAGTGATCATGGGGTCAGCCTCCTTGAAACAGAGAAGTCGATGGATCTCAATCGAGCGGAAAGCGCTTGACCTGCGACTCGATGCGCCTGGCTTCGCGCTGCACCATCGCAGTGAACTCGGCGGGCGTGTTGCCGACCGGCTCGGCGCCGATCGTCGCGAAGGACTTGCGAACGTCCTCGCTCTTTACCGCTTCGCGCACCGCGGCGGCGATGCCCTGTTGGATCTCGGCCGGCGTGCCCTTGGGCGCGAAGAAGCCGTACCAGGTGGTCGCGTCGAAGCTCGCAAAGCCGGCCTCGATCGCGGTCGGCACGTCGGGCAGCACGGCCGAACGCTTGTCGCCCATCGTCATCACGACCCTGAGCGCGCCGGTTTTGACGAAGGGCATCACTGCGGTGCTGCCGGCGATGGCGAACGAGATGTTATTGGCCACCAGGTCGGTGATCATTTGGCCGCCGCCCTTGTAGTTGGCGACCACCAGCGTCGGCAGCGCGCTCTCTTCGCCCAGGATGCGCGCTTGCAGCCGGGCCATGTTCTCGGTGGTGCCGACCGAGCACGGGGTCGCCGCGCTCTTGCAGTAACGCACCAATTGCTCCATCGACTTGATCGGCAACGCCGCGTTGGCCGTCACCACGCCGGGCAGGGCCGAGAAGGCCGACACCGGCACCAGTTGCGCCAGTGGGTCGATGCCCTTGAAGGTCGGCAGATGCTTGATCAGCGTCAGCGACGGCAACTGCACCAGCAAGGTCAGGCCGTTCGGCTTGGCATCGATCACCTTGCGCGTGCCGATCACGCCGTCGGCGCCGGGCACGTTCTCGACGATCACCGGCTGGCCCCAGATCTGCCCCAGTTCCTTGGCCACGACGCGCGTTTGCGCATCGGTGCCGCCGCCGGGGCTGTAGGGCACGACCAGCGTCACGGGGTGATCGGGTTTCCAGTCTGCGGCGAAGGCAGCGATGGGCAAGAAGGCCGCGAGGCCCAGTGCTGCGACGGCGCGGCGCTGCAGCCCGGTGGCGAGTTTGAAAGTGGGCATGTGTGTCTCCGTCATGTGTTTCGTGGCTGTTCGTTCGATCGACCGACACGCCGCTGTACCAGCGCGCTTGGGTTGGTTCGGCAATGGACTCGGCGAGTGCCGGCGGCTCAACCGACAACGGCTGCGTGACTGGGCCACGCCCATGGCCGACGCAAGCGGTCGGCCTGCTGCCATTCGCGGATGAGCGCGTCGTCCTTCAAGGTGAGGCCAATGTCGTCCAGGCCATGCAGCAAGCCCTCGCGCCGCAGCGGATCGACCACGAAGCTCGATTCGATGCGATCGGGCGCGGTCAACTTGCGCTTCGCCAGGTCGACCGTCATCGCCGCGCCGTCGGCGCACGCCGCGGCGAAGGCCTTGACCTCGGCCGCCGGCAATCGGATCGGCAGCACGCCGTTCTGGAAGCAGTTGCTGAAAAAGATGTCGCCGAAGCTCGGCGCGATCACGCAGCGAATGCCGATGCCCTGCAGCGCCCACACCGCGCCTTCGCGCGACGAACCGCAGCCGAAGTTGTCGCCGGCCAGCAAGATCGGCGCGCCGCGGAATGCCGGCTGGTTCAGGATGAAGTCCGGGTCGTCGCTGCCGTCCTCGCGGTAGCGCAGCGCTTCCATCGCGTATGGGCCGAGTTCGTCCCGCGCGAGCGTGGTCAGGCGTTCGATCCGGATGATGACGTCGGTGTCGATGTTGGCGCGCGACAGGTACGGCGCTGCGCCGGTGACGATGGTGAAGGGTTGCATGGACATGCTCAGGCCTGCGCGAGATCGGTGATGACGCCGGCGATGGCGGCGGCTGCGGCCATCGCCGGGCTGGCGAGGTGGGTGCGTGCGCCCGGCCCCTGCCGTCCGACGAAGTTGCGGTTCGAGGTCGACACCGAGCGTTGCTGCGGCGGCACCTGCTCGCCGTTGGCGGCCACGCACATGCTGCAGCCGGGCTCGCGCCAGGCGAAGCCGGCGGCCTTGAAGACTTCGTGCAGGCCTTCGGCTTCGGCGGCGCGCTTGACGTTCTCCGATCCGGGCACGACCCACGCCGTGACGCCGGCTGCTACATGCTTGCCGCGCACTACGGCGGCAGCGGCGCGCAAGTCGGTGATGCGCGAGTTCGCGCACGAGCCGATGAAGACCCAATCGACCGGCGTGCCGGCGATCGCCTGGCCTGCCTGCAAACCCATGTAGTCGAGGGCAGCGGCGAGCGTGCCGCGCTGCGCTTCGTCTGCAGCATCGCGCGGATCGGGCACGCGGCCGTCGATCGCGATCGCGTGCTCGGGGCTTGTGCCCCAGGTGATGGTCGGGCGCACGGCCGAGGCGTCGATGATTTCTTCGCGATCGAAGCGCGCGTCGGCCTCGGTCGGCAGCTCGCGCCACTGTGCGATGGCCGCGTCGAAGGCCTCGCCCTGCGGTGCAAACGGACGACCGCGCAGGTAATCGAATGTGCGCTGATCGGGCGCAACCATGCCGAAGCGCGCGCCGAGTTCGACCGACAGGTTGCAAAGGGTCAGCCGGCCTTCGACGTCCATCGCCTCGATCGCCGGGCCGGCGAACTCGATGGCATGCGCCACGCCTGCTGCGGCACCGAGCTTGCCGATGATGTGCAGCGCCAGGTCTTTGGCGGTGACGCCGGGGCGCAAGGTGCCTTCGCAACGGATGCGCATCTGCTTTGGCTTTTGCTGGCGCAAGGTCTGCGTCGCCAGCGCATGCGTGCTCTCCGACGAGCCGACGCCGAACGCCATCGCGCCGAGGCCGCCGTTGGTGCAGGTGTGGCTGTCGCCGCAGATCATGGTGAGGCCTGGCAGCACGATGCCGAGCTCGGGGCCCATCACGTGCACGATGCCCTGTCCCGGCTGGCCGAGATCGAACAGGCGCACGCCGGCCGAGCGGGTGCGGTCGCGCAGCGCGGTCCACAGCTTGCCGCCGGGCACGTAGGTCAGGCCGTTGCGGCCGGGTTGGCTCGACATCGAATGGTCGGGCGTCGCGAACACCAGTTCAGGATCGTGCAACGTCATGCCGCGGCCGGTGACTTCGGCCAGTGCGGGAGGACCCGACAGGTCGTGCAGCAGATGGCGATCGATGTGCAGCAGCGCCCATCCATCGCCCAGGTCGCGAATGACGTGGGTGTCCCACAGCTTGTCGAAGAGCGTGCGCGCAGTCATCGCCCGCTCACTTCTTTTCCATCGTGGAGCCGGCGTTGGAGCGCGTACCGTCTATTGCAGCGCCCGCGTTGAAACGCGTGCGCAGGGCGTCCCATTCGTCGGCACCGAACCGACGGAAGGTCTGCGCCACGTTCTGCGTCACCTCGGGCGCCTTGTGCGTGGCCTTCAGTTGGGCCAGCGCAGCATCGCCGGCCTGGATGGCGGCGGCCAGCATCAGGCCGGGCAGGATCGCGAGCTTGTAGCCCATCGCCTCGGCTTCGCGCAGATCGAAGATCGGCGTGCGGCCGCCGGGCACCACGTTCAACAGGCACGGGCCACGCACGTTCTTCGGTACGGCGGCCACTTCTTCCAGCGTTTGCGTGGCCTCGACGAAGACCATGTCGGCACCGGCCTCCAGGGCCGCATTGCCGCGCCAGATGGCTTCGTCCAAGCTCATCATGGCGCGCGAATCGGTGCGGGCGATGATGAGAAATTCCTTCGTGCGGCGTGCCTCGACCGCGGCGCGGATCTTGGAGACGAACTCGTCGCGCGACACCACTTCCTTGCCGTCGAGATGGCCGCAGCGCTTGGGCGCGACCTGGTCCTCGATGTGGATGGCGGCAACGCCACGCAGCTCGTACTCGCGCACGGCGCGCGTCACGTTCAGCTCGTTGCCGTAGCCGGTATCGGCATCAGCGATCAACGGCACGTTGATGGCGCGCGCCATGGCCGCCGCGTTCGCAACCATCTCGCCCATGTCGAGCAGGCCGAAGTCGGGATAGCCGCGCGCCGCCGAGGTGCCGGCGCCGGTCATGTAGACCGCGCTGAAGCCGGCCTGTTCGATCAGGCGCGCGCCGATGCCGTCGTAGGCGCCGGGGGCGATCACCATGCCGGGCGCGGCGAGTTGTTCGCGGAGGGAAGGGGCAGTCATGGGGTTAGGGCCTTTTCGTTGTCTTGTCGGCGAACGGGATCGAGTGCTGCTCGTTTGAGTTGTATTAAGCATATCACAACATAACAACATGTCAACCCGCTATCCTTCGCTTCATGAACACGTCGATCGCCACCGCCCCGCCGCTGAACGGCGCAAGAGGCACCGCCCTGCATCGCCAGATCTTTCTGGTGCTGCGCGACGAGATATCGCGCGGGCTGTTCCCCGACGGCACATTGCCGAATGAAGAGGCGCTGTGCGAGCGCTTTGGCGTGTCGCGCATCACGGTGCGGCGCGCGCTGGCCGATCTCGCGGTGCTGGGTGTGGTCGAGCGTCGACATGGCCGCGGCACCTTCGTGCTGGGCGTTCCCGCGCAAGCACGCCCGGCGCCCAGCCTGAGCGTGATCGACAGCCTGCGCCAGACCGCAACCGAAACGGTGGTGCAGGTGCTGCAGGTCGAGCAGGCCGTGCCGCCCCGCGACGTCGGTCTCTTGCTGCAGTTGCCGGCCGGCGAAAAGGCCATGCATGCACTGCGGCTGCGCATCAATCGCAAGGGCGAGCCGGCCATGCTGACCGATGCCTGGGTGCCGGCGCACCTTGGCAAGCGCGTCACCGAAGCGGCCCTCAAGAAGAAGGCTCTCTACGAAATCCTGATGGCGCAGGGTGTTCAGTTCGGGCGCGTGGTGCAGGAAATCAGCGCGACCGTCGGCGACCCGCACCGCGCAGGCCTGCTGCGCACCGAGGTCGGCGCGCCGATCCTGAAGCTGGTGCGCCTGATGCATGACATGGACGAGCGTCCGGTGCAGCACCTCACAGCGTACATGGCCGCCGACCGCGCCAGCGTGCTGATGGAGATCGCGGGCGCTTCCGTCAACACGCTGACCGCCGGGCAGATCGTCCTCGACGGGCCTGCCTAAATCGAGGGCTCGTCCATGACTGTCGAACATGCTGAAGGCGGTTTGCGCCACTATCGAAACTGCACTTCGTGTGGGAGTTGCATCTACCATTCGCGTCAATGCTGATTTTGCGTAGATCGATCGTTCTATGCGCTTGCCTGTTGCTTGCGGGCTGCAGCAGCACGCTGCCCCCGCCGGCCCGAAGCGCGCGGCCATCGCTGATTTCTGCAGAGCAATCCGAGGATGCTGCGATCCATGCAATGGGACTGGTGGGCACGCTCTATCGGTACGGGGGCAACACCGTCGATGGAGGCTTCGATTGCAGCGGGCTGATCGGCTTTGTGTACCGCGAAAGTGCTGGGCTGGCGACGCCACGCACGGTAGTCCAGCTTGCCGGGTTCGGGGAACCGATACCGCGCAACGACCTCCGCACGGGGGACCTGGTGGTGTTCGGCGGTGGCCGGCCCACACATGCAGGCATCTACGTGGGTGAGAACCGATTCGTACATGCGCCTTCTACGGGCGGCGAGGTGCGCCTGGACCGGCTCGACGGTCCCTACTGGTCACGTCAGCGAATGGACGTAAGGCGGCCCTAAGCCGCTACTGCCGCAGATCGAGGACCCGTCTGAGGCGACCAGAGGGCACGCTCCAGAATGCGGGCATGTGGTTGCTGCGGGTGATGAGGTGATGACGCCAACGCGTCTGCAGATGGCGGTCGGTCAACGAGACCTTGTCGCCCTGCGCGAAGACGGCCAACACCGACCTGGTCTACGCCCCGATTCATCTCGCGATGGTGGTGTTCTTCTTTCTCTTCGTGGTGCTGTCCGTCGGACTCCTGCTTCTTGGAAGAGAACATCAGGTCCCCTGGCTGGGGTGACGCTGTTGTCATCGATCAATCGAAAAAGTGAAACCTGACGGTGTCGTCTTTGCGCACGTGGGAGGCCACGGCTCGCTCCCACCTTAGAAATTCAGGGTAAACAGTTTCCCGTTGCTCTGGGGCCAAGCGCATGACCGATCCCCAATCATCGAGGAAGGGCGTAAGAAGACGTTCTGGAGCCCATCCCCTTTCCACGGGTTGCCTAGATGAATTCCATGCCAGCGTGCCGCCGCGTAGCCACCCCGCGCTGGCAATGTCCAGATGCAAGGCGTCTCGGGCCGCCAATTCAGCAGCTTGGCCGTCAGTCGAGACAAATACGATGGGTTTGTCGAATCGCTTCGAATCAAGACCGGGAAGAGAAGATGCAACCAAGTAGTACGCGCCCCTGACGTGCGCATTCACATAATCGAGACTTCGCCCCACGTCGACGACCACGACCCTGTTCTCCTCCAACAGGGTCGCGAGTTCCGCGACAGAAAGGGATGGCCCGCCGTTTCGCGACTTTTTGTTCGGCGCCGACGACTCCGGCAACGGGCAGGGCTGACCGCGCAAGATGTAGACGTCGGCATCCGCGAGCTGAGTGAGCCAGAACGCGCTCACCGCCGCCCTGAGAAGGTGTTCATCGTCAATCAACACCAAGCGCGCGCGACGGGTTGCTACATTGGCATCGAAGTGCATGAGAAGTTGCCCGCCTGGAACGTGCACAACGCCCGCCTCGGAGCAAAGGCGCTGGTCCTTTTTGAGGCGAACGTCGAAAACGTAGAGAGACCTGTCTGGATCGGTTCTCCATTGATCCAGGACTTCCGGTGTGCTGACATTCAGCCGATACCCGGAGATGATCTGCTCGGCCCTGGTCGCGAGAGCGCGCTCAGTCTCTTCGGGAATGTCGTCTACGGCGGCCGCCCCATGCGCCGTCTCGAAGCCAGAGGCGAACCATGCCATCACTCCGTCTTCCAGGAAGGCAACATTCTTGACCTGCTTCAGCAGGTTCACCGACGCCGTTCCGATGATCCCTCGTGTACGGCTAAAGCAGTTGACGACCCAAAGATGGTCAGGATCGGATGAAGTCAGGCTACGGGTCGCGAGTTCGACCCCGGGGTAGTTTCTTGCTTCGGGGATGCTCGCGAATGCGTACTCCGGCCCCGGCCTTGCATCGATGACCGTGGTCGGCCTGCCTTCCTTCAGCCTCGCCCTGAGTTCGTGAGGCGTGACCATTGGGACTGAGTATCGCTTTCGTGCTTCGTCCGCAAACGCCCTCACATAGGTTCCGTAGCCTTTCGAAGTCTCGAAACCGCTCTGCACCCAAGCCCCGATGCCGCCCTCCAGAACCGCTACATGGGTGTAGCCGAGCCTGCTGAGAACTGTCGAACTCCGCGAGGCGAAATCCCCCCGGCCTCCGGTTGCGTCGCATAGAACAATCAGCGCGCCCAGGCGAGGGACCAAGACGGGCGCATCCAGCTCCAACCGGGAAAGTGGAAGATGGCACGCGAGGTTGATATGCCCACCGACGAAATCGCAAGCCTCCCGAACGTCGAGAAGGGCGATCTCGCCGCGGCCGAGAAGAATCTCATGGAGCTCTGATGCAGTCATGTTGGAAACAGGGCGGCGAATCTAGTTTGGCTCAATCCCGATCTGCTTCATGACGGCGGTCCACTTGAGGGTCTCCGACTTCATGAAGGTCGCCAACTCCGCCGGTGTGCTGCCAATGGTCTCAGCGCCGATGTCCTCGTAGCCCTTCTTGAACTCGGGCGCCTTCACCACCATGCTCATTTCCCTCGAAAGGACGTCGATGATCGGCTGCGGTGTTCCGGAGCGAACCACGACGGCGTACCAGGAAACAGCCTCGATGTTCGGGTATCCCGCTTCGCTCATCGTCGGGACGTCGGGCAAGACCGCAGACCGAGACTTGTCTGCGACCGCGAGGGGCTTGAGCTTGCCGGCTCGCACATGCGGAAGTATGGAGCCCACATCGTTGAACATGAACTGCAAATGCCCGGCAAGAAGGTCGATCTGTGCAGGCCCTGTTCCCTGGTACGGCACCGGCGTGAAGTCTCCCTTGGATGCGCTCTTGTAGACCTCCCCCACGAGATGGGAGAACGCGCCGACACTGACCCCGAAATTGACAGAGTTCGGCTTCGCCCGCGCGTAGCTGACCAGTTCCTTCGCCGAGTTCACCGGTACGCTCGGGTTCACGACAAGAACCTGCGGGACTTGCATGAGCAACGATACTGGAGAGAAGTCCCTCTCGAGGTCGTAGGGCAGTCTCTTGAACAGGGCGGGCTGCGTAGTCAGGTTGGATGACGGCGCAAGCAGCAGGGTGTAGCCGTCGGCCGGCGAGCGGGCGACGGCCTCGAAACCGATGTTGCCTGAGGCGCCCGCCTTGTTCTCGACAATCACGGGCTGCTTCAACCGCTTGCCCAGTTCTGCTGCCATATCGCGTGCAATCCGGTCGGCGACGCCCCCGGCTGGATAGGGAACGACAACCTTGATCTCCTTCGTGGGATAGCCCTGGGCGGAGGCCACTCCAAAAGAGGCAAGGCAGGCAGAGGCCAAAAAGATTCTGACAAGAGCTTTCATGACATTCCTTTCGCTGAGAACAATGAGCAGTTGTTGGGAAGATTGGCGTGCCGAGCAGCTACGTATTCATCCGTGCATGAATCGCCGGCGCAGAGTAAGTGACCGGGCTCGGGCCGTCGCGGGAGAACAGTGATTCGCCGAGGACATCCGAGACTGCTGCAGCGATCTCGCCTGTTTGGATCAACCGAGTAATTGCGACAATGTCGGGATAGAAAAAGCGGTCCTCGTCGACCGTCGACACCACCCGCCGGATCAGTTCGTAGACGGCGTGAGTGGCAGGAGATGCCTGTGCGGGGTCAAGAAAATCCAGCGCCTGGCAGCCGACCATGAGTTCGATTGCCAGGACCGACTCCAGCTTCCGCGAAGCGCGATAGGCTTTCACAGCCGCGCTGTACGCAAAGCAGATGGTATCTTCCTGATTGCCAGAGGTCGGGATGGAATCAACCGACGATGGATGAGACAGGATTCTCATGTCGCCGACGAGGCCCGCGGCCGTGTATTGCGCAATCATGAAGCCGCTGTTCAAGCCCGGGGCCTTCACCAGAAAAGCCGGAAGGCCGCTCAGATTCGGATTCACCATGCGGTCCGTGCGGCGCTCCGAAATCTTTGCCAGGTTGGTCATCGCGATGCAAAGTGTGTCCGCTGCGATTCCAACGTAGGTGCCGTCGAAATTGGCGCCCGACATGGCAATCCCGTCCCCGTCCACTGGAACGATGATCGGGTTGTCGCCCGTACTTCGCATCTCGAGTTCGATGCTGGAAGCAGCGTCCAGCATGGCCTGCCTGCACGCACCGTGGACTTGCGGCACCGCGCGCAGGCAGTACGCATCCTGGAGGCGGTAGTCCAGGTTGTGGGCGGCAATCTCGCTGTTCTTCAACAGGTTTGCCAGAACCGCCGCCGTTCTCCGCTGCTGGCCGTGGGCCTTCACAGAATGATATCGCGCGTCGAATGCGCGCACTGTGCCTCGCAAGCCTTGCAATGAGATCGCGGCGGCGACGTCTGCGACATTGCAACAGGCGAGCGCCGTGTGTGCGGCAAGGAGCGCGATCGCCGTGATGGAAGTGGTGCCGTTCAGAAGCGCGAGACCTTCCTTGCATTCAAAGCGGAGGGGCGACAGTCCGGCGGCGGATAGAGCGTCTGCTCCGGGAAGCAAGTGGCCTTCATACCAGGCTTGGCCCTCGCCCATCAAGACGAGGGCCATGTGAGCCTCGACCGATAGATATCCCACTGATCCTTCGGAGGGTGCGAACGGGATGATCCTGTGATTCAACATGGCAGCCATGAGCTCCAGCACCTCGCGCCGCACACCGCTGAATCCCCGGCCGAGACTCAGGAGAATCATCAATTGGATGGCGCGCACCAGTTCGTGCTCGAGCGGTTCGCCAACGGAAACGGCATGGGATCGAACAATGTTTTGCTGCAACTTCCACGCATCACTGGGAGACACATGCTTGGTGACATTCTCGCCAAAGCCCGTCGTCACGCCGTAGACAACACGACTCTCTACCAGGAACTTCTCAACCAGGAGCCGTGAAGCCGAGACGCGTGCAAGATAGTCTTGGGACAATTCAACCTCGGCGTCGTCGCGAACCACCGCAACGAACTCGGCGATGTCGAGATCGCCGTCTCCAAGGACGACCTTCTTTCTTTTCATTTGATTCTCCTATGCATGAACTGAAGGACTTCCGGTCCGATCGGCAAGGCTCCGCCCATGGGCCGGCCGGGCCATGCCTCAATATCCTGATCGGGGGGCCTCAATGCCGAGATGCTTCTCGTCAAGGCGGCTTTGAAGATGGGTACTCTTTTATGCGTCCTCCGGACAACGGACGTATCCAGCCCGCTCGCCGCTATCGCCTCTTCTGCAGATAGCCAAGCACTGACTTCAAACCTGCCTCGATATGGACGTCGATCTCTGCACGCATGGCGTCGAGGTCGTCACCGAGGGCACATTTCACGTACTTGTTGTGCGCATTCCGGGCGCTCTTCGGCTCGTCGACGGACTTTTGATACAGCGTGAAGCCGAGGCGGATCTTCTGGGACAGAAACTCCCACATCTCCAGCAGCAATGCGTTCCTGGAGAACTCGTATGGGAATCTGTGGAAATTCATCCCTTCCCCGATCTCGGCAGCCATGTCTCCGCTGTCCACGGCGTCGAGGAGCCTGCCGTGTCGCAGGCGAAGCTCGCGCTTGAACCCTGCGTCACGCTGATCCCAGATCGCCTCGAACGCATGCCGCTCCAATACCCGGCGCAACTCATACGCTTCGGTCAACGTCTTCTCGCTGACTTCGACGACATAGGTTCCGACATAGGGCTTGTTAAGGAGCAGCCCCTCCTCGCTGAGTTCACGAATCGCCTCGCGCAGCGGTCCACGGCTCACCCCGAAGTGCTGTGCCAGTTTTGTTTCGATCAGCGGCGTTCCAGGCGCCAGCTGCCCGCCAAAGATTGCGTCTCGCAGCGTCGCTGCAATCTGCGAACGCCGGGTGAGCGAAGGTAGATTCAGAGGCGCGCCGAGCGGGTTTCCGTCCATGGCCAATTTCTGGTTCCGATCCTTGTTGATGCCAGCATGAAGATCAAGGCGCTTGTGGTGTATGGCCACATGGTCTTATTCGTCCTATTGTCAACAATCGGACAACGTGGGCGTTTGAGGGTTTTCCCGGAGCAACTTCGCTTTGCTCCCTCCCGCGTTCCCAACGCATGAAACGGATGCCATTGCCGGCGCGGCAACGATGCGTTGCTGTCGCTGCGCTGGTTTCGCGCGGGCGCGCAGCCTAGATTCGGATCCCTGCTCGCCCGACAGAAGGTCAGGACCATCGCCGCCACGAAGTACAACTGGACAGCGAACTCCCCACGGGCGCACATCACCAACCAGCGAACGGTGGAGGTCCTTCGCGACCTGGGGGTCGAGGACAAGCTGGTCGCCATGGCCATGCCGCAACACCTGATGGGAACGCAGGTCTACGGAACGAGCTTCGCGGGCAAGGAAAATCGCGTGAATGATGACCTGGGGTGCGGGAACGGCGCGGCACGCCGACTACCAGCGCGAGTCCGTCGAGGCCTCTGCATGATTTTCGTGAGCTACGCTTTGCCTGCGCCGGCGGAGGCTTTGCGTGTTACTTGCGTCTTGCGCGCCGCTGCTAACGCACCAGCGAGCAGCGCGCGCGTATCCGCATGCGCCTTCTTCCCTTCACTGATCTGTCGCTGGAGGTCGTCCATGCGCTGCTGCAGCGCTGCGCCTTGCGATTGGGCCTGCGCCAGCACGATGCCCTGAGCGGCGAGCTGATCACGCAGGGCACGTTCGGTCTGCTGGGCGGCTTGCTGTGCGTTGCGCAGCGCCTGACGCTCGGCTTCCAATGCCTGGGCCGCGGATTCCTCGCCGCGCACGCGGCTCTGCCGCTCCTTTGAAAGGTCGCCCTCCAGCTGCTTCGTCACCTGGCGGGCCCGGTCGACCTCGGCAAGCATGCATTTTTCCTGCGCGGCATGGCGCGTCTCGGCGTCGCGAAGATCGCGCTCGCGCGTGGCCAGCGCCGCGGCATGCTCTTTCCTTAGCCGATCCTTGCTCGCATTGGCTTCCAGCAGCAGGGCGTTGAGCTTGGCGATTTCCTGATCGGTCGAGCCGCGAAGCCGCTGCGCCTCGACCGCCCGCTCGGCCAGCTGACCCTTCAGGGCCTCACGCGCCTGCTGCGAAGAGGCCAGGGCCGCGTCCAGGCTGGCACGCGCTTGCTCAAACGCGGCTTCGCGCTGCGCGAGCTCGGCCTGGCCATGGCGCAGCGATTCTTCGCTCTCGCGCAGCGCGGCGCGCGCGGCCTCCATCTCTTGATGTTGAACCTGCTCGGCTTCGCGACGCGCTGTCTCCCAGAGCAGTCGAGTCGCATTGCGCACCGACACCGGCACACCGTCCGCATCGTTGCCCGCCGCGAGATTGGCCGCGGGGTTGCCGCCACCGGCCAATCTGGCCCCGAGCGACGCAAGCCAGCGCTCGAGCATCGGGCTAACGGTATTGGGCGAGCCGCGCCCGATCTTCTGGCGCACGCGCTCGATCGTGGGCCGCAGCCCTTCATGAAGCAGCACGTCGGCCGCGCCCCAGACATCGTCCTCCTGGATGCCGCGGGAGAGTGTTTGTCGAATCTCGTTCATGTTTTGACCCTTGTACTTTCGCAAATCGACCGCCCTTCCCTGCCAAATATTTACCCTCGATAAGTTGTCGTTGTCGTCGCCTCTACGGTCGAGCGCTGCGTAGGTCCGTACTGAAACCGGTCATCCAGTTCATCGACCCACAGAGCGCCCAAATCGGTCGCGGGTTCCGAAGTCGGCCTCTACGCGCTTCCGCTCGACGTTGCCCAGGCTCTGCCAGACCCCGGCTCGGCGCGCCCGCGCTTAGACGTCACCACTGCATTTGCAGTTCTGTCCTTGCAACGATCTCGAAGCAATGATGAATCGGCGCTACCTTGGGCCAGGGCAGCCGTGTTGTGAGAACAAACTCGTAGTTCGCAGATTGAAGTCGTGTGCGACCGCGCGCTCGCCTTTCCAATCGACGCGCACCGACAAGGATGGGCGCAGTGCGACGCGCGGTCCCGAGACGTGTTGATGAGCGGATCCAATGGGTTCATTTGCTTTCCTCGTTGGACATGCCGAGTTCGAGCTTCTCTAATTCGTGCGTCACCACAAAACGAGGAGACGTCATGCTTCACGTGTCCGGAAGGATCACTGCCGCGGCCTGCGCACTTGTCGTCGGCTCTTGCGCCGGCATGGCGGCCGCCGCCTCGATCGGTGGTCCCTTGAACCTGGCGGACGAGGGCATGTTCTTCGTCAACGGGAAGTCCGCTGCTTCCAGGCATCCTGGCGTTTCGCCGGCCGGCCCGGCGCGGCCGGGGACGGTGACCGTCAATCAGATGTACGTGCACTACCGCATCCCCGCAAGCAGAACCAGCGCCATCCCCATCGTGCTGGTGCACGGCGGCGGGTTGACCGGCATGAGCTACGAGACCACGCCTGACGGACGCGAGGGCTGGGCGACCTACCTCGCGCGCAAGGGGCATGCCGTCTATGTCGTCGACACACCCGGGCGCGGACGCTCCGGCTTCAATTCGACAGCCATCAACGAAGCCAAGGCCGAGGGGAACGTCTCCGGGTTGCCCGCCAGCGTGTTGATGGTGACGGCCGAACTTGCCTGGCCTCTCTTTCGCTTCGGTCCGTCGCACGGGACGGCGTATCCCGACACCCAGTTTCCGGTCGAAGCATTCACGAGTTTCGCCTCGCAGGGCATGCCCTTTGCCGAGGCCATGCTCGAGGGTGGCGGCATGGGCACAGCCCCGCAGGCGCTCGCGGCGCTGCTGGACGACATCGGGCCCGCGATCGTCGTAGTGCACTCGCTGGCGGGGCCCTTTGCCGATGCCTTGGTCGGTCTGCGTCCCGCCCTCGTCAAGGCGGTCGTCAACATCGAGGGCGCGCAGTCGGTCGCTCCCACCGAAGCGCAGATCGCGGCCTACAAAGGTGTGCCCGTGCTGGAACTGTTCGGCGATCATCTCGACGCCCCCGTATTCACCGGCCAGCCTCGCTACGAGGCGCGCAAGGCCGTGGTCGAGCGGATCAATCGCCTCGAGGCAGGCAGGGCGACCCTGGTGCGGCTTCCCGACGTGGGCATCAAAGGCAACTCGCACATGATGATGCAGGACAAGAACAACCTGGAAGTGGCTGACTTCATCCTGGGCTGGATCGCGGACAAGGTGCGCTGAGTCACCCTCCGCGTCGTGTGACGGCAATGACGAGGCCGAACCAATCCCTGGCCGACCTCGGGGCCAGCCGTTCGCTACGGACGCGCCGCGTTGCCGCGATCCTCCGCCACCACATCGTTGCGCAGGATGCCGATGCCCTCGATCTCGACTTCGATGGTGTCGCCCACCTTGATCGGGCCGACGACCGCGGGCGTGCCGGTCATGATCATGTCGCCCGGCAGCAGGGTCATGTATCTGCTGAGGTAGGAGATGACGGCGGGCACCGAGAAGAGCAGGTCCGCGGTCGTGCCGTCCTGGCGCACGGCACCGTTGACCCGCGTGATGATCCCGACCCTCGAAGGGTCCAGTCCCGTGGCGATCACCGGCCCCATCGGCGCGAAGGTGTCGTAGCCCTTGCCCGCAAGCAGGCAGCCGAACTCGCTTTCGCGGCGCTGCAACACCCGATCGCTCACGTCGTTGCCGCAGGTGTAGCCGAACACATGGTCAAGCGCATTCGCCGGCGACACGTGGCGCGCCTGTTTGCCGATGACCACGGTGAGCTCGCCCTCGAAGTGGATGTTCTGTCCATCGTCGGGGTAGACGATCGACTCGTTCGGGCCAATGACCGTCGTGCTCGGCTTCATGAACAGCACGGGCAGCTGCGGAACCGCCTTCCCGACCTCGTTGGAATGGGCGGTGTAGTTGTAGCCGAGCCCGAACACGCGCGGCCGCTCGATGGGGGCGAGAAGGCGCACCGCGGCAAGCGCATCGATGGCGCCGCTGCGCTTCGGGCCGTCGAAGGGCGAGCCTTCCAGTCGCGCGATCGTTGTTTCGCTTTCGATGATTCCGTAGTGGACGCGGTCGTCCAACGCGTACCTGGCGATGTGCATGGGTAGTTCCGCTTCTCTTTCGGTTGAGCTGATTGATGCTAACGTTAGCTTTCAGATGGACGATTGTCAATGCACACTGGCTATTTGAAGATCGCATAGAAAAGCGTTGACAAGGTGAACGCTCGATTGCCACAATCTGCGCGAACGTTAGCACAAACAAGGAGACACAGTTTCATGAGAAAAGTCGGAAGCTATCTGCTGACTGCGCCTGCGGTGGGTGCACGGCTCGAGCGGGCCCGCTCATCGGACGGGCGCACACCATGAGCCTGACGCTGCTCGCACAATCGGCCATCGGCGGCTTGCTGCTCGGTGGCATCTACGGGTTGCTCGCGCTCGGACTCAGCTTGAGCTGGGGCTTGCTGCGGCTGATGAACCTGAGCCACTTCGCCTTGGCGTTCCTGGGTGCCTACCTCACCTATCAGCTGGGAACGCAGTTCGGCATTGCGCCGTGGTTGTCGGCGCTCGTCGTGGTGCCTGCGTTCTTCGTCGCCGGGCTTGCCTTGCACGCGCTCTTCGTGCGCTTTCAGGTCAGCGAGTTCGCATCGATGCTGGTCACCTTCGGGATCACGATCCTCATCGAGTCGCTGATTCAATGGATCTGGTCTGCGGACTATCGGAAGTTCGAGTCCGGCTACGCCCAGGAATCGCTGCGGATCGGAACAGTGTTCGTGCCCGTGCCCGAGCTCGCCGCCTTCGCTTGCGCGGCGCTCCTTGCAGTCGCCGCGTGGGCAGGGCTGAACCGGACCTTGCTCGGCAAGGCATTGCGCGCCGCCGCCTACGATGGCCCTGTCGCGGCAGCCTTCGGCATCAACGCCAGGCGCCTGTCGTACCTTCTTGCCGGCCTGTGCGCCGCCTCGGCCGGCGTCGCCGGTGTGTTCATCGCGCTGACCTCGACGCTGGCGCCCTCCCAGATAGAGGCCTGGATCGGTGTCGTCTTTGCGGTCGTGATCATCGGCGGGCTGGCCAGGCCGCTCGGCGCTCTTGCCGCCGGCTGTCTGATCGGCGTGTCCGAGTCGGTCACCATGGCGGCGGTCAATCCTGCCTGGGCGCCCCTGGTCGCTTTCTCGATCCTGATCGTCCTCCTGCTGTGGAGGCCCAGATGGCTCTGACCCGACAACCTGCGCGTGCGGCGGCAGTTGCGGCCGTCACGCTTCTGGTCGCGCTTCCCTACTCGGGCGTCGCCGACTTCTACCTGTCGTACCTCTATGTCGTTTTCTTCTGGATTGCGCTCGCCACCAGCTGGGGCATCCTGAGCGGCTATTCGGGCTACTGGAGTTTCGGCCACGCGGCATTCTTCGGTGCCGGCGTCTATACGACGGCCACGCTGGCCGGCAAGTGGGGCGTGCCTTTTCTGCTGACTGTTCCCGCGGCAGCGGCGATCGCTGCCGCGCTGGCGCTCGGCATCGGGCTCGTGGTGTTCCGTATCAAGACCCTGCGCGCCGAGTTCTTCGCGCTGCTGACACTCTCCGTCACCTTCGTGCTGGCCGCGATCATCTCCAACACGCCGCTCGACGGCGGCGGCGGCATCTACCTGAGCAACGTCTCGGTCCCGCAGTTCGGAACGACGGTGCCTGGCGCCATCTATCTCCTGGGGCTTGCGCTCGCGCTTGCCGCGCTCGCCGTTTCACGCCGGGTCCTTCGCTCGCGCCTGGGGGCGGGCCTGCTGGCGATCCATGACGACGAGGACGTGGCGGAAGTCAAGGGCGTGCCGACCTTGCACTACAAGCTCATCGCCTTTGCCATCTCTTCGGCGATCGCCGGTGCGGCGGGCGCGATCCAGGCCGCCTACGTGGGCTACGTCACCGTCGGGGAGACCTTCTCAATCACCGTGCCGCTGTACGTCGTGCTCATGAGCATCCTCGGTGGCGCCCGTCATTGGGCCGGGCCCGCCATCGGCGCCACCTTGATCACCGTCGCGTTGAGCATCTTCGTCGGCGGCGGGCACGCCGAGCTGGGCCGTGCCGGCGTCGCGCTCGCGCTGGTGGTGGTGATCCTGGTCCTGCCCCGAGGGATCGCCCCCAGCCTGCTGGGTCGCCTGGTGCGCCGGAAGCATGCCGCGCCCGGGGCTGCGCAAGCGCCTCGCAACGTGCTTGTCATGAAGTCGCCCGCAGTTCAGACTGCCACCGGACGGCCGCTGCTGATATGCCGCGGCGTCACGAAGTCCTTCGGTGGCATCCGGGCGCTGCAGGGTGTTCATCTGCAGGTCGACGAGGGAGAGATCCTGGCGCTCGTCGGGCCGAACGGCTCCGGCAAGTCGACGCTGATCAACATGATCAGCGGGCACTTCTCGCTCACCTCCGGCTCCATCCACCTGGCGGGCGCGGCGATCGACGGGCTAGCACCTCATGAGATCGCGCGCCGCGGCATCGCGCGCACCTATCAGATCCCACGCCTCTTCGACCACCTGACGGTGCTGGAGAACGTGCGGCTTTGCGCCTTCTTCGGTGGTGCGCGCGAGACGGCAGGGGAGAGCAGTCCGGACGAGCTGGCCCGTCGCTGGCTTGCATTCACCGGACTGGAGGCCAAGGCAGACGCGCTGCCGCCCACGCTCAATCTGCATGAGCGCAAGTTCGTCGAATTCGCCCGCGCACTGGCGGCTCGGCCACGGCTGCTGCTGCTGGACGAGGTGCTTTGCGGCTTGACGCCGACCGAGGTCGACCAGGCCATCGCGATGATCCGGAAGATCAGGGCGGGCGGCACGACCATCGTCTTCGTCGAGCACCTGATGCGCGCCGTGGTCGCGCTCGCCGATCGCATCGCGGTGCTCGACCAGGGGATGCTGCTCGCCCTCGGGCCACCGCGCGAAACGATGCAGGATCCCCGCGTCGTGGGCGCCTACCTGGGGACTGCCCATGCTGCTTGAAGTGCGAAACCTTCACGTGTCCTACGGCGATGCGCCGGCTCTCTGGGATGCGACCCTCGACATCGGCGCCGGCCAGATTGTGGCGGTGGTCGGACCGAACGGCGCGGGCAAGAGCACGCTGATCAACGCCATCGCGGGCATCCTGCGCCCGAGCAAGGGTGAGGTCCGGCTCGACGGCACGGACATCGCGCGGATTCCAAGCCATCGCGTGTGCGGCCACGGCATCGCCATCGTCCCGGAAGGACGGCGCTTGTTCACCCACATGACCGTTCTCGAGAATCTCGAGCTCGGCAGCTATCGCACCGGAGCGCGTGCCTCGGGGGCGGGCTCGCTCGACAAGGTGTTCTCGCTCTTTCCGATCCTCAAGGAGCGGCGACACCAGATCGCCGGCTCGATGTCCGGGGGGCAGCAGCAGATGGTGGCGATCGGCCGAGCGCTCATGGCGCGCCCCCGGCTGTTGCTGATGGACGAACCCTCGCTCGGCCTCTCGCCGGCCGTGGTCGACGACATGTTCCGGATCATCCGCACGATCAACGAGCGTGGCGTCGCCGTCCTGCTGGTCGAGCAGAACATCCACAAGGCGCTCGAGATGGCGCACCACGCCTATGTCATCGAGCAAGGCCGGATCGTGACCTCGGGCAAGCCCGACACGCTGCTCAGCAACCCTCGCATCCGGGAGGCCTATCTTGGCGTCTGATTTCACACGCGACGAAGGCGTGCCGCTTGCGGTCCGCCGGCTCGTCACAGGGCACGACGGGGGCGGCGCCTCGGCGGTGGCGCTCGACACGACGGTGCCGCGTTCCAACGCCTTCCAGCACATTCCGGGCATGGTGTCCCGGCTCGTGTGGGCGACCGCGCCGATGCCCGGCTTGCCTTTCGACGGCGCGGACCCGACGCCGGCCGTCGCCGACATCGTTCCTGCATCCGGTGCGACGCGCTTTCTGATCGTCACCTTCCCGCCGGACAGCGTGTTCTCGGCGCCGGATTTCGATCCCGCTGCTGCTGCCGCAGAGAACCTGGCGAGCAGCCCGGGCCTGGCCGAGCGCTTCGAACCCGATGGCATGCACACCACCGAGACCGTCGACTACGGCATCGTGCTCGACGGCGAGATCTGGCTCGAGCTCGACGAGGGGCGTTCGGCACATCTTCGGCGCCATGACGTGGTGGTGCAGAACGGAACCCGCCATGCGTGGCGAAACAAGAGCGAGCGCTGCGCGACGCTCGCCTTCGTGCTGATCGGGGCCTCGGCTGCGGTACGAGACAACACGCCATTCGACACAGGAAATTCTCATGACTGATACAAGGATCACGCGGCTGCACGGACGGCGCGTGTGGGACTCGCGCGGCCGCCCGACGGTGGAGGCGGAGATCGCCCTGGCGTGCGGAACCGTGGCTCGCGCCATCGCGCCCGCCGGCGCTTCCACCGGCAGCGGCGAAGCGCTCGAGCTGCGTGACGGCGGCACGCGCTTCGGCGGCCTGGATGTGACGAGGGCGCTCGGCTCGATCCGGGAAATCGCGGCATCCCTCGTGGGGCTCGATGCGCGCGACCAGGCCGGCATCGACGCGCGCCTGCTGGCACTCGACGGCACCCCGGACCGCAGCCGCCTGGGCGGCAACGCGATCGTGGCGACGTCGATGGCGGTGCTGCACGCCGCGGCTTCGGCGGCGGGGCAGCCCTTGTGGCGCTATCTCGCCGGCGAGCGGCCGGTGCGCATGCCGCTGCCCGAAGTGCAGATCTTCGGCGGTGGCGCGCATGCGGCGCGGCGCGTCGATGTGCAGGACTTCATGGTGATGTGTCCCGCTGCCGCCAGCTTCAGCGAGGCGCTCGAATGGACCGCGGAGATCTACCGCGCCGCCGGCGTCCTGATGAAGAAGGCAGGCAAGCTCCAGGGGGTCGCCGACGAAGGAGGCTACTGGCCGGCCTTCGACTGCAACGAACAGGCGCTGGACATGCTGATGCAGGCCATCGCCGATGCGGGCCTGCGCCCGGGCGAGCAGGTCGGCATCTCCCTCGACATCGCAGCCTCCGAATTCGGCCGCGACGGCCGCTACGCGCTTGCGCTCGATGGCCGCAGCCTCGACACCGGCGAAATGATCGCGATGCTCGGCGCTTGGCTCGACGCGTATCCGATCCTGTCGATCGAGGACCCGCTCGCCGAAGACGACCCGGCGGGTTTCCGTCATTTCACCGAAGCCTATGGCTCCCGGTGCCAGATCATCGGCGACGACTTTCTCGTGACGAACGCCGCCTTCGTGGCGACCTCCGCAGCCGAAGGGAGCACGAATGCGGTGCTGATCAAACCGAACCAGGCCGGCACCATCAGCGAGGCGCACGCGGCACTGGCAGCCGGCAAGAAGGCGGGCTTCGGAACCATCGTCTCTGCACGCTCGGGCGAAACCGAGGACGTGACCATCGCGCATCTCTGCGTCGGTTGGGACGCGGGCCAGCTCAAGGTGGGTTCGTTCTCCCGCTCGGAGCGCATGGCCAAGTGGAACGAGATCCTGCGCATCGAGGAATCGCTGGGCCGCGACGCGGTGTTCAGCGGCTGGTCCGCATTGCCGTTTCCCGCTCCATCAACACGGCGCAAGCCACACTGAAAGGCAGTCACTTCCAATGAATACGATCCGGCTGGCAGGCATTTCGGGCAGCCTGCGACAAGCTTCAAGCAACACATCCATTCTCCGCACGCTTCAGGCATCGCTGCCATCGGGCGTGGAGATGACGCTGCTGCCGCTCGACGGCATTCCTCTGTACAACCAGGACCTCGACGGGCCCAAGGTTCCCGAAGCGGTGCGGGATTTCAAGGCAGCGATCGATTCAAGCCACGGTGTCGTGATGTGCTCCCCGGAGTACAACTTCGGGATGCCTGGCGTGCTGAAGAACGCGATCGACTGGGCGTCGCGACCGGCGTTCGCTTCCCCGCTGAAAGGCAAGCCGGTGCTGGTCATGACCAGCTCGCCGGCATTCACCGGTGGTGTGCGCGCGCAAGCCCAGCTGCGCGAAGCGCTCGGGGGCACCTTGTCGCGCGTCATCTCGAGACCGCAGGTCGTGATCGCCGGGGTCAACGGAAAGATCGAAGGCGGACGACTGACAGACCCCGCGAGCCTGGCATTCGCGCTCGAAGCCATCGACGACCTGATCGCTGAAATCGGCCTGCTTCGTACGACACAAGCGCTGTCAACGCAGCGCGCCGAAGTCTGAGCAACAAGTCCATTCCTCTTCAACAACCCATCCGCGAGGTCCATCATGCTGCCCGCCGTCAACCTTCGCCCACAGTTCAACATCACGCGTGCCAGCCACGTCGTCCTTCATGTCTCGGACCTCGCAAAGAGCCGGGACTTCTACGTCAACATCGTCGGACTCGTGCTCTCGGAGGAGGGCGAAGGCATTTGCTACCTCCGAGGCTTGGCTGAAGCCTGCCATCACAGCCTGGTGCTGGTGCAGTCGCGCGGAGAGCAGAGCTGCAAGCGAATCGGCTTTCGCGTCTTCTTCGAGGAAGACCTCGACAGCGCCCACCAGTTCTTCAGGGCCGAAGGACTCCCTGCCGAATGGGTCGATGTTCCGCACCAGGGGCGCACGCTCCACGTAGAGGATCCGATCGGCACCAGGATCGAGCTGTGCGCCCAGATGAAGACGCTGCCGCGGATGTATCTGAAGTGCGAGAGCTTCACCGGCGCGCATGCGCAGCGTCTCGACCACTATCAGCTGCTGGCGCCGGATACCTATGCGCTGTGCGAGTTCTACAGCCGGCTCGGCTTTCGAAACTCCGAGTACATCGCCCATGGCGACAAGCTGCTGGGCGCCTTCATGTACCGAAAGGGCACCTGCCTCGACCTGGCGATCGTGCAGGGCAAGGGGCCTCGCTTGCACCACTTCGCCTACACCGTCCCGGAGTCGCACCAGATCTTTACCGCCTGCGATCTGGCAGGCAACTACGGCTACGCCGCGTCGGTGGAGCGGGGGCCGGGCCGGCATGGGCCGGGAGGGATGCTGTTCGTCTATCTGCGCGATCCGGATGGCCACCGCGTGGAACTGTTCAACAGCCACTACCAGACCATCGATATCGAGATCGAGCCTGTCCGGTGGGAGGCCGCTTCGCTGAGCACCAACGTGCGCTGGGGACTGCCGGCCCCGGCCCGCTGGTATTTCGAGGCGACCGACTTCGCGGGTGCCTCCGTCATCGAACCAGCCGAGAAACCCAATCCCCAAACGCTGGAGAGCTATGCGCTCGCGCTCTCCGCTCAGAAATGACGACGAGAAAGGTCACTGCCATGGCGAGAGTCAAGTATCTCCAACGTTCGGACACCGACGCAGACCAGGCCCTGTTCGACAGGCTGGAACGCGAGCGCAAGGTGCCTACCGCCAACATCTTCAGGGCGCTGGCGCACGCGCCGCAGATCCTGGATGGGTTCGTCTCCTATGCCAACACGCTGCGCGGCTCCAAGCTGAGCCCGAAGCTGCGCGAGCTGGCGATCCTCACCGTCGGCCACTGCACCTCGTCCGCGTACGAGATCGCACATCACCAGTCCCACGGACTGAAGGCAGGCATCAGTGCCGAACAACTCCGGGCCGTGCCCGCATTCGAAAGCTCCCCGCTCTTCGACGAAGAGGAGCGTGCCGTCATGGCGCTGGCGCGCGAGTCCACGCTGCACGTCGATGTGAGCGAGCCCACGTGGCGCGCGGCGGCCGCCTTCCTGTCCGAGCGCGAGCAGGTGGAGCTGGTCCTCACGATCGGTTGGTACAACTCCGGCGTTCGCATCATGGGAGCGCTCTCCATCGAGCTGGAGGACGGATACCGATGAAGTCCGCCGCACACCGCGCCGGCATCGTCCAAGCCGTTCATTCGAATTCAAGGAGACAACCATGAGCACAACGAAATCGCAATTGCAGCGTCGAGCCTTCCTTGCCGCCGCAGGCAGCCTGGCGCTCGCACAGGGACTGCCGGCGCGCGCACAGCAGGGCGCCGCCGGGTCGATCCGCGTCGGCGGCACGCTGCCTCTCACCGGACCGCTCGCGCCGGTGGGCGGCATCCACAAGGTCGCCGGCGAGGTGTTCGTCGAAGCGCTGAACAAACGAGGCGGATTGCTGGGGCGCAAGCTGGAGCTGATGCTGCTGGACGATCAGTCGCAGCCAGCCAACACGCGCACCTTGTACGAGCGCCTCATCACGGCCGAAAAGGTCGATCTGCTGATGGGGCCCTACGGCACCAGCTCGATCATCGCGGCGATGGGCGTGGCTCAGCGCTTCGGCAAGCTGTTCATCCAAAGCAGCCTCGGCGACCCGAGCCTGGCACCTTACGACATGCAGTTTCCCGCGCTTCCGCTGGGGCCGGAGCCGCGGACGGCCGATACCGAGGTACTGCTCGACGCCTACGCCAGTACCGCCACGCCGCCCAGAACCATCGCCTTCGTCACCAGCAAGTTTCCGTCGGCCCTCGATCTCGCCAAGGGCGGTCAGGAGGTCGCGGCCAGGCGGGGCCTGAAGGTCGTGCTGTCGCTCGAGTACGAGTTCGGCACGCGCGATTTCGGCGGCATCGCGGCCCGCATCAAGGACGCCAAGCCGGACCTGCTGTGGTCGGGGGCGCTGGGGCTGGAGGCGACGCAGTTGCTAGACGCCATGAAGCGCATCGACTATCAGCCTGCGCGCCAGTTCCATCTGTTTCCCGCGCCGGGGCCGACCGTGTCGAATCCGCAGGCCGGCGGCCTGACCACCCTCACCTGGTTCGAGGACCACCCACCCTTCACGCAGAACGCGGGGGCGGCCGAGTTCGTCGCTGCCTACAGCGAGCGTGCGAAGGCGGCAGGACTGTCCTGGTCACACGTCGACTATCAGGCCGCAGCGGAGTTCGCGGCCTGGCAGATCCTGGTGGCGGCAGCGACCGCCGTGGGCCGCCTCGACGACAAGGCCATGGCCGCCTGGCTCAGGGCCAATCCGGTCAACACGGTGCTGGGAACGCGCCGCTTCGACGGCAAGTTCAACAGCGGTGTGGCCGACACCAAGGTCAAGCAGGCCCAGAACGGGAAATGGGTCACCGTCTGGCCGCCCAAGTTTCGCCCTTCGGGCGCGGCATTCGTTGCGCCCTGAGTTTTTCAAGAAGAGGTTCCTGTGAACAGAACAATGACCGCAGCAAGGCTGCATGCGCTCGGCACGCCGATGTCGCTCGACACCATCCCGGTTCCCAAACCCCGTCCCACGGACGTGCAGGTGAAGGTGATGGCGTGCGGCATCGTCCCCAACATGGCCAATGTCATCAACAACTGGCCGACCTGGTTCCCTCACCAGCCCTTGCCGCGGTTTCCGGCGGTCTTCGGGCTGGATCCTGCGGGGGTCATCGAAGAAGTCGGCGAAGCCGTGATCAATGCCAAGCCCGGGGACCGCGTCTACGTGAGTCCGCTGCGTTCCTGCGGCTCCTGCAAGGCATGCCGCGCCGGCCAGCGCAGCCACTGCCGCTACTTCACCCTCAACGGCTACTTCAGCACGAGCCGGGACGGCCAGCGCATCTTCGACCTCTACCCGTACGGCGGATTCAGCCAGTACATGACTGCGCCGGAGTACGCGATCGTCAACCTTCCGGACAACCTGAGCTTCGAACAGGCGGGGCGGTTCGGCTACCTGGGAACTTCCTACGGTGCCTTGAAGAATGCGGGCGCGGGCCCGGGCCAGGTCGCCCTGATCGACGGCATCACTGGCACCCTGGGCGTTGCCGCCACGATGCTGGGGCTGGCCATGGGCCTGTCGCAAATCCTCGGTACCGGGCGCGACGAACGCCTGCTGAACCGGATCAAGGCACTCGCGCCCGATCGCATCCAGGTGATGAAGCTTGGCCATGGGTCCACGGGCGAATGGGCGAAGTCGTGCACGGGCGGGGAGGGCGCCGACTTCGCCATCAGCGCATTGGGCGCGAAGGCGCCCGCAGCCACCATGCTTGACTCGATGAAGGGTGTGCGGCGCGGCGGCAGGGTGGTCAATGTGGGCGGCGTGGCGGAAGACCTGCCGATCGACGTGAAGTGGCTGATGGACGAACAGATCCAGCTGATCGGATCGAACTGGTTCACGACGGCACAGGGCCAGGAGATGGCCGAGATGGTCCGAACGGGCACGATCGACCTGTCGTACCTGGAGCACCGAAGCTTCCCGCTCTCGCGCGTGAACGAGGCCATCTCCGGCTTGAAGGACCGCGACGGCGGCTTCAGCAACTACGTCGTGCTTCCCCACGCGTCGGACGCGGCGTGAACAGCACGGAATCTGCGCTCGGCGCATTCCTGGTGTCGCAGGGACTTGCAAGTTCGCAAGAACCGGCGCGTTGGCATTCGCTTGCGGGCGGGGTGTCGTCCGATATCTGGCGCGTCGAGCTCCCGGGTCGATCGCTGTGCATCAAGCGCGCGCTTGCCAGGCTCAAGGTTTCTGCAGACTGGCAAGCCCCGGTGTCGCGCAACGCGTACGAATGGGCATGGTTGCAGTTCGCGGCATGCCACGCGCCTGACAGCGTGCCGCGTCCGCTCGCCCATGATCCCGATGCAGGCCTCTTTGCCATGTCCTTTCTCGCACCAGAAGAACATCCGGTCTGGAAAGAGCAGCTGATGGCCGGCGATATCTCGACGAGCACGGCACGTGCCGTCGGGCATGTTCTCGGCGAGCTGCATGCGGCAAGTGCGGGAAAAGCCGAGCTGGCAGCCGCCTTCGACACCACGGACAACTTCCGGGCGCTGCGTCTCGAGCCCTATTTTGTCGCGACGGCGCACCGGCATCCGGCTCTCTCAGTTCGGCTGATGGAGTTGGCGGAGCGTACGGCCGGGCTGCACATCGCGCTGGTGCACGGCGACGTCAGTCCGAAGAACATTCTGGTCGGCCCCCGCGGGCCCGTGCTGCTCGACGCGGAGTGCGCCTGGTACGGAGATCCGGCCTTCGACCTCGCTTTCTGCCTGAACCACCTCATGCTGAAGTGCCTCGTACGTCCGGACCGTTGCGAGGCCCTGCTTGGGGCCTTCACCGCGCTGACCGATGCCTACTTCGAGCAGGTCGGCTGGGAGCCGCGCGGGGATCTGGAAGAACGTGCCGCTCGTCTGCTGCCTGCCCTGCTGCTCGCCCGCATCGACGGCAAGTCGCCGGTCGAGTACGTGAGCGATGAAGCCCGGCGGCATGTGGTGCGTGAGTTCGCCCACCCGCTGGTGCTTCGTCCCGTGAACCGACTCTCGCTCATCGCCAGAGAGTGGGGCTCTGCGGTGCATCGCTGATCCTCATCGGCGAGCGGGGCGCGCCAGCGCTATCGCTGCGCCGGCGCGTTTCGCGCTTGCTGCGGCGCGACGCCACGCAGCACTCTCACGACTTCCTCGGCCGCGCGCCTGCGCAGTTCGACCAGCGACGCGTCCGACGAGAAGGCGACATGCGGCGTGAGCATTGCGCCGGGATGGGTGCGCAGCTGAGCAGGAACATCGGGTTCGGACTCGAGAACGTCCAGTGCGGCGGCAGAGAGTTGACCGCTGCCGAGTGCTTCGATCACGGCGTCCGTATCGACGACGGCGCCGCGGCTGACATTGATCAGCAGGCCACCGGGAGGCATCTGCGCGATCCGCTCGCGGTTGATCAGATGCCGTGTCGTCTCCGTCAGCGGCGCATGCACGATCACGATATCGCTGCGTGAGAGCAGGGTGCCGAGATCCACGCTGTGTACGCCCTCGCCGCCGTCTGCAAGGTGGGGATCGTGTGCCAACACCGTGCAGCCGAAGGCGCCGAGCTTGCGCGCCGTCGCGCGGCCGATGCGCCCGAAGCCGACGATCCCGCACGTGAGCGCGGCAAGGCGGCGCAGCCTGGCCGTCGCGGGATCCCAGCGGCCGGCGCGTACTTCTCGGTCGAAGCGAACCAGACCGCGAGTCCACGCGAGCGAGAAGCCGACCGCATGGTCGGACACTTCCTCCACGCAGTAGTCCGGCACGTTGGTGACCCAGATGCCCCGCGCGGTCGCGGCGTCGACCGCGATGTTGTCGAGCCCTACGCCAAGCCTGGCCACGATCTCGAGTTCCGGCGCAGCGGCGATGGCGCCGGCCGATACAGGAGCCCAGCAAGTGAGGATGGCCGAAGGCCGATGCTCGCGCGCCAGCACCTCAATGCCATCCGCCGGCAACGGCGCCGCCGGACCGCTCACGAGGCGCATGCCGGCGGCTTCGACAATGTCCCGCTCGATGCTGTCGTCGGGCCAGGCGTAGTCGGTGAGCAGGACAGTGTGGTTCATGGTGCGGGCTGGCGAAGACGTGTCTGGCTGCGGCTGACGTTGGCCGCTTCCAAGGCCCGGGTGCTGCCGCGCACCACGAGCGTGGGGGGTGAGACGGCGCTGTAAGGCGCCGCGCTTGCAGGCTTCTGCTTCAGCTGATGGATGAACCACAGCCCGCACGCGGTGGCCAGCTCGGAGACAGGAAGGCTGATGGTCGTGAGACCAGGTCCCCACCATCTGAAGCCCAACTCGTCTCCGAACCCGACGACGGACAACTGTTCAGGCACGCGCACGCCGCTCGCCAGCAGTTCCTCCAGCACGCCCTGCGTGTTCTGGACCGAACCCAGGACCACCGCCGTGGGCGGGGTGCGCAGTGCGAGCAGGCGCCGTATCGCGTCACGGCCGAAGTCCGTCGACGACGGCACTCCGAGTTCCTCGCGCGCATGCGTGGTCGCCTTGCTGCCGGCGAGCGCGTTGTGAAAGCCTTGCAGCCGCGCCGCCCCGGTGGGCAGGTCCGTGGTGCCGCCGATGTAGGCGATGCGCTGATGGCCGAGCTCGACCAGGTGACGGGTCGCCTGGAAGAGCGCCTGCATGTCGTCGATGCCGAACCAGTGCTCGCCCAGCGAGGCATGCCTGCGCAGCAACTGGATGCGCGGCGTCATCTTGAGAAGGCGCACCGACTCCGGATGCGGCCGGGCCGTCGGCACGATGATGATGCCGGCCACGTTGACGCTGGTGAGTTCGCGGATATGGCGCAGCTCGACCAAGCGGTCGTCGTCGGTCTCGGACAGTGTGAGCTGCAGGTCCGCGCTCTCCAGGCATTTCGACAGCGCATGCGCGATGGTCGAGTAGAAGCTGTTGCGTATGTCCGGAACGACCAGGCCCACCAGGTTGCTGGAGGCGCCGCGCATCATGCGCGCCGCACGGTTGGCGACATAGCCCAACTCGTTCGCGATCTCGAGCACCTTCTGCTTCATGGAGGTGCTGATGCGCGGGTCGTCGGCCAGGGCCCGCCCGACGGTGGACGCGGAAACCTCGAGGCGCGCGGCAATGTCTTTGATCGTGATCATCGAATGAGATGAATGCGGCAATGCACTAACGATAGCACCGATAACGGTGGCTTGCCAAGCCGCGTCAGCGCTGCCGAACGTCGCGCGCTCTCGCAGGTACGGCATTGCACCCTTGGCAAGAACGGACGTCGAAGCCATTGACATTTCGGAAACAGCCCTCGTAGAATTTGTGCTAACGATAGCATAACCCGGATCGGACTGATCCACCGGCCGGCCAACCCGCTCGGATCGCAACGAAAAATCAGGAGACAACGTGAAGCGCAACCCTTGTGTACGTCATGGAGACAAATTGAAGAGCTCATTGCTCGGCATGCTCGCTCTCGGCTCCGCCGGCGTTGCAGGCGCTCAGTCGTCCGTCACGATCTTCGGCGTCGTCGATGCGTCGATCAGCCACTACGCCAGCAAGTCCGAGGACCGGAATTTCGCAACGCCGGCGTCGCCGCTCTACGTCAACCAGGGCTCGCGCTCCGTCAGCCGAACCGCGCTGGCGAACTCGGCATACAACAACAGCAGACTGGGCTTCCGGGGCACGGAGGATCTTGGCGGCGGGCTCGCAGCCGGCTTCTGGCTCGAAAGCCCTATCACCAACGACGACGGCGCGACCGGCCTCGCGAACTTCAGCCGTCGTTCCACCGTGAGCCTCATGGGCGGATTCGGCGAGATCCGCCTGGGGCGCGACTTCGCGCCGACCTTCTGGAACGACACGGTGTACGACCCCTTTGCCGCGGTCGGCGTCGGCGCCAACCTGATCTCTTCAGCCAGCCTCTTCAATCCCACCGGCGGCGCCGGCGGTTTTGGCGGCAACGCCAACTACCTGCGTGCCAGCAACTCGATCGGCTACTTCCTGCCTCCCGCGCTTGGCGGCTTCTACGGCCAGTTCATGTATGCGCTGCACGAGAACAACACCTATGAGCCTGGCACCGCGACGCCGCCGGGCGTGAACCCACTCACCGGCCAGGTGAACACGGGCCCCATTGCAAACACGCGCGCCGGCCGCTATGTGGGAGGCCGCATCGGCTATGCCAACGGCCCCTTGGACATTGCACTCGCCTACGGCAGCAGCACTGCGGGCGACGACTATTTCGCGGGGACAACCGACGACGTGAAGACGGCCAATCTCGGTGCGTCGTACGACTTCGGCATCGTCAAGCTTTTCGGCGAACTCTCTCGCGTCAGCAGATCGCGGGACTATGCAGCCGCGCCCCTGGTCCCCATGCCCGATACCGACCTCAAGGGCTACTTGATCGGCGCGACCGTCCCCGTGGGTCCGGGCCTCATTCGCGCCGCCTATTCGCACGTGAAGTACGACATGAATTCGGCGTCCACAGCCTTGGTGCCGGTGCCCAATCCGGAAGCCAGCAAGTTCAGCCTCAGCTACGTGCACAACCTGTCCAGGCGCACAGCGCTGTATGCAACTGTCGCTCGCATCAGCAACAAGAACGGCGCTGCATTGACGGTGGGTGGGCCGGCGTTCATCAGCACGAGCGTGTTTGCGCCGCGAACTTCAAGCGGGTACGACCTCGGCATCCGCCACGGGTTCTAAAGCACCTTGCTTCGAGCCCGTCGGGTCGGTGTCGGTTGTTGCGCTGCCGGCGGCGCGACGATGAAGTCGACGAAGCCTTGTGCCGCGTGGGAGAGCGAAACGCCTGCGCGTCGCACGAGCGAGACCTCGCGGTCGATCAGGGGGTTCTCCACACGGCGCCAGCCGATCCGCGCGGGGTCTGCCAGCTTCACCGCATAGCCGGGGAGGATCGCGACGCCGAGCCCGGCGTCCACCATCCCGATGAGCGAGCCCGCATAGTTGGCCTCCCTTGCGGGCTTCAGCATCAGCCCGGCGGCCGCGAAGCCTGCTTCGGTGAGATCGCGGAACACGCTGCCGCGGCTCAATGCGAGCACCGGTTCCTGTGCGATATCCGCCCAGGTCAGTTGCTTCAGGCGGCTGAACGCGTGCCCAGCCGGGAATGCGGCGGCCATGGCTTCCGAGAAGAGCAGGGTGCGCTGGATGTCGGCTTCATCCGACGCGAAAGTGCCGATACCGACGTCGGCCGCACCGCCGCGCACCAGCGGCAACACCTGATTGGGCAGCGTGTCCTGCAGCACGACCTCGATGCCGGGGTACTGCGCGCCGAAGGCCGCGAGGATCGGCGGGAGATAGGTGCTGGACAGAACCAGCGGAGCGGCCACCACCACGCGCCCGCGTTCCCTCGCCACGAGCTTGTCCACGCCGGCAATTGCAGATTCGACGTCAGCGAGGATCCGCTCCGCGCGGGGGAACAGGTCGCTGCCCGCCGCCGTCAGGGCCACGGCTCGCGTGGTGCGGTCGAACAGGCGGCTGTCGATCGCGCCTTCGAGTTCGCGCACGAGCAGGCTCAAGGCAGATTGCGTGAGGTGCATGGCCTGCGCGGCCCGGGTGAAGTTGCCAAGCCGTGCGACCAGCACGAAAGCCCGGAGCTGGCGGAGAGTCACATTCATGAGCGGAGCCAATCATTCGATTGGAAAGTCTCGATTGAATCATAGCCACGCGCGTCTTCTAATCACTGCCATGCAAGCCGCTGGAGACACCCGGTCCGCACCCTCAACAGAAAGACAGAGACATGAAACGCCGTGAACTCCTCGCCTCCGTGCCAGCGCTTGCTGCCGCCCTGCCGTCATGGAGCGCAGCGCAGCCTGTTTACCCGAGCGCGCCCGTCAAGGTGCTGGTGGGATTCCCGCCCGGCACGGCAACGGACGTGGCGGTGCGAGCTGTCGCGGAGCAGATGTCCACGCGACTGGGCCAGCCCTTCATCGTGGACAACAAGCCCGGCGCGGGCAGCAACATCGCCGCCAAGGCCGTGGCCACCGCACAGCCCGATGGCTACACCGTCTTCGCGATCACGATCGCCAACGTCATCAACGCCGCGTTCCCGGGCGCCAATGTGGTCGATCCACTGAAAGACTTCAAGCCGGTCACGCTGATCGGAAACGTTCCCAACGTCCTGGTGGTTCATCCCTCGCTGAAGGTCGAGACCGTGGCGGAACTCATCGCGCTCGCGAAGGCCAAGCCGGGCTCTCTGGCCTATGCATCATCCGGCGTCGGCACCTCGCCCCACCTGTCCGGCGAACTGTTCGCACTGATGGCCGACGTCAAGATGGTCCACGTTCCATACAGGGGGAGCACGCCTGCGGTGACCGACTTGCTCGGCGGCCAGGTGCAGCTCATGTTTTCGCCGGCTTCGACTGTGCTGCCGCACGTGCGCGCGAACAAGCTGGTGGCGCTGGCCGTCACCAGCCCTCGCAGGACCTCGAGCGCGCCGGATCTGCACACGCTCGACGAGCTGGGGCTGAAGGGCTTCGACACCTCGGTGTGGATGGGGCTGGTGGCGCCGGCCCAGACGCCATCCGCCGTCATCGGCAAGCTGCGCACCGCGGCCCATGCGGCGCTCGATTCGAGTGAGATCCAGGCGCTCTACAAGGCGCAGGCCATCGACGTTCTCAAGACCAGCGACGAAGCGCTGTCCCTCTTCCTGCAGAGCGAGGGCGCGCGGTGGTCGAAGTTCATTCAGCAGTCGGGCATCAAGCCCGAGTGAGAGAAGCATTTTCTTCAGAAAGGAATATCGAAATGTCCAAACTGCGCGCTACCGAGTGCCGCGAGTTCATCGCTGCGGTCACCGAGAAGGCAGCGGAGATGGGGGTGCCCATCTCCGTCGCCATCGTCGGGCCCGAAGGACACCTGATCGCGCTCGAGCGCATGGATGACGCGGGCTTCATCACCCCGGACACGGCTCGCGCGAAGGCGTTCACCGTGGCCGCCTTCCGCTCGATGAGCCCGCGTTTCAGCGACGGCCTGGTCATTCAACAGTGGTTCAAGGAGCGCAACCCGCAGATGCTGGCCAACGCATCGGTCTTCACCAACGGCCAGGTGGTCGCCTCCGGCGGCTGTGCGCCCGTGTTCAAGGGCAACGAGATGGTCGGCGCCTACGGCATCAGCGGTGCGACGGGCGACCAGGACGAAGAGATCGGCCAGCACGCCCGCGCAAAGGTGGGTTGGGCGCACATGCCGGTCGACGACACGACGCCCGAAAGCGTGAAGAAGCACGTGAACGAGATCTACAGCAAGGTCGGCCTGAAGGATCGCGCCCTCTGAGCATCACGCGCGGCAGCCGAGCCTGCCCGCCTTGGCCCGAGTCACCGAATTTCAATCTGCCCGCCGCGCGCGGGCAACGGAGAACCCATGCCTTCCCAACCCGCCGTGCTGGCCGACGCCGCCGACGCCCTATGGAACGCCGGCAGGACCGCCGGCTACATCCAGCCGTTGAGAGTCTCCTACCCGGAGCTGGATGCGGCCGATGCCTACGCTATCCAGCGGATGAACACCGAGCGCAGGCTTGCCGAAGGCCGTCGCGTGGTCGGATGCAAGATCGGCCTGACGGCGCGCGCCGTCCAGGCGCAGCTCGGCGTTGACCAGCCTGATTTCGGCGTGCTCTTCGACGACATGAGCTTCGGGGACGCTGAGCCGATTCCCATGCAGTTCCTCCATCAGCCGAAGGTCGAGGCGGAGATCGCTTTCGTGCTCGGCCGGGATCTCGACATGGGCAACCCCGGGCACGCGGACGTGATCAAGGCCGTGGACCACGTCCTTCCGGCGATCGAAATCGTGGGCAGCCGCATCGCGGGCTGGGACATCCGGTTCGTCGACACGGTCGCGGACAACGCATCGTCCGGTGCCTTCGTCCTGGGCGGAAGCCCGCGGCTTCTCAGGGAGCTGGACCTCAGGTTGTGCGGCATGGTCATGAACCGCCGCGGCGAGCCGGTGTCGGCCGGCGCGGGTGCGGCATGCCTGGGCAACCCGATCAATGCGGTGGTCTGGCTCGCACGCACCATGGCCGCGCTCGGCCAACCGCTGCGTGCCGGCGACCTGGTGCTGTCGGGTGCACTCGGCCCGATGGTGCCGGTCGCACCCGGCGACGTGTTCGAAACCCATATCAACGGACTCGGAGGCCTCAAGGCCGTATTCGAAGCCGCTGATGCCGCGAAGGAATCCAGATGAGCCCGGCACTCGAATTCGCGCAACTGCTGGACGATGCGGCTAGTCATGCCAAGGCAGTGCCGCAGATCGACCCGAAGGGCGAGCTCTCGCTGGCCGATGCCTACGCGATCCAATCCGCCTGCGTTCAGCGACGCATCGCGCGCGGTGAGCGTCGCGTCGGCGTGAAGATGGGCTTCACCAGCCGCGCCAAGATGGCTCAGATGGGCATCGACGACGTCATCTGGGGGCGCCTGTCGAGCGGCATGCAGGTGGAGGAGGGCACGCCGGTGGAGTTCGCGCGCTTCGTGCATCCGCGCGTCGAGCCGGAACTGGCCTTCGTGCTGAAGAAGCCGCTGTCCGGCGACGTCACCGCGGTCGAGGCGCTCGCCGCGGTCGAAGCCGTAGCTCCGGCGCTCGAGATCATCGACTCGCGCTACCAGGACTTCAAGTTCAGCCTGCCCGACGTGATCGCGGACAACGCCTCGTCTAGCGGCTTCGTGATCGGCGCCTGGAGCGACCCGCACCAGGATTTCAGCAATCTGGGCCTGACGATGAGCATCGACGGGCGCGTGGTGCAGGTCGGTTCCACCGCCGCCATCCTGGGCCATCCGCTGCGCTCGCTGGTCGCTGCGGCGCGCCTCTCGGCGGCAGCCGGCGAGCCGCTGCAGGCCGGCTGGGTGGTGATGGCGGGCGGCGCCACGCCCGCCGAGTGGGTGAAGCCGGGCCAGTACATCTCGATCGAGATGGAGCGCCTCGGAGGCGCCGGCTTCCATGTCGAGGAGTGAACCGTGCCCATTGCCTTGATCAAGATCATCGAGGGGCGCAGCCCCGAGAAGAAGCGGCGGCTGATAGAGAGCGTTTCGCAGGCCGTGGCGGACAGCCTCGAGATGCCGATCGACTCGGTGCGGGTCCTTCTGCACGAATACCCGTCGGGCCATTGGGGACGCGGGGGCCGCCTCGTGTCCGACATTTCGGACAGAGCGCATTCCGAACCCACTGGCACCCAGGTGGCCGACGCGACGGCCAAGCTGCTCGCGAACTGAAAGAAGCAACATGACGAACAAACTGAAGGTCGCGATCATCGGCCCGGGCAATATCGGCACCGACCTGATGATCAAGGTCATGCGCAACAGCAAGTACCTCGAGATGGGTGCGATGGTCGGGGTTGACCCGACGTCCGATGGCCTGGCGCGCGCCGAGCGCTTCGGCATCGCCACCACGGCGGAAGGCATCGAAGGGCTGGTGCGACTCGGTGTGTTCCGCGACATCGACATCGTGTTCGATGCCACTTCGGCCGGCGCCCACGAGCGCCACAACGAAGTGCTGCAGACCCATGGCGTACAGGTCATCGACCTGACACCCGCTGCCATCGGCCCTTACGTGATCCCCGCGATCAACCTCGATGCCGAGAACGCCAGCAACATGAACATGGTGACCTGCGGCGGGCAGGCGACCATCCCTATGGTGGCCGCCGTATCGCGCGTCGCCAAGGTGCACTACGCCGAGATCGTCGCATCGATCTCGAGCAGGAGCGCCGGCCCCGGCACGCGCGCCAACATCGACGAGTTCACCGAAACCACCCGGGCCGCGATCGAGAAGCTCGGCGGCGCAGAACGCGGCAAGGCGATCATCGTGCTGAACCCGGCGGAGCCGCCCCTGATCATGCGCGACACGGTGTTCGTGCTGTCAGAGGTGGCCGACCAGGCGGCGGTGGAAGCCAGCATCGCGCAGATGGTGGCGGGCGTGCAGGCCTACGTGCCTGGTTATCGCCTGAAGCAGCGCGTGCAGTTCGACGTGATCCCCGCCGACCGGCCGCTCAACGTACCCAAGCTCGGCTTGCGCCACGGGCTCAGGACCTCGGTGTATCTGGAGGTCGAAGGCGCCGCGCACTACCTGCCGGCCTACGCCGGAAACCTCGACATCATGACCTCGGCCGCGCTCGCGTGCGCGGACCTAGTGGCGCAACGACGCATCGCCAGCGGCATCGCTCGCGGGTTGAAGGAGGTCGCATGAAGCCGGCCAACAAGCTGTATATCAGCGACGTGACTCTGCGTGACGGCAGCCATGCCGTTCGTCACCAGTACAGCATCGCGCAAGTCAAGGCGATATCCGCGGCGCTGGACGCTGCCGGCGTCGACAGCATCGAGGTCGCGCATGGCGACGGGCTGGAAGGCTCCAGTTTCAACTACGGCTTCGGCGCGCATACCGATGTCGAATGGATTGTGGCAGTGGCTGAAACGGTCAAGACCGCAAAGGTCGCAACCCTGCTGTTGCCCGGCATCGGCACCACGCACGATCTGCGCAACGCCTACGACGCAGGCGCACGCATCGTGCGCGTCGCCACGCACTGCACCGAGGCCGACGTCTCTCGCCAGCATCTGGAATACGCGCGCGAGCTCGGCATGGACGCGGTGGGCTTCCTGATGATGAGCCACATGACCACGCCGAAGAGGCTCGCCGAGCAGGCGCGGCTGATGGAAAGCTATGGCGCGAGTTGCGTCTACGTGGTCGATTCCGGCGGCGCGCTCGGCATGGACGATGTGCGGGACCGGTTCCGGGCGTTCAAGGAAGTGCTGAGAGCCGATACGCAGACCGGCATGCACGCGCACCACAACCTCGGCCTTGGGGTGGCGAACTCGATCGTCGCCGTGGAAGAGGGTTGCGACCGCGTCGACGCCAGCCTGGCCGGCATGGGCGCCGGTGCCGGCAACGCGCCGCTCGAGGTGTTCATCGCGGCGGCCGAGCGCCAGGGCTGGCACCACGGCACCGATCTTTTCAAGCTGATGGACGCCGCCGAAGACCTGGTGCGTCCGCTGCAGGACCGTCCGGTGCGCGTCGATCGCGAGACGCTGGCGCTGGGCTATGCGGGGGTCTATTCGAGCTTCTTGCGCCACGCGGAAGCGGCCGCGAAGAAGTACAACCTGAAGACCGTGGACATCCTGGTCGAGCTGGGCGCACGCAAGATGGTGGGTGGCCAGGAGGACATGATCGTCGACGTGGCACTCGATCTGCTTCGCCGGTCCGAGCACGACCGTGAGCATTCCAGACCTGCGATGAGCGAGGCAGCGAGCTAGTACTGAAGCAACGCCATTGCTTGGTGTACCGTCCGTGCAGCTGCTCTCTCTGGCGTGTCGCGACAGCGTCGCGTGCTGCGTTGGCGCCGCGTAAGCCGGCGGCGATCGCCATGGCAGCCACGCCATACGCCGGCGCGATGCAGATCGAACCGCCCGAAAGAGGTTCTCAGCCCAACCGGAGATCGAGTCGCTTGCCCATCGCTAGCAAGGCGGCAGCGATGGTGTCGATCTTCGTCGGGTGATGAAGGTCTACGAGGCGCGTTACCTCTTGGGGGCGAGCGTGCATCAGGCGCGCCAGCTCCGCAGGGCGCTTACCCTGGGCAATCATCTCGTTCAGCAAAAGAATCTTTGCTGAAACACTTGCGGGCAGATCCACTGCGACCTGTCCTTTCTTCAGCGGAGAAGGCATTGGCACGGGCCGCCTATCCTCGAAATAGAAGTCCATCGCCGTCGTCAAGGCATCGGCCGCCAGCTCGATCGCTTCGGCTCGGTCCTTGGCGCCAGTCACTGCTTCCGGAATATCCGGGAAGGTCACCAGGTAGCCATCACCATCCCGCGTTACTCGTGCGGGGTAGCTAAACATGGGTCATCTCAATCTTTGATTTCGAGCTGACGAAGGATCGCTCTACGCAGTCCCTCGCCCAGCTCCTTAGCATGACGCGGCAGCGTCGATTGTTTACCGTTGACGTAGATCTTGGTGTGCTTTGCGCCTTCAACGAACTTGGCGCCTCCCGGTGACCGGAAACCTCATCAAGCCCGCCAACAGTATAAACAAAAATGTTGATTTGTGCGTGTGATTTGCCGACATGATCAGCCACTGCGCTTCGAGCCGCGGTTCGTTCTGTCGCCTGATCGGGCTTCTGGGCGACGCGCCTGAGTTCCGCACGACGTACCCGGGTGACGCACCTCGATCCGAGAACGGCGGCGCGGGATGGCTGAAAGCCATACTCGATCGACGGGCCGCCCGTCGTAGCGGCCAAGGTACGCATAGGAGGACGCCATGAGCATGAACGATCACACCACGTGCATCGACTACCGCAGTGTTTCGATCAAGATCAAGGTCGAGCGCAAGCGAAGTGGACTTTACGGCCACGCAGATCTCTTCGCGGGTGATACCTTCAAAGGGCGAATCGCTATCGGCGCCATGAGGTGCGATCCAGATGATCTCAGCGCGAGGCTGCGCATCATTTCCAAGTCCAAGGTGGACGTGTGGTCGCTGGCATCCGGCACGACCACGACGCCGCCGCAGTGCAGTTCTCGCGCACCACCAGAACCTCGTAGGGCGGCGCCAGGGCAGCGTCCCAGCAAGCGCCTGGTCGGCATGGTCACCCAGACCGATCTCGTTGCGGCGCTCTACGGGACCAACCTGGGCCGAATCGCAGCCGTCGGGGCGAGCTCATCCAACAACAGTCCCGGGATCGCTTCGGCCGGCGCCGGCTTGCTGAAGAGGTACCCCTGCATCTGATCGCATCCGTTGTGGCACAGGAACTGCAATTGCCCGTCGGTCTCGACGCCTTCGGCAATCACCTCCAGCCCCAGCCGGTGCGCGAGCTCGATGACCGCCATGACGATCGCCCTGTCCTGTTCGTCCTCCGTGATGTCGCGCACGAACGCACGATCGATCTTCAGGCGTTGAAGGGGGAAGGTCTTCAGCGCGCTCAGGCTCGAGTGACCGGTCCCGAAGTCGTCGATGGCCAGGCGTACGCCCATCGCACGCAGCTGCTGCATCGTCCGCGCGGCCTCGGCGATGTTGTGCATGATCATGCTTTCGGTCAGCTCGAGCTCGAGGTATTCCGGCCTGAGCCCGCACTGCCGCAAGGTCGACTGAACGCTCGAGAGCCAATGCTTGTCCCTGAACTGCCGCGGCGACACGTTGACCGACATGACGATATGCCGCAGTCCCGCATCCTGCCAGGCCTTGGCTTGCGTGCACGCACTTCGCAAGACCCAGTCGCCGATCGGCACGATCAGGCCGCTCTCCTCCGCCAGCGGGATGAAGGTGACGGGTGAAATCAGTCCGTGCACCGGATGGTTCCAGCGCAGCAGCGCTTCGACGCCACAGACGCGCCCCGAGCGCAAATCGACCTGCGGCTGGTAGAGCAGGAAAAGCTCGCCGCGCGCAATGGCGTGGCGCAAACCTTCCTCCAGGGACAGTCTCTCGCGGCTGCTGGCGTTCATCTCGCTTCGATAGAACTGGAGATTGTTGCGCCCCAGGTCCTTCGCGCGATACATCGCCGCGTCGGCATTCATGAGCAGCGTGCTCGTGTCCCTGCCGTCGGACGGGAACATGGCCACGCCCACGCTGCAGCTGATCTGCACCTCCCGCTCTCCGAGACGAAGTGGATGGGCGATTTCCGCGACGATGCGCTGCAGCGTCGCTTCGACCGCGTCCGAACCCTCTGCCTGATCCGGCAGGACGATCACGAACTCGTCACCCCCCAGCCGCACCACCGTGTCTTCGGCGCGAACGGACTGCGATATCCGTTCGGCCACGGTCTTCAGCAGGTCGTCGCCCGCACTGTGACCCAGGCTGTCATTGATCAGCTTGAAGTTGTCCAGATCGATGAATGCGACGCTGACGCAGCGGTTGTTCCGCTCCGCCTGCGCCATGGCTCGCTCGAGCCGTTGCGCGAGCAGATGTCGGTTCGGCAGCCCGGTCAACTCGTCGTAGTGCGCCATGTGATGGATGCGGTCCTGGGCCCGCTGGCGTTCGATCGCGATCCCGGCGATCCGCGTGGCCATGTCGACCAGGTGCATGTCGACCGGAGTCGGTGCCCGCACGACCTGCGAGTAGACGGCGAAGGTTCCGAGGGCCGCACCGTCGGCGGCGAAGATCGGGGCCGACCAGCACGAGCGCAAGCCATGTTCCTGGGCCAGTGCGCTGTAGTCGGCCCACAGCGGGTCTTTCTGGGTGTCCGTCACGATGACGATCTCGCGCCGATGAATCGCGGTGCCGCAGGAGCCGACGTTCGGTCCCACCCGGACACCATCGATCGCCTTCACGTAGGCATCGGGCAGGCTGGGTGCCGCGCCGTGCCGAAGGTGCAGACCCTCGTCGTCCAGCAGAAGAATCGAACACATGACGCCAGGCAGCTGCGCTTCGATCAAGCGGGTCAGGCGATCCAGCACATCCGCCAAGCAGGCGCTCGACGCGATCATCTCGAGAACATGGGTCTGTTCGATGAGCTGCTCGCGGGCGAAGCTCAGTTCTTCGGTTCGGTGCTCCAGGGCCTGCCGGTCCTTCAGGAACAACTGAACGGCACGGGACATGTCCGCGATCTCGTCGCGGCCCTTCACCAGCGTCTCGAGTTCGGCGCTCTCCAGCCCCTTCTGCCGCAAATAGCTGCTCAGCAGATGAAGGCGCAACAGCACATTGCGTCCCAGGAACACGCGCACGACCAACCATGCAAACATGAGACTGCAGGCCAGGAGGGCCAGGATCCATCGCTGGTTGCGGTTCGATGTCTGGACGAGTTCGCCCACCGCCTTGCCGTAGGCCCTGTCCAGTGACGCGGATTGAAGCCGCGCCGCAGCCACCATCGCTTCCGCCTGATGCCGGAGTTCTGTATGGAAGCGTTCCAGCGTGTCTCGTTGGCTGAGGTACTTCAGGCGCAGCGAAAACGGATCTAGGTCATCGGCGTCGCCGGACGATGCCAGCTCCTTCAAGCCGCTTGCATCATCGGAAAACCGAGCTCGCAATCGCGCGACGTCGTTGCTGTTGTCGGCCGCCTGGAGCCGGTACAACAGGATTGCCAGGGACCTTGCTCGAGGATTTTGACTCGATTGCAGCCGCGCCATGTCGTCCTGCATCACGCTGGAAAAGTTCATCTGCGCCTGCAGCATGTCCTCGCGCAAGTGCGCCACGATGTTCGCGGTACTGCGGAACAACTGGCTCGCCTGGTGAAGGTCCAGGGCCGCCCCATCGCCGCCGGCGCCTGCGAGCGCCTGCACCTCCGCATCGAGCGTTTCGAGCTGCTGCACGATGTCCGCGTAGCTCGAGCGCACGGTGGCGAGCGATTCCGTCGCCAACAATTGGTTCGTCCCACGCTCGACCAGCGAGGTCCGCTGCAGCAGCTCCTGCGCCTTTTGCACGCGAACCAGTCGCTCCTGGGCCAAGTGACGCGCCTCATCGGACGCGCTTCGCAATGCGAGCACGGCGGCGACGCCGCCGGCAACCATGAGCAGGGACAGCACGACGAAGGCGAGCGCGAACTGTCCGCGCAGTGATTGCGGGCTTCGCCATCCATTCCACCACCGCGCAGCCGGCGCTACCCAGTGGTGACCGGAGCGCGCGCTCGCGGCCAGCACCAGCGGAAGGCTACCGTTGCCAGATGCGACGGTAGATGCTGCGATAGTCATTGTGGGGGTCGTACTCGAAACGCGTGCCGCCGTCGAACGCGATGTTCGCCGCGGTGATCAAATGAACCGGCGCGACGAACCCACTGGCCCTGCCGTGAGCGAACAGGCGATTCATCTCGTCGATCACCTGCCAGCCTTGCTGGCTGAGCGGTTCGGCCACCGTCCCGGTCTGGAATATTCCGGCCTGGATGCGCAGCAGCGCGGGTGCGCTCCCGTCTCCGGCGGAGAGCAGGCTTACGTCGTTTTTGGAAAGGCCCGCCTTCGTGAGGGTCGGGACCGCATGATCGAAGTAGATGTCGTTGATCGCCAGCGCGTGCGTGAAGCGCTTGCCGTGGCGAGCCAGCAGTTCCTCGGTGAGCTGCGGCATCTTCGAGGCGCTGTCCGAGATCGCGACGTCATGCACCTCGAGCAAGGTACATTCTGCGCACGCCTTGATGACCTGCGCCATGACCCGGGCCTTGGCCATGGCGATCGCAAAGCGCGAATCGGTAAGGATCACCACGCCGGCGCGGCCGCCGGATTGCACGATGGCCGACATGGCGGTGACACGCGCTACGTCCAGCGGGTCGGTCGTGATGTTGGTGGCGACCGCCGAGCCGGGGACCAGCCCCGGACGCGGACCGGTATGCCAGCCCACCACGGGCACGGCCGCGGCAGCAAACGGCTCGAGCGACTTGCCGTTCTCCAGCGCGTCCAGGCCGCACAGCACCAGTCCGTCCGCCTTCGATGCGCGCGCGGCGGCGAGCGCTTTCGCCCTGCCTGCGGCGGAACCTTGCGCATCGAAGACCTTCACGGACCAACCCATGACGGCCGCCGCCTCGCGCACGCCTTGCGCGACGCCGATGATGCCGCCGTTGCGCAAGTCTTCGGCCACGAGCGCGATCGTCTTGCCCTGTTGTCCGGCCGGGCCCGATGTGGGACCGCTCCAGGGCGCGCCCGGGCGGCTCGCCGCGTCGACGATCCGCCGGGCCTCGGTCATCGATGACGTGCCGGCGACCGCTTGCTCGTCGGCTGCGCGCGGCGCGTCGACCTGCGGCCAGGCCGCCGACGAAAGAAGCAGTGCAGTTACGAAACCCGCGAGGCGCCAGGCCTTGCGGGTCGAGTCATCGGGTGTTGGGAAGTGCTTGTTCACGGGCCATTGTGATTGCGCAGCCGACGCTCGGGAGCCTCGGAGACGAATAAGCAGGACAACTGGGCAATCGTGCCTCAGGCGACCTTGACGCTGTCAGGGTCATTCTTTGCATACCTCACTGTTTGAGGTCAATGCATCCGATTTCAATGATTCAGTGGACTAGGAGAGGCAGGAAGGCACGTCGCCGGACATCGGGCAGTTTTTGCGGGCTTGGCTGAAGCTTACAAGTGACAGACAAAGGCTTGGCGGGGGCGCTCCTCAGGCGCGGCCGGTGATCTTCCGTGCCAGCAGCCACACCACCGGCGGCGTCAGCATGCGCGCGACGGCCTTGGCCCGGTCGACGCGGTGCGTCTGCATGAAGACCGAAGCCGACTCGTCGCCGTGCTGCTTGCCGGCGAGCGGGCTGCTGTAGTAGTAGGCGGCGACCGAGCGACGCGGCCGGCCGTCCGGCGCCTGCAGCGGCTTGGTGTGGCCGTGGTAGCAGAAGGGGTCGTGCGGCATCAGGATGGTGCGGCCGAACTCGGGCTGCACCGTGGTCACGCAGCGGTCCTGCTTCTTGTCCCAGAGTTCCAGACCGGAGCCCCAGTCGGGGTCCCATCCTTTGTTGAGGTAGGTGATGAAGACCATCTCGTTCTTCAGCCCCAGTTGGGGGTGGCGGTTGAAGTCGCGGTGCACCGCGAAGGTCGCGCCGGTGCGGCTTTCGTGTAGCCCGCCGCCGAAGAGCTTCGGGTCGGGCAAGAGGTAGGGCACGCCGGTGAGGGAGGACAGCCAGTCGATGAACCAGCCGGAATGGATGATGTCGAAGTAGAGCTGCGTCGCCGCGCCCAGCGCCACGCCCAGCACCGAGCGGCGGGTCGCCTCGTAGCGGCTCTTGACGTCGGTCCAGCAGGTGCCGGGCTGCGCGTCGAATTCCTCGGCCACGAGTTCCAACAGGGCGGGATGGAAAAGGTTTTCCAGCACAAGGTGGGGAAAAGGCGAGGCTGCCATCAGCGCGTTGCGCAGCCGATCGCGCTGCGAGGGTGCGAACAGCGAGCGGTCGACCAGTTCGGCCCGTGGCAGGCGCACGCCGCGGATGCTCACGAAGTCGCTCGGCGGCTGGAAAAGCGCATCAGGCGCCTCTGGCGGCAGGGGCTGTTCGAGAATCGGTGGGTCAGGTAACGACAGTACGGCAGCCATTGCACGCCTCCATGCGACGCCCCCCATAGGGTGTAGTTGAATCCTTAGGTGTTTAGCGTAACTCGGGGCAGCCTACAAGCAGGCCAAAGTGCACATTCCGGAGATGCCTGCGCCGGCATAGCGATTTCAGGGCGTACGACGGACACTCGCTGAGTCACGAGAGGGCAGTGAGGTCAATCGGGCCCGCGCCACCACCGCCACCGCTAAGGCATCGGCGGCTGACGGGGCGATGTCCTCAACGCAATCACTGACCGAGCTTGGACGATGGCGGCAGCGACAGCGCTCTCCAAGAATGGGGAGTCGTTCTGAATGCCATTCGCTATCTTCTCGACACCAACATCTGCATCTACATCGCCAAGCACAATCCGGCCACGGTTCGAGCGCGCTTTGAGCAACTGAGCACCACGTCCCGGCGGTGTCGGTCAGTAAGCGGGGGCGAACTGCAAACACGGCGCTGAAAAAAGCCAAGCCCATACCCAAGTCGAACACCAAACGGATGACGGCGATGTCACCTTGCACCAACACCGGCGGAACGCAGCGCGAGGCGACGCTGTGTGCGCGCGCGAGCACTTCCTTCTCGTGTGCGATCAGGTTGTTGGCCTTTGCGGCGCGGCCTGGTTCTCCTGCATCGAGGCGTGCTCGGCGTAGAAGTACTCGATCGCTTGCGCATCCGCATTGCTCTGGACGCAGGCGATGAACCGTTGCAGGATATCGGGCGAGCGCATCGTGATCTCCCGTTCTCAGGCGAGTATGTGCGGCGCCAACACACCTGAGCTGGGCAAGCCTTGTTATGTCAAATCGCTGGTCCCGCCCCAAAAGCCGGAAGGGCAGGGCACGCACCCCCTGACACTCCCGCTGGGGTCCGCGAGGTCGCTGGCCTGCAGGAGGTCCCCTATGCCTTTCCTCTCACCCTCAGCGGCGCGAGTGCCGCCGCTGTCGTTTTTACTTGCCGACCAGACCGAGCCACCCCAGCACATCGCCCGACACCTGGGGGTGAGCCTGCGAACCCTTCAGCGCTACGCGGCAAGCGGCAACGCGCCGCGCGCGGTCTACCTGGCTTTGTGGTTCGAGAGCAGCTGGGGGCTCGGCACCTTGCACGCGCAGGCCGTCAACGAGGCGCAGCACGCCCGCGCCTGGGTCGCCTCGCTCGAGCGTGAATGCGAGCGCTTGCGCGGTGTCATCCGCGCGTACGAGCAGGCCCAGACGCAACCGGCGGCCAACGCGCCGGCCTATCACTCAATTTAGTCGGCGGAATTCAGGCGCCACGTGCGGAGCAGCGGACGAAGCCCGCGCCGCCACTGTCGAAAGAGTCAGGTCGTCACCGCGCGCAAGCGCCACGTACCGCCCAGCTCCAGCTCCGCTAGCTGGTGAAGCTGTCGCGCTTGATGCGGTTTCCGGAGATGTCTCGGAAGAAGCGCTCGGCCATGTTGAGCCAGGACGCGCCGGTGGGTGTGAAGTGCACGACGAACCGCGAGCGCTTGTTCAGCCAGGCCCGCACGTCCGGTGGGTGTGCGTGTCGTAGTTGTCGACCATCAGATGGTGCCGGCGCGTCCAGTCTCCATCCGCAAGCCCGCTTGCGTACGGTTGAGCGCCTGGATCTAGCCCTTTTCGTCGCAGCTGAGCACCAGCGAGTGATCGGGCGGCTTCAGGTACAGCCTCACCACATCCAGCAACTTGTCCTGGAAGCGAGGATCGCGCGAGAGCTTGAAGGGGCGCGTCCACTGGCCGAGGGCAAGCAGCCGCTGATCGCCCACCTGGCGCGACTGCGTACGATCCGACCGAAGGGCGCCTGGGTGCTGGTGAACGAAGTGTTCGGCTGGCGGCACTTCGCCAACCGGCGCGAACTGGCCAGCAGCCCGGGCTTGGTGCCCACACCGTATGCCAGGGGTGACAGCGAGATCGAGCAGGGCGGCCGGGAACAAGCGAGTGCGAAGCTTGCTGGTGGAGCTGGCTTGGAGCTGGGTACGCCTACAGCCCGGCAGCGCACTGGCGCAGTGGTTCAACCGGCGCTTCGCTGGCGCGGGCAAGCGCATGCGCCGTGTGGGGATCGTGGCTCTGGCGCGGCGACTGGTCATCGTACTGTGGCGCTACCTGGAGGACGGCGAGATCCCGGCGGGCGCGCACTTGAAGCCTACCGCAGCTCGCGCTTGAGCAAACACAGTCACACCGAACAGAGAACACAACGCCAACATCATGATCACAGGTCGACGCGCCCGTAGTGACCGCGGGCCGCCATACGGCGACCGTCCTCAAAGAAAGGGCACGTCGGGAATCGGGGATCGCCAGCGCATCTGGCGTGCATGCTGCATGTGGTGTCGGACTCCATCGTCCCGCACGGATAGAAGCTTGTCCGAGGAACGACTCTGACCTCCAACAGTCCCCGACCTCGGATCACGATGGATGTCGCATCCCGCCGGCACTTCGATCGGATGCTACGAACAGGTCCCGCCATGACCATCATGCCTTGACAAACCAGTCCTCATAGAAGCGGTCGCTGCCCAGATTGGCATCAGCATCGAGACACTCGCCATCCCTGCCAGCCGTGCCATGATTACCCCTCGCCGTCGCCCCCTTCGTCCGCTCGCCGCTGAGCGTCGACTCCAATCCGACCGCAGCACGGGCCGATGCGACCGCGGCGCTGTACCGCAACCCGATCGCGTTCGTTGGCGGTTGCGACTGTCCTCCTTTCAGTTGAGGATGCGTGCCCCACAGGGCCCGCCCTATAACCGGCCGTCGCGCCCACGGGGGAGCCATCGGATGGAACAATGTTGCAGTTGCGCAAGTGTGCTATGACGGTCGCCGCAATGGTATGCCTGGCGTTGGGAACCCAGGGGTGTTCGTTGCTGGATCCCTATGTGCGGGCCCAGCAACTCAATGACGATGTTGGCGCGGGGGCCGCCGGCGTACCGGATTCCAAACTGCCGCAGAACCAGGCGCTCAAGGACGCGTTCACCGCAGCGGCGGCGCAGCGCAAGGCCTACTACGACGCGGTCAGCACGCGCGCCAAGGTGCGCAATGGCTTGCCATTAGTCTTGATCCCGCTGAGTGCGGCGGCACTGTACAAGGGCTTGTCCAGTGACGGCGGCGAATCCACGCGCAAGCTGCTTCTGAAGGAAGGCCTGGTGGGCGCCAGCGTCTACGGGCTGGGCACCTACTACACCACGCCGGGTCGCGACCCGATCTACCTGGCCGGGGCGAAGGCGTTGTCATGCAGCATTTATGCGCTGACGCCCTACTACCTGCCCGACCCCATCGCCGAACGACTGAGCGTCAAGAGGATCGAGGAGATCCACAGGCAGATGGCCGTGGTGGCGGCACGTCTGCAGGAGGCACGCGTCGCCGTGCAGTCGTTGGCGGAGAAGGACGACGCGCGCGTCAAGGCGAAGGCGCTCGAAGCGCGCGCCGAGCAAAGCATCGAAAGTGCGCGGACGGTCGTCGTTCGGTCCGTCGACCTCCAGGCCCTGCTGATTGATGCGGGCCCGCGGCTGCGTGCGACGGTGGAAAGCATCATCAGCGAAGTGAACGCCCAGATCGCCGCGACCGAGCCAGATCCGGCGGTGATCCTGACGATGGTGGGCGATCTGGCGAACTCTGCAAAGGTCTTTGCGCCTGGAGTTGCGTTCGCAAGGCCAAGTCCCGCCGCTGAGCCGCAGACGCTGGTTCCCGCCTCGGGCAAATCCGGCACAAAGGAAGTGATCGACGCTCTGACTGCCCTTGCAGCGGCTGTCGACAACTTGGAAAAGCGCGTGGCCGCATTACGCTTCGACCTCGACGTCATCGCCCAGCGCATCAAGGCGGCACCTCCACTCGACACCTGCAAGGTGCAGAACGCCCGAGGGGGACTGGACGTCTCCGCGGAAGAGGTTGTGATGAAGGTGGGCGAGACCCGCCAATTCGTCATTCGCAGTTCGGCCGGCATCCCAAGGATCGATTGGGTCGGCGTGGTCAGTGCGGACGTGGTCATGGAACCACCGAGCCTGGCCGGCGAAACCATGGTGGTCCAGGTCAAGTACAAGAAGCTCGTGCCGGGGCTCGAACATGTCACGTTGCAGGTGTCGGCGCGGGACGCGAAGAAGCTGATCACGATCCACCTGACGCCGGAGGAGACGGTGGCGCAGAAGGTCGCAATGGCGCCTGCCGCACCAAGGAACGGCAATGTCGCTTCGACGTCCACGACACCGCCACTCAAACCGCCACCGAAATTGACAACGGCACCGGGACCGATATCCGAACTGTCTTTCGAGGACAAGCTCGGACCTCGGAACGCGTTTGAAAGGGGCCTCACCGAAGCAAGAATTGAGGCGATGCAGGCGAAGCTGGGCGTCACCGCGAGCCGCGTGTTCGACGTCGAGACGCGTAATGCGATCCACAAGTGGCAGGTCGACAACAAGCAGCCGTTGCCCAACGGCCTGCTGCAAAGCGCGACCCTCGACGGCATCATGAAGTGAGGCCATCGTGGCGGTGCGCGTCTGGAACCAAACGATCGACCCGGACTGCATGTTCGCCGGTACCCTGACCTGCCTTGCGCGCATGGCCAACGACCCGGCGCATCTGGTGGCCTTGACCGCGGCACATGTGGTTGCGCCGCTGGTGCGCGAGCGCGACAGGGTGCCGAGGCCTCAGGTGGGAAATGACATCGTCTTCGACCTCGGCAATCGCGAACATCTGATGGGCAAGCTGTGGTTCTGGGCCGACCTGCAGCGCCAGGCGGATCAATTCAGCAATGACGCGGATCTCGCATTGATCGACATCGATGCAGCACATGCCCCCCTGTTGCTCAACGCACTGGCGCAGCCCAACGTGCTGGCCCACCCCGAGCGCGGTGAATCGCTGCAGTTCACCGGCGTGGCCAGCGCCGCCACCTTGCGAGGCACGTTCGAAGGGGGGCGATGGGGCGAGTCCATCTTCTACGGCGAGTTGGGCGGTCCGGGTGCATCCGTGTTGTTCACGAACGCGCTGGTGGCCAACATCAGTGCCCTGGAGGGCGACAGCGGCTCGCTCATGACGAACTCCGTGGCCGGTGTCGGCCTGCTTATCGCGGGCGACAACGTGCGCTGCCAGTTTCTTGCGCTGGCACCGCTCTTTCAGATGTACGGCCTGGAGTGGATCAACGCCAGTACGCTGAGCGCACCCCTCAGTGCCGCCTCTGCCTCCGTGCCGCTTCCGGGCAGCATCGTCCCCGACCGCGCCCTTGCCCTGGACACCCTGGCGCGCACGTTGTGGGGCGAAGCGCGCGGCGAGTCCTTGCTGGGCCTGCGCGCGGTGGCGGGCGTGGTCATCAATCGCACGACCCATCCGCGCATCCGTTGGTGGGGCAGGACCATCGTGGGTGTTTGCCGCGCCGGCAAGCAGTTCTCCTGCTGGAACGCCGACGACGGAAACTACCCCCGGCTCATGAGGGTGACGACCGCCGACGACAAATTCCGCCTGTGTCTGCAGGTGGCCACGGAAGCGCTGGACGGCCGACTCGAGGCGGAGCGAATGCAGCACAACGCGACGCACTACCACAACAAGACCGTCACACCCTATTGGATCAAGGGCAAGCTGCCGTGCGCAGACATCGGCGGCCACCTTTTCTACAACAACATCGACTAGTTGGAGGTCACGACCATGAGCACGGCAATCGATGTCGGGATCGGGCTGGGGTTTGTCTTCGCGCTGGTGGCCTTGATATGCACGGGCCTGCAGGAAATGGTGTCGGCCACCTTGAACCTGCGCGGCAAGACCTTGTGGGAGGGCGTGGAGAGCATGCTGCAAGCTCAATCGCAGCGCGCCGCCGAAGCCGCGGCCAAGAAGTCCAACACACCCGTGCCCACAGGCCAAGCCGACGGCAGCCCCGGGATGCAGCTCACGCGGGCTATCCAGGCGCACCCCTTGATCAGGGGACTCATCCCCGATCGGTTCGGCATGTTCGGCTTCCTGGCCTGGATATTCGGCATGCGCCAGCCCAGCACCGACATCGGCAACGCCAAGCCCAGCTACATGCAGGCCAGCACCTTCGCGACCGCATTGGCCGATCAGATCGGCAAGGAGTGGAAGGGAGGCAGCCGGCGCTTCGACGATCTCGGCTTGGCTGTTGCGAACATGCCGGACGGGGACCTGAAGACCATCTTGCAAGGCATGGTGCGCGACACGCAGGGCGACCCCGCCAAGCTTCGCGCGACCATCGAAGCCTGGTACGACGAGACTATGGTGCGCGTCGGCGGTTGGTACAAGCGCCGCGTGCAGTCGCTGCTCCTGCTTATCGGGCTGGTGGTGGCCGGGGCGATGAATGTCGATGCCATCCACATCGGCGCGGCCCTGGCGACGCAACCCGAACTGCGCAAGTCCGTGGCCGACCGCGCGACGGCCGCGGCGCAAGCGTACAAAGACGAGCCATCACTCGGAGCCGAAGAACGGGCCGCCAAGGCTGAGCAGAAATTGCGTGATCTGAACCTGCCGATCGGGTGGACCGGCGGTCGCCCCGTGAAGGACCAATGGGACATGGTCGCGATGATTGTGGGGTGGCTGGTGACCGCCCTCGCGGCATCGTTTGGCGCGCCGTTCTGGTTCGACCTGATCGGCAAGCTTGTGCCCTTGCGATCGGCCGGCGCCAAGCCTCCATCGGTGCCCGAGCCGCCCGCCGAGACCCAATCGGCGTCATTCACTGCGGCCACCAACGTCGCACTCGCGCCCAAGCCCGGCGAAACGCAGAGCATGCCCTTCCTGGCAGCACTCAACGACTACGAGGCCAACGGACTTGCGGCCGCGGAGATCCTGGAGATCAAGCGCCTGCTTGGCATCGAGGGCGCGGGCGCACAGAAGGCCGTGTTGGACCAGCCCACGCGCGATGCGATAGTCGAGAAGCAGGCCGCAATGAAATGGCCGCAGTCCGGACAGCTTAGCGCTTCGTTCGTGAAGGCGCTCCGCACCGGCGGCGCCTGAGTTCGCACGGCAGAAGCCACTGGAGCCCCGCATGAACTATGGCCAGCGCGCCCTCTCCCTGGGCTGCAAGGGGCCCGACGTGGCCGAGCTTCAACTTCGCCTGGCTGGATTCCTGGGCACCGAGCCCCATGGCGACTTCGACGAAACGACGAAGCTGCAGGTGACCACCTTTCAGCAGGATGTTCTGGGCATGCAGCCGACAGGCATCGTGGACCGGCGGACGATGCAAGGCATCGATGCCTTCGGCGCGCAGCACCCCTTCGACTTCGCGCAACTGCGTTGTCCGTGCGGCAAGTGCCAGGGTTTCGGCCAGGGACGAGGAATGGGTGTGTACAGCGGGACGCCGGGCGACGAGAAGGGGTACCAGTACGAGTACCCAGGCATGCATCGCATGCTGTTGTGGGCAGTGCGCGCGCTGTATCACTACATGTCGGACTACCGCTTCACCGTGAACTCGGGCTACCGATGCCGCGATAGCAACGCCATGCACGGACGCGACACCACCAACCACCACGGCAAGGCGATCGACCTCGGCGTGGACTTGGCGCCTGGGGAATCTGCATTCACCAGCCAATCTGCGCCAAATGTTGCGCGCGCCGTGTTGCAAGCGACAGCCCACGCCCAGATCGGCTGGAGTCACCTGAACCAGAAAGCGCTGGAGCCCGCTAGCATTGCGCCAACCTGGGTGCATTACGACGTGCGCTGCTATGAGCGAAAGTACCTAGGGGACGAAATGTTCTGCACGACGCTTGCGCAGTTGGATGGGCGGATGCCGGTCAGTTTCTAACTTCGGCGCTTCCGATCATCCGTACGAAGGCCTCGGAGCCCGTGGCGTTGGTGCGCTCGCCGAGTTTGAGGTGCATCACGTTCTGTGCCAGCGGATAGCGCGGGAAGCTGCCTTGATGCAGCTACCGTCCGCTCACTGTCGCTGTGAGAACCTCACAGGAGCGATCTAAACTAACGGGCTTTTGGCGATCCGCGCGAGCCCCACGGAGATGGTTTCCGCGCGAGCCCTTCAGATAGCCGGTCACGAGGCATCGACACCGAGGTCGTCCCGGGCTCCTTCGAGATAGGCCCTGAACAGGCTGAATTTTTACGACTGAAGGTTTCCAGCTTCTCGAGCTTTCCCACGCGCGGGATCGGCTCGGCGAGCACGCGATGCAATGGGGGATCGAGGCGGTGCGCTTGGACAGCGACTGCGACGAATCTGCGCATGGCCAAGTCCAGCGGCTGGGTCGAGACCTGCGTCAACTCGCTGCGCACCGTCTGCATGATCTGCTGTTGATGGCGCTCGATCACGGCGGCGACGAGGGCCTCCTTGCTCGGGAAATATTGGTAGAGCGAGCCGATGCTCACCCCCGAAACTTCCGCGATGCGGTTGGTGCTGGCCTTGTCGAAGCCGTCCTTGACCAAAATGCGAGCGGTTGCCTCAATCAGGTTGTCCACAGTCGCCCGCGATCGCTCCTGCGTGGCGATTTTCCTGGGCCTGGTGACTGGTTTTGCCGCCATTTTTTGATGCCGCCAAATGCCTGGACAACCGGTTGTTCATCAAGATAGGATGGTCGTGGGAGGCGGTTTCTGCCGCTCGGCGAACGCACGCGATGAGCTCGATTACGATCATCTCAACGTAAAGCAGACCCCCCGATGACGACCGGCCTCAAGGTAGCGCAGACATAGCCCGTCGTCGGCGCGCGGCGACGGGCGACCGACCGGGCCGCTGCTCTTCAAGGGGCGCTGATCGAGAAGACGCCTTTGAGTTGGCGCCCGCCGTGCGTCAGGCCGCCATGTCGGATGTGCACCGTCAGTCATACTCTCATTTGGCGATGACGGCGTCCGCCCTTCGGCGCACCATGGTGGCCTTTGAGCGACTGGAGGCGTGCATGTCCATGAGCAATCTCTTCTATGGTCCTCAGGACGGGTTGACGCGCGGCGCCTCGCCCACCATGCTGGCGGTCGGCGATTCGTGGTTCTGGTACCCGTTCAACAATCTATTGGGCGAGATTGCCCGGCGGCGGCCTCAGCAGAGCATCGTGGTGGCTGGATACAACGGCGCCGAGGCCGGCGAATGGAACACGAAGTTCGCGGAGTCTATCAAGGTCACCTTCGAATTCTTTGCGCGCGGTCCCCTCGTCAGAGTCCTGCTGCTGAGCGGCGGTGGCAACGACATCGTGGGCACACAGAACTTTCCCAGGCTGCTGAAAGCCAACTGTTCGGCCTGCAACCAACTGGCCGATTGCTACGCCGCCGGACAGCCCGATGCCGCGCTGGCCGGCATCGAGGGCCACTACGGCACCTTGATTGCACGCTTTCGCGGCTACAACCCAGGCTCAGTCGTCGTGCTCCACAACTATGACAAGGCCTGGCCCACCGGCGACGGCGTCTTCGGGCCCGCTGATTGGCTCAAGGCGCCCACGGATGGATGCCAAGTTCCACAGGAGCTGCGAGCCGACCTGTTCGCGGATCCGGTCGACCGGCTCGGTCTTTTGCAGGAGCGCATGGCCGGCGACCCCGGGCTGGGCTGCGTTTTAGCGGTCAAGACGGCCGGCACCCTGGACGGAAAAGGCTGGGCCAACGAACTTCATCCGACGTCCAGGGGATTCAAGCGCTTGGTCGAGCAGAAGTTCCTGCCCACGCTGGACGGGATCGATCTCGGCCCCCCGCACTGAGGTCGGGCACGGGTTACCGTTCATCACGAACCGGAGGCCGAATATGTCAGACGCCGCAGCCGTTTCGAGTTCCGTGGACGCCATCCGAGCGCAGCGCAGAAACGATCCCCTGGCGAACACGCCGATCGAAAAGATCATCGTTGCGATCCACGGCATCGGCAGCCAGGTGCGCAGCGACACCATCCGCTCGGTCGCCCAGCGCTTTGGCGATCGAAACTGTCCCCCTTTGCCCGTCATGCCGATCGGCTACTTCAACCTCGGCAGCGATGCTAATGTGCGGGTCAGCCGGCTGAACGTCGATCCAAAGAATTCGCTGGCCCGCATCGGTTTTGCGGAAGTCTTCTGGGCCGACATTCCGGCGCAGGTGGTCAAGGCGAACGACACTCTGGAAGAAACCAAGGCATGGGGACGTACCGTGGTGAGCCGCGCCGAGGCCGAGTACCGCGACAACGTTGACAACGGGGTGCTGACCCCCGAAGACTTCCAACTGGGCATTGGCGTGGTCGAAGAAATTGTCGAGACCATCGACGTGCTTGAAAAGCTGTTCTACGTCACCGCCAGCGCGGGCCTGTTCAAGTTCGAGCTGCAGTCCTTGCTGCGCGACTACGTCGGCGACGTCCAGCTGGTGACCGACTTTCCCTACTACCGCGAGAGGATCACCTACCGGTTCCACAAGGCGCTGTCGGACATCCTCTCGGCCTACTTTCAGCTCTATCCGCAAAGCGTGCCCGAGATCTACATCGTGGCCCACAGCGAAGGCTCGGTCATCAGCTTTCTTGGCTTGCTGCAGGCGCTGTCCGGACTCGAGGTGGTGGACCCGGACAGTACCGCGGCAGCGCCTGTTCCGGTCGACAGCCGCTGGATCCGGTATGTGCGCGGCTTCATGACGATCGGCTCGCCGATCGACAAGCACCTGGTGCTGTGGCCGCAGCTGTGGCGTGGGCTCGATCTCACCAGCCACCTGGACGCGAATGGCGCCGTCGTCTTCGACCATCATCCGCAGGGCCTGACGCTGAATCAGCCGATCAAGTGGCGCAACTACTACGACCATGGCGATCCGATCGGATTCCAGCTCGACACCGCCGCCACGATCTTCCAAGGCTGCAAGGCCTTCGAGTTCGACACCAAGAGGCACGACATCGGGTTCAGCCGCTATTGGCTGCCGGGCAAGGCTCACAACGACTACTGGCAGGACGCGCAGGTGTTCGGGCACTTCATCGACGATGTGGTGTCGCCAACGAAAGAGCTGGCGAAGCGCCCCGTGAGCCACCCCCTTGTCGACAAGGTCAGCCTGGCCATGCCGTACGCCCTCGTGTTCCTGCTGCACCTGGTGGCGGTGTTCGTCCTCTACAAGACCGTCGCGCAAACCCAGATGCGGGACCTGCCGATGGACGTGGCCCTGCTGAGCGTGCTGCTGACCTGCATCACGGTGGCGGCGCGCCTGCCGCGCCTGGTCAAGGCCAGCGGATTCCGATGGCAACTGGCGTCGCTGCTGGTGTTGCTGGTGGGCGTGGTGCCGTGCGTCTGGCTGCTGCCGCATTCCGTCTCGGGCTATCTGGGCGGACCGCTGGCGGGTTTGGCGAACTGGCTGGATTTCCATCCGGACACGGCCGAAAGACTGGCCTTGATCGTGGCGGCATTCGTTATCGCGGGCAGCGGCTGGTTCCTGCCGCGACGCCCGAAGCTTGGCCGCCGCGTGCTGATCAGCATCGGAACGGTGGTGGTCGCCTTCATCGTCGTGTGGCGCTTGCGGGATGGAACGTCGGACGCCGACGTGTGGCCCGTCCTGCTGGCCGGAGGCGTATTCCTCTATGCCTGGTGGCTGGGCATCCTGCTCTTCGACCTGACTTTCGTCTGGCACCGATACATCCGGCGCGCGGTCGCGATCAGAACCCTGACGCATTGGAAGGTCGCGAAGTCGGACGCGCGTCCCAACACCATGCTGGGGCTCGGAGAGCCGGTCACGGTCGTGCCGCCGGCGGGGACCGGCATGGATCCGCTGCGCCCTTTGACTTGAGCGTAGCCGTCGGCGGCGTGCCTCATGAACTCTTCTTCACGGATGCGTCGGCCACCGCGCTCAATTGGGCCACAGCCCGCACGCGCGTTTGCCATCCGGCAGCCTGCGGTATCTGGCTGACGGGCGTATGTTGCTGGGCGTGCGCTGTCGCGACACCGACGACGCACGGAGTGGAAGCTCAGATCGAGAAGCTCGCTTCGCTTGAGTTCGGCCGAGGCGCTCATCATGACCGATCGCTCACCGCGTGACCTCGCGGGAGAGAACTTGGCAACTTCAAACTGAGGGAAAGTCGATGCCGCTTCGCTCGCTGTGGATTCCCGTAATGACTGGCCTGGGGCTCCTCGCCGCTGCAGACGCGCGGGGGCAGGTCGCCTGCCAGTGTGATTTCTCGGCTAAGGACTATTCGGCGGTGGGAACGAAAGCGGCGTGCAACGCGTTTGTCTACGACGGGAAGCGCTGTGAGGTGTCGTTCTCTTCCCTCGGCGCGAACATGGCCGTCGCATCGCGGCTGGAGAGTCCGGCCAGCGAAGACAAGTCGTATCAACTCGCGATTGAACACGTCACGCTGTTGAGGAAGAGAGACTACGTGACGCTTTCGAGCGAAAGGTTCCTCGCCGATGCGCTACCCTTGATGATGCGATCCACCTACGCGCGCGCGGCCGTCGCAGAGCGCTTGCCGATCGTCGAAATCGACAAGGAAGCCATGGCGTTTCTTGACAAGTACCGCGCCGTGATTTCGGCTGTGTTCGCAGGCAAGCAAGCGCCGATCGACGGCAAGTGGGGTCCCGGATATCGCTACGCGATCACGAGAGGCAGCCTGGTGTTCGAGACCCCGAAGAGCACGGCTCGTCTGACCGTCGTGGTGTTCAGGCCCGAGTAATTCAGGCAATGCGATGGATCAGTTCCTTCTGTGCAACCCGGTGGGGTCGCCGAGCTTTTTGACCTACGTTTCCTTGGCCGTGCTGGCGGCTGCTCTGGCCTTCATCTTCCTGTATTCAGCGATCAGGTCTGGCGGGCGGGATATCGTCGTCTGGCAGCCTGATGCAAAGATCGTGAAGGTGCGGGGCTCGGTCATATACGCAGTCCTCTCTGTCGCCGTGCTCGCCTTGATGATTGGCTTCTCCTGGATCGACCACAAGTTCGACCTCGGCATCACGCCTTACCCGCAGCGGATGGATCTACAGGCCGGCGAGACGCTTGGCAGAATTCGTGACGGGTATGTGGCCAAATCCTCGCGAACCATCCTCCTGACCGATGGCGTCGAGCGCGAGATGGTTACTGGCGCATACGAGGGCACTTGCGCCGCTGACATGTTCTACAAGATCTGCCTTCGCATGGGCCTGTCGTGTGATTGGTCCGGCAGTGAACCAACTCTGCGCATCTCGAAGTCGCCAGGTCGACCAGCGCAGTGACGCCCTCATGCCACCCGGTCGCCTCGCCCTGTGCTCAAGATCGATGGGCGATCCGCTCGCCGACAGTCAGCTTCCCGTGGCCACTGCCAACTCGCAGTTCCGGCCAGAAGCGGGGGCTCCTGAGCGTCCGGTTCAGGCGCCGGGATCAGCTTGGCACCCTACGCCGGCGCCAGGCTCGAACCCAACATGATGGCCGCCGACACGAAACGCATGCGTGGCGCGCCCCCGTTCGTGAGGCGCAGTCTCAAGACGAAAGTGGGCCTTTACGAGGACATCGCCTTTATCGAAACCAAAGGCCCATTGGCTGCGTGAATTTCTACCCCCCTTTTCGGGCCAGCGGCCCCAGCCGCTCCACGTCGCGCCGTGCCGATTCGAGCACCTGCGGCCCGACCTGACTCTGGCTCTTTTGAATCGCAGCCCCGATCACCTCGTCGATCAGGCGGTGCGATGTCTTCTTGTTGATCTTGCCCACCAGTTCCTCTGGTGTGCCAGGCAGCGCGGCGGCGAAGTAATGCATGAAGCCTCCCAGCAGGCTAAGGCGCAGCCCTTCAAAGTCGAACAGGCTGGGCTCGGCCTTGTCCAGTGACAGCACCGCCAGATTGCCCTTGGCCAGCTCGGAGTCCAGCAGTGCCTCATTTATCATCTGATCGGCCATGGCGTCGCCCACACGGCTGGCCAATGCGGAGCGCACGGTCACGCCCAATTGGCGCAGCAGGGGCCAGGGCGGGGGGTCGGGCAGATCGGGGATGGGAATGGGCAATTCCTCGATCAACATGGTGTTGAAGCGGATGTCGACCAGATCCAGAAACAACCGGCAGCGTCGCCGGTCCACTGGCGCCAGCCAACGGGCGATGTTGCTGTAGTAGCGCTTGATCTGGTTGTACACATCCGGCACACCCACAAAGCCGGAGCGCACACTGCCCAAACCGGTCACGAACGGCGTGCCCACGCCATTGAGGTTGACATTGACGAAGTGGTGCCACGTCGAGTCGCACACGATGCGCCCGCGACTGACGGCATCGCCGTTGTACGCGCTGATGGCGCCGAAGCTGCGGGGGTTGACCGGCGGCTTGCCATACGCGGGGTTGGTGGCACTCAGTCCCAGAAAGCGCCCACCGGACATGCTGCTGGCCACCACCTCCACCGGCTGGGTGGTGCCAACGCCGGGAAACTCCGGAAAGTTCAAACCAGCCTCGGTGTACGCTTTGGTCGGGTCGACCGCGACCGTGCACTCGCTTTCATGCGGATGGTCTGGGAACACGTCGATCACCCGGGTGGGGCTGGAAAGCAGGGGGTGCGGCACCCAGGAGCCGCCGGCCGTTGCCTGCCGGTAGTGCAGGTACAGCCGCTGCGGGAACACGTCGGACTGGTCGTCGAACTCGTAGTCGGTGTTGCTCATCGGATCGGCCAGCGTGTCGATGCGCCGAAGCGCGTCGAGCTGGCCGTTCTTATCCAGCGTGGTCTCTAGGCCCATGGGGACGCTGGTCCAATTGCGCATCTCCCGGATGCGCGGCAGCGTGCCGCACATCGCAAAGCCGAGCGTGGCGTGGTCGCCGGTGGCGAAGACGCCGCCACCGGCGTCCATGAAGGTGGTGATGGCGGAGATCTCTGCGTCGTTCAGGCCATCGCCGGGGTTGTAGGCGGCATTGGTTCCAGCCACGGTGTTGCGCGACGTGCCCTGGGCGATGCCGAACATCCACAACTGATCGAAGTTGGCTCTTGTCAGTGGCACGGGCGGTGCGTCGAAACGAAAGTTGGTGTGCGTTGCGCCCGCGCCCGAAGCCCGATGCGCTGTGGTGATCGCCACTGGCATGAAGCCCGGTGCGCCCGACCCCAAAGCAGCTATCAGTTCGGTCAGGCCGAACGCGCTGCTCGCAGAGAAGTTCAAGCCGCCATCAGCTACGATCAGGATTCGCTGATTGCAGTCGATGTAGAGCCGAAGGATCTCGTCCCACCACGGCGGCCTCGGCCACGGCAGCTCGATGGGCGGGAATGGCAACGGCAAAGGTTTCGGGCCAGGCGACGGGATCGGAACGGGCTTGGACAGTTTGGGTTTGGACGCCATGAAACGCTCCCGTCAAAACAAGGGGGGTCAGGCTAGGACGCGCGCCTTGGCATGTCATCCCCCGTTCTGTGGGGACTATGGAGCGCTATCGGCTCCATGCGGCCAGTCGCGCTAAAGCGGTCAGTCGCCGCTGCAATCGCACATTGACGATGTCTTCACCCCTTACCTAAAGAGCTGACCTTCGAGCTGCGCGGCCTTCCGGTCCATTAAGAACCGGTCCCTGATGCGCCTACTGGACCCTCTCGCCGGAGTCGTTCGGTTCGGTCCGGGTCCGGCTAGGCGATCAAATTCGTAGCTTGGGGAAGCGGACCCGCAGAGTCGTCATCACGCTGCGGACCCATCCTGCTTGCTGTTTCGCTGTCATGCGACTCCAGCTATCTGGCTTGGCCACCAGTGGGATCAGGCCATTCGTTTGCGGCACAACTGGCTCCGGAAACATCTCGGACTTCGGCTGCGCGATGATCGCGTCCCACTCGTCTTGTGGTCGGCGCTTGCCGTCGTCCGTGGTGTGGAAGAGGTCGTGACAGCCGTCACATACAGTGAAGAACTCATCAGCATGACCGTCCAGCACCGGTTGGTCGTAGCGCTGCAAGCCGTAAGAGCCCCTGCCGCTTGGTGTGTCGATCCCGATGGCGGTCTTGACTGCCCGATCCGTCAATTGAAAGTGAGCCATCCTGTGCTTCCTGGTGATGGGGGTCGCGAGGGTGGTCGGGCGGTTGTTCCCACGCACCGGCGTCGATCCGCGACCCCCGGCAATATGGGCGTCTTTGGCACGATCGCGAAGCGGTCGAGCGGGCGGCCGCTCGCGCGCAGAAACACGAACTGCACCGCCACGCCGAGTCGCCGGTCCGCCCGAAATCGCTCTCGGATCGCCTCCGCTACATTCGGCGCAAGGTGGAAGAACCGCGCGACATCGAACTCGGAGAGAGTCCGGGGCAGGTGATCGGCACCGACGAAGCGCAGGTGGTATTTGGACACGCGGCGCTCTGGCGGTTCTTACCAGGCGCCGGTATGGCGAGCAGCGCCGGGCCGGAATTCTGCGCCTGTCGGAGGTGCCTTGGGAGCAAAGCGCCACAAAATGCACGAAAACCGAGATCACCCCTTTGCGCGCGTCGACGCGGCGATCGGGATGAAGGTGGAAGACGTCTATGTGCAGGGAGGGCGCACTTGGGTGCGACTACACGAGATGGGCGGCAACGTGCACGGTAAGCGGCTGGCCGAACCGCCTTGACGGCCAGCCTGATGAGCTTAGTTGGCGAGCGGCCAGTTGTGCGGAAGCAGTTCGTCGATACGGCTGTTCAACTGCGTGGGCAGATGTGCGAGAACGTCGCCGGGGTAGGCACAAGGATCGTGACCGTTGAGCTTGGCCGACTGCACCAGGCTCGTCACTGCTGAACGTCACAAGGACTTGCAGGCCCCGGGTCAGCCGAATCCCAGCTCCGATGCCGCATACGCAGGGCGGATTGCGCTGCTGCTGGCTCCAAGGCGACTCGAAATCCTTGCACCAACTTGGCATTGGACGCCATCCGCGAAAATGATGATGCCTTGGCCCACGCACTCGCGTACAACCACCGCGGGGGGCTGCACGCCAGGTCGCACCCCCCAAAGCTCATTCAACAATTGCCCACGGTCGCCGGCTCTCGGCTCTCTCTGATGGGCTGGAGATCTCGATGGCTTTCAGCTGGGATGGGCGGTTCGTCTTGCGCGAAGTCGATGAGGCGGATCCCGATGTGTATCGCATCTTCCTGCACACAGATGACCCATCGAACATCACCGACGCGATCAACATCATCGACCGTGCGCCAGTCAAAGCATCCAGGAAGCTCTTTAAGGCGATCCCCGTCAACCCGCCGGTCCCATGGCACGTGCGGCTCGCTGGAAGCAATGATGTGCTCATGGGCGTGTTCCAGTTGAAGAAGATCTGAGACGCGACCAAATGAACACCTCAACCCTGATTGCGGCCACTGCGGTGCTTCTGGCGGGATGCACGCCCAAGCTGCTTCGCCACTACGAGACGTTCCAAGCACCGGAAACCCCACCGAAGGTCGAGCTGTCGGTGTTCCTGGCCAACCCGAAGGCGTCCGATTCAACCACCGTGATTTCGAGCCTCGACGGCCGTGCTCAAGCTGAGTTAATCCGGTCCCTGGCAGCGATGATGCCACCAGGCAGCAAACCGGCAGACCTAGTAGCACTGCTAAAAAGGATCCCCGAAGAGCCACCAAAGGCGTGTGCATGGGCCTCGAACAAGTCCGCGACAAAGAAGCTCGTGCTCACGGTGCTCGGAGATCTGCGCCGTCCGGCAGATCGCCTGGACAAGCTCGACATGACGTTGACGCTGAGCGCCGCAGATGGTAGCGACAAGCGAGCGTCGTTCGTGTCCTGGGACCACTTTGACTCTGTGTACGGCAAGTTCGACATCGGCACGGCCAAGTACACCCAGTCGGGGAAGCTCTCGATTGGGCGCACCGGCACCGATGTCGCCAACCTGCCCGAGGCTGCGGGCTCCGCCACGAAGGTCTTGAACCTCGGCGCGGAGACCAACAACACCCTGGAGGAAAGTGCGACCTACGCACTTCGCAGAATGTCGATCGGCGGCGCACTGACCCCGACGAGCGCCTGGCTCGTCCAGGAAGGGGGGCCGAACATCAATCTGTTTGGCAGCTCGGTGGCCACGCTTACGCTATCGCTCGAGTCAAGCAAGTACCCGATCGGCATCTATTCATTTGTACTAGTCAAGGATAAAAAGCCGCTACCATCAGCCGAGGTAACGGTTGAGCGCTGCGAAAGCGAGTACCCGATCAGCGCGAAGCCGATCACGGTCGTTGTTACCGCGAAAGCAGTCCAGCGAGCGGTGACCCGAGGTGACGGTACGGTGAGCGAAGGCGACGACGGCATTACGCTCAGCGAGTTGACGCTGACGCCCAAGCCATCCAGTGTCACCTTGCTCAAAGACACTGATCTGCGGCTCGAGCGTTACGCGCTCGCTTTCTGCACGCGCAACCAGCTGCTTGCCGATTGCGATAGGCTGCACATCCAACACAACGGGGTCACCCACGGCAACATCGAGCAAATTGTGATGCCATCGATGGACGCTGCCGTAGCGCTACGCGGGTGGCTTTTGGAACAGACTAGGGCGGCAGCGCTTCCTGGGCTGAACGGGCTTACGATCGGCTTGGCCAAGAAGGAAGCAGCGACGGCGTTGCCAGTCCCTTCACTTGCCGGCCTGCCAACGACCGTAGCCCGTGAGCTACGTGTGGTCCTGCTGCCAGACACGGAGTGACACACGCCGAAGTCAGCTAGTTGCACCACACCAAGGGAGGAGCTCCTCGCCACCAAGCCGTGAAAAAAGTCACCATGACGAAAGTCACGGTGACTGGTTGGGATGTGTAGGACGGCTGAGCGATGCTCTTACCAGCCATCAGGTCGCGCTACAGCAGCGAAGCGGTAGCGGGCACCTTGGGTCCTTGCCCAAGCTCGACGAAGTCGAACTTGGCGAAACGCCAGTCGCCGTCGTCGAAGAAACCGACGATCTTGCTGGTGGGCAAATACCTGGACCACGTGCCGCTGTACAGGCAGGAAGCCTTCTTCGGTCGCGCGGGCCTAGCTATCTCGCGCTCGACGCTGGACAGCTGGGTCAGGCAGTGCGGCGTGCAGTTGCAGCCGCTGGTCGATGTGGACTTGGACTTGCCCCGTTTCCACGGACGGTTAATGGCTTGATTCTCAAGCCTGGTTTGTCAGCACCGCAGGGTTGTGCACGGCGTCGGTCGGCGCTTGCGACGAACCGATCGACGCGGTGTGCAACCCGTGTTCGGGGCGCGATGTTTGCATGACACGTTCTTGCGCGCTGCGTTTCCTCTCGAAGTTCATGGGCGATTGATGACCGAGCGCAGAGTGCCTGCGTCGCGGGTTGTACCAGCCCTCGATCCAGGTGAAGACCGCCGTCTTTGCTTCGGCCTTGCTCTTCCAGGTGCGCCGGGCGATCAGCTCACACTCCAGCGTCGCGAAGAAGCTCTCGGCCATCGCGTTGTCGTACGCATCGCCCACCGTGCCCATCGACGGGCGCACGCCCATCTCCTTGCACCGGCCGCCGAAGGCCAGGCTGGTGTACTGGCTGCCCTGGTCGGAATGGTGGATGACCGCGTCGGGCTTGCGCGTGGCCAGCGCCATGTTCAGCGCCGAGACCACCAGCTCGGCCGTCATCTCCTCGCCCATGGCCCAGCCCACCACTTTGCGGCTGCAGGCATCGAGCACCATGGCCAGATAGACGAAGCCCGCCCAAGTCGGGATGTAGGTCATGTCGGCTACCCACAGCCGATCGGGTGCATGGGCGGTGAACTGGCGATTGACCAGATCGGGCGCAGGGCGCTCGCGCCGGTTGCGCTCGGTGGTGACGGTGAAGCCTCGCCTGCGGCTGACGCCGCGCAGTCCGCCCGCTCGCATCAATCGGGCGATGCGCTTCCTGCTGGCGACGATGCCCGCATCGCGCAGTTCTGCGCGGATGCGCGGCATGCCGTAGGTTGCATCAGAGTCGGCGTGGGCCTGGCGGATGCGCTCTGTGAGCGCTGCATTGGCCCGTTCGCGCGCTGATGGCACACGGCCTTGCCAATCGTAGAAGCCACTGGCCGAGACCTTCAGCACTCGGCACATCGCTCGCACGGGAAGTTCGGCCTGGTTCGCGCTCACGAGTCGGTAGACGTCGTGGACGTCCGCTCGCTCTTGCCGGCGAACCAGGCCGTAGCCTTTGCCAATATGTCGCGCTCCAGTTTGATTTGCCGGTTCTCTCGGCGCAGCCGCACGAGCTCTTCGCGCTCTGCGCTGCTCAGCCCTTCCTTGCCAGGCAGCGGCTGGCCGGCGTCGCGGGCGGCCTGACCGATCCAGTTGGCGATGCTCTGCGCCGTCGGGCCGAACTCACGCGACAGCTCGGCAGGGCTCCTACCAGCTCGCGCCAGCTCGATGATCTGTTCTCGAAATGCCGCCGGGTACGGCGGCCGGGTCTTGGCCATTGCGGACTCCTTCTTCCATAACGGTAAGGTGTCCGTGAAAAAGAGGCAACTTCAGTCGCTGGATTCTTTCGTCTCTCGCCAAGCCATCGGCCAAGCTCTGGCTTGCGGAGCAACCGGGCATATGCCTCAAGTGCGATGGCGAATGGCAGGCTTCCTCCAAGGCCGAGCTTCAGATTGAGAACTCTCGCTGGGAACGCTCTACCCATGTCCACGCCGAGTGGGGCCGGCAAGCACCCAGGTTGTCAAAGATTCGCGTGTTCGGTGGCTTCATCGACGCGCAGCAGAACGAATGGTTAGCGGACCACAAGGCGAACCGTGCTGAACAGATATGGGAACACGGATGGAGCTGACTCTTCAGGGCGCTGGCACGTTGACGGCCAACTGTAGACCTTCGTCATGAGAATACGTTCGCGGATTGGAATCGCCTTGCTTGCAGCCATCGCTCTGACTGCTGTGGGAGTGTGGCTGGGGCGCGAGCTTTCCGTCGATGGCTGCCTGGACCGCGGAGGTTCTTGGGACTACGACCATTCCCGGTGCGTCTTGGCAGCGCCGTAGGCCCGCAGGCGGCCAAGACCGGAACTTCGTCACGACCGTCCGGTTTTCCGACGGCGGAACCTTGCGGCCGCTCGTGCGATGGCTACAGTCGGCGGCAACGAATGCCTAACGGTAGGCTGCCTATCCATGCGAGGAGAACAGAGTGGGCACGTACAGCCATCCCGAAAAGCTGACTGGGCTCCTTTCTCCGCTCTGGGAACGCTTTGTCGCTTGTCCACCATGCGGGCATCAGTTCAAACTTGATATCAACTTTTTTGACTTGGCGAATGCCAAGCTGGGGCGGCAGTTTGTCCTGGACGACCTGAGGCGGCTTGTGTGTTCGAACTGCGGTTCGCGTGGGGCGGAACTGCTACCGCCATCTGCAGAAGCGCCGCTGGTGAAGCGTTCCGATAGAACTCGCCACGACCGCGGGGTGATTCCGGACCCGCACGAGGACTGGTGGTCGAGGGACCGCCAAGATTGACTTATTCCTAGGGCGGCAGTCGGCCAGAAGCGGTCGGTCAGGGCTGGTTCAAATTTTCTGGGGATGAGCTGATGTCGACGTGGGCAAGCCTTGCGATAGCGAATTGGAAGGCAGAGAAACTGGGGCTCGGCGGCGGTCTCGATGAAGCCGCTTTGAAGTCTGCGTTTACGTCGGTCGGCTGGGTTCCGTCCAATGATGTTTTGCAGCTGTACGGCCTATGTTCGGGCATGGCTCCTCTCGGCTCCGAGGACAAGTCCTTCTTCTCGTTTTGGCCGTTCGCTGAAGCAATGGTGCGTAGCGCAGAGGTTCCGCGAACGTATTTTCCATTTGGCGATGGCTTCCTGCGCGCGCACCGATACTCTTTCCGTGCAGAGGCTGCGGACCGTTCCAGCATCCACGGTGACCACTTTGACGGAAGGTTTGCGAAGCTGGCCGACAGCGTAGACGAGTTTTTCGACTGCTTGCTACGCCATCCGGGTCGGCTATGGCTGCCTTCCTAACTTGGACCGCCGTCCGGCAGAATGCGGCCAATACCGGTCAGTCGCCGGCGCCGCTCAATTCGGGCGTAAGCAGACGTTCGCGGCATGCGCACAACGGTTTGACTGCGAGTCGGGAGCGCATCGCCGGAAGCGGGTGCACACAAACCGACCAACGATGAACAATAGGACCATGAGCATTCCGGCTCCTCCTAAACCCATTTGCCCCCCGTGAGCGCTGCATGATTCAACGCGTACCGTGCAAGACCTGCGGCGACTCAATTCACCCCGACACCGCCGCGCAGAACGACGGTTTGTGCATGCCATGCAAAGGCGGATACCGGCAGCGCATCGAGGATGGCAAGAAGCGGCGCGAACAGGAGCGCCAATACGACCAAAGCCCGGAGCGGCGCTATTGGGTGGGTCTCGTGAAACGCGTTCACGGCGAGGGCGCTGGATTCGAGGGCCTCGCACCTAGTGAGAAGACCTACTACGCCACGACGTGTTTGATGGGTGAGGTCTACAACGGCGGCTTCCATCAGTTCTTCTCCAATAGCTCCGGCAGCCTCTACGGATACGCACTCGACGGCCTCATGGCGATGGACGCAGAGAACGCGGTCGGGCTGCTACTTCGCGCAAAGGAAAGGGTCTTCGGCGACCGTACAGTGCCGCTCTATAGGCAGGCCCGCAACGACTTGATGGCCGACTTCGAAATTGACGATGTCGAACTGAACGGACTCGACAAGCTCTTTTGGCAAGACCCAGACAAGCTCGGCGAGCGATGTGAACAGTTCGCCAGGCTTCACGGTCTGTATTCATGAACTTCCGTGCGGGCGCGTGGCCAGCGCCTTTCGGCCACAACCAGACCTTCACCATTGACCTCCGCCTCCATGGATGCAAGCCAACTCCTCCTCGCGCTCCTTGTCGCCGTGTTCTTGGGCGTGTTCGGTTGGGACCGGTACAACCGTCACAAGGCACAGCGGATAGGCTCCTCATGGAATTGCTTTCGATGCGGAGTGGAGCTGGGGCCAATGCAGTCCGTTCACATTCGCGTAGCCGGTGGCCCGGAGGTGGCAACATCCGCCCGAGCGTGCAAGAGGTGCGCGAGACGCGACGCTCGCATCTGGTGGGCAGGGATGGGACTCGTGTGCAGCCTGCTCGCGGCTACCGTCTTCCTGTTGATGTTGTCATAGCACCGCCTTGCATCACGTCCCAATGGCCGCATTGGCGCAGGCGGAAGGCAGGCTTCGGGGCTCGCTTGTTCCCAGGCCGCGACAGGCTACAGTCGGCCAGAACCGGTCATCCAAACGAACCCTTCACTCTGCGCACCGCTCGATGCCACACAAGAACAACATCATCGTATCGCTCGACTTCGACTCGGCGAGTGGAGCACTCGAGCTGGTGGAGCAGCTCGGACCGTCGGCACGGTTCTACAAGGTCGGCCTTCAACTGTTGACTGCGGCGGGTCCTGCCGTGGTCCGGCAGCTGATTTCAGGCGGCAAGGAAGTATTTCTCGACCTGAAGCTCCACGAAATACCCACGTCAGTGGCCGGTGCGGTGGCGGCGGCCGGTGCCTTGGGGGCTTCGATGGTCACCGTTCATGCATCTGGAGGCTCTGCTGTGCTGCGGGCCGCGGTGGAAGCTGCTCGCTCGTACCCCAAGTTGAGCGTTCTGGCGCTGACGGTCATCACAAGCTTGCGAGACGAGGACCTGACGGAAATGGGCTTGACATCGACGGTCCCAGAGCAAGTTATTCGGCTGGCCAGGCTGGCCGTTGCTGCCGGCTGCCATGGTGTGGTCGCTTCGGCCCAAGAGGCGCGGCCGCTGCGCGACTTCCTTCCGGCTGAGATGCTCATCGTCACTCCGGGTACGCAGTTGGAGACGGATGCGAAGAATGACCAGGCGCGAGTGGCTACGCCCTTCGACGCCATACGTTGGGGCGCGAGCCATATCGTCATCGGACGTTCCATCTCTCGCGCAGCGAATCCGTCCGAGGCATTGGCTGTCATCCAGGCGCAGGTGGATGGAGATGCTTCCTTGTGACCGCGGCAGAGGCGGTCGGTTGTCCGTCTTCTGGACGGTCGCTCTGCGCTGCTGACCAGAGGCAGAATGCGGCCATGAGCCGACATTCGCACTGAGAACCGTATGACAACCTATGACAAGTACCTTGCTGGTTTGGATGTGGCCGCGCTACCGACGGGCGCGAAAGAGGTTCTCATTGCGCTTGGACAGTCCCAATACGGAGACCCGGTGGACCAACTTTGCTTCTTTTGCCACGGTCACATTGCGGTAGAGCCACTGACCCTAGACGGCGAAAGCCGGCCGACCTCGTGGCGGCATACGTGCCCTTGCGGAAAATCCAATGGCACCATGCGTGGGCTGTGACCTGCTCCCGAGATGAACCAGCTAAGGCGTCGGCTCATGTACCGGGAAGCGTTGCGGCGCCTGCGAGACGCCGATACGCTTTCTGACGCAACAGGGCTCTCCGAGCAGTCAGATTCCCCGTATCTGCTACGTTTGCTGGGGCTTGAACTGCTGCTGAAACTGATACACGAGGCTGTCCTGTTTAAGGCGGGACGCGGCCATGAGTACGCTCAGCTGTTCAATGATTTGCCAGGCGACCTCCAGGAAAGGCTGCTTTCGTTAGCCGGCGAGCGCGTCGGCCCGTCTGCGCTTGCGTCGAAGCATGTACTCGTCCTGCAAGAATGGGGCAGGAACTTCATCGCGCTGCGTTATCCGTGGGAGCGCTACTCAAACATGTCGGAAGATGAATACTCGCAGGTCGCCAAGACGTGGGCTGGAAGGGGTGCTCCACTTGAAGAGGCAACCTTTCGATATTTCCCAGAAGAGCTGGTCGGTTTTCTTGCAGCGCTGCGCACTGTGGCTGACGAGTTGGTCGAGGGCCTGACGAATCCGCCTTCGGACGCCGCCGCTCGCGAATGAAAGCTCGCTGCGCCTTGGGCCCGAAGCTTCGAGCACCGGTGACCGGCTACAGTCGGCCAAGCCCGCCGTTCGGTGACTGGGCTCGATTCGCCCGATAGCCGACCTTCGACGCACGCGCACAACGACTTCTGTGAGTTTTGGGCATGCCCGTGTTGAAGCGCGTGCGGGCATCGCCACCTCGGGCGAGGCGCTCGGCTGCCTTGGTTTCCATGACCCTTCGCCGTCAGGGCGGTCCATCGCCCCGCAGCCGAACCAGGCGATCCTTCACTGCCCTCAGGATCGCATCCGAACGCTTCGGATCGGTGATCACGCCCGAGCCGGCGGCAATGTAATCCAAAGCGGCCGCGCGACCCCCACGCGTGAGGGTCTCAGCAGACTCTAGCTTTACACCAAGGACTGCGGCGGCGCTGCACCTCTTGAATGACGTAGTTTCACCTGGTATCACGAATTTTGGCGGGCTGTCTCACGACCTACTTGAACCTTTGGGACGCGCGGCTGCCTTGCTCCACACAGGAGTTCTCCAGCCTCGTGAAGGGCGAGATCACACTCGAGCATCTGGCAGACCGGGGTATCGAGCTCTATGACGCCAATGCTCGCTGCGACCCCATCGAGGTCGCGCTTGAAACGTTCGAAAAATCCGCTCAGTGCCAACTTGCGCAGGCCTGCTGCGCAGATCACGACCGACACAACGGCTTCGCACCAGTCATGACGCTTCTTGGCGCTTGACGGAACCTGGGGCGTTCTCGTCCCCGATCTCCTTGACCGCGTCCGCCTGATCGGCAGCGCTGCCTCCCGTGGACTCCGTCGCGTCCGCATACTCGCTGTCGCTGTCGCTGTCCGCCTCTGAGGGGACAACAGTTGCAGGTCTGGGAGGGGTCTTCGGTTTGTTGGAAGGCCATGGACGGGGCGGTGTCTGCTGAGTGGCCATGACGTGTCTCCTGCGGTTGGAGAGAAAACGTACACCGCACCACTCGGCAACGCATGTAGGAGTGCACCGCAGCGGCATGCCGAGCCGACTGCATTCACAGCCCAGATTTGCATCGCTCGTCAATGGGACTACAGTCGAGTCTTCCTCACATCTTGGAATCCAGGTCGATGACTCAAAGCTACGAGCAGATCCAGAAGCAGATCGAGACTCTCCAGCGCCAGGCGGAGAGGCTTCGCACGCAGGAGAGCGATGGAGTAATTGCCCGCATCAAGATGGCCATTGCACACTACGGGCTCACTGCAGAGCAGCTGGGCTTTGGGGTAACACCCAACGGGGTGAAGACGAAGGCAAAAGCGCGAAAGGCGGCGCCCACCCGATCGGCGAAGTACAGCGACGGCCAGGGCAACTCGTGGTCAGGCGTGGGAAAGCGCCCGTACTGGCTGCGTGATGCACTCGCCGCTGGCAGGACGCTCGAAGAGTTCGCGACTGCCACTGCGTCTTCGAAACCTCAGAGCACAAAGCTCAAGACGTCGAAGAAGAGGAAGTCGAAGGTCGTCTACCGCGATCAGGCCGGCCATACGTGGTCGGGGATGGGCCCGCGACCGCGCTGGTTGAAAGAGGCGCTGGATGCCGGGAAGACTCTTGACGATATGACTGGCTGAAGCACCATGCTTCCTGCTGTGCGGTGATGAGACAGCTTCCGCACAGCATCTCGACCATACCTTGGCAACAAAGGCCCCATGGCCATTCGCCAGCGTTCGCGCGTCTGCCTTGTACTTAGAGCTCGCCCTCTAACAGCGCCGTCGCGGCATGGAATGTGCGGCGCTAGGGGATGAACTTATTAAATATGCCCGTGAGTTTGCGCCGCGGGCTGGAAGATCTTGCCGGCGAAATGGTCTACGCACGCAAGAATGCCGACCTTGGAAGGCTCGCCTTTCTTTGCTATTGCGAGATCCGCCGCTGGGCGCGCTTGGCCGAGGAGGATCGATTGGCCGAGCTGTCGCGCGCCCTCATCACGGAGCATCCAGCCAAGGATCGGAAGGAGTTCCTGAGCCAGGTGGACGACGTCATTGCAGAACTGGGGGACGTTTGCGACCGCGCGGGCATCAACGAGGGCGCGAAGTCACTGGGAATGGTCAGGTTTCACTAGGCGTGCTGTGCGGCGGACAGGCGCACTAAGTTGTTGGCGCAGGAGGCGCAAGCAAGGCGGCGGGCCCCGGCTAAACAACGTAGCCGCCCACGCAGTCGGCCCGCCTCCTATGTTTTGGGGGCCATGATGCCGAGCATCAGATCCGTGTTGAGTTTGGCCATCTGCTGCACCAACCCCCACTGCTTCGTCATCAGGGCCACGAATTCCGGATCGGACGGCATCGCTCTGGCCGACAGCGCGAGCTTCGACATTTCCTGAGCGATGTACAGCTGCTCCGCATAAATGGCTTTTGCAGCTTCGTTGTACTCATCGAGCGTCATGAGGTGTTCCCCTGTGGTGATGGTCGATTCCAGCCCGGATCTTAGCCCCATGGATACGCGGCTCTGCCGCCCTCGGCTGTCGCGCCATGTGCAGTGGCCCGCGCGGCGGCTGTTCGCTTCGCGCAACACTCGGCTATCGCCCTCCGAATGCCAGGAGGTAGCGCCAGCAGGACGCGGGCGGCGTGTCAGGCAGGATTCGAGGCACGCTTTCGAATGTGTAGCGACAATCCACGGATGGCCCAAGGCAAACGCATCTCGGCAGACATCGGTGGCGACGCCCTGCAGGCGATCAAGGACATGGGTGCCGCGGCCAAGCTGGCCCGCATCAGCGCCGGCGACGGCCAAGCCGCCGCTGCCGCCCGATTGGGCGTGCATGTCCAGACGATCGCCCGGATTGAATCAGGTGAACCAGGGGTCGCGATCGGCCACGTGCTGGGCATGCTCGCGCTCTATGGAATCGCAACGAAGTTGCAGCTGCCAGACGGCGACCGACCCGCATCCTGAGTTGTTTCAACTGCTGCGCGCAGGTACGTCACGTCCGCTTCGAGCCTCTCTCGCGGCCCTCGATCTCACAGCCCGAACTTCGGCTTCGCAAGCCCTCCCCTGTACTTCGCAAACGGCCGTCGTACGGCAGGTGTGCAGCGCAAGCGTTCGTCCGTCACCGACAGAAAGGGTGCGAGCGTTCAGCGTGCATCAGCCGCCAGGTTGGCGGCGCCGTCGCAGACACTGCTGCAGGTATGCCTCGCGAACGACTAGCGCCATGGTCTGGAACGGCATGTAGACCAGGGACAAGCCGGCCAGTGCAGCCAGCACCAGGTCGGCACCCGCTGCAATCGCCGCAGGCGGTGACGCCTTCAGGAACGGCGTAACCAGCAGCGCATGGGCGAGAAAGAGCATGAAGTTGAGGCACAGCAGGAACTGTAGGAGGTCGCTGCGGTAGATCGCCATGCAGAGACCGGCCTGGCAGATACCCCCTGCGAGCAACACCATGCCCAG
>Ga0307515_10000439_pt1 | contig 99904 bp, 93 predicted proteins | sample 17_EM_MG_FD_194513 | JGI IMG/M metagenome (GOLD analysis project Ga0307515, IMG submission 194513) | Populus trichocarpa ectomycorrhiza microbial communities from riparian zone in the Pacific Northwest, United States - 17_EM | ecosystem: Host-associated > Plants > Roots > Unclassified | place...
CTGGAGAAGGGAGCAGATGTGAATGTGCAGGGTGGAGAATATGGTAGTGCATTGCAGGCTGCTGCTACATCCCGGGATAATAGAGAAGTGGTGGAGCTGTTACTGGAGAAGGGAGTAGATGTGAATGTGCAGGGTGGAAAATATGGGAGTGCATTGCAGGCTGCTGTGTACTGGGGTGTTAGAGAAGTGGTGGAGCTGTTACTGGAGAAGGGAGCAGATGTGAATGTGCAGGGTGGAAAATATGGGAGTGCGTTGCAGGCTGCTGTCACATCTCGAAATAGAGAAGTGGTGGAGTTGTTACTGGAGAAGGGAGCAGATGTGAATGTGCAGGGTAGGAGATATGGTAGTGCATTGCAGGCTGCTGTGTACTGGGGTGTTAGAGAAGTGGTGGAACTGTTGCTGGAGAATGGAGCGGTAGATCAGTCAAATAATGAGTATAGCAGTACTGATAGTGATGTTGTAGATGATTGACAAATATTTCTACAGCGGTAAGTGTGCACTCTCCAGTTAGATCTTTTGTATTCGGGGGTGCGAGTATCTAGATATCAAGTATCAAAGCGGGATCGCTGAGAATTTGGGTCCTCTAGCTAGCCACGTTGCAATCTTTTAAGTGCGAAGTGCATAGTTATCAAGGAAATATGGCGCAAAGTATGATAGTTATATAGTCCAATCTCTGAGGGTGTGCAGTTCGCTTCGATCCGGTTCGCTCGGGGTTCGACAAGTGCATCTGGAGTATACTGGGTTGGTCGGGATGTATCCGTATTGAACGAAGTATGTTTCACGCGAATGTCCGAGCCGGAGGAGAGTGTGCACCTGATTTTGGAGTTGATATGGTGTAGTACATTGAGTATCATGGAGCCTTGTGGAAGAGTATTTGATCACTGCTAGTGCTGCACATGTATACGGGACGACCTTCCAAGATCCCTTCTGGACAGGCCACCGTGGGATAGCCAGCAGAGCGGTTGGTCATTTGTGCGCCGCCCCTATGCTATGCCATATTTTTACATGGGATATTAATATTCCCCTAAAGCGTCCTTCTAACTCCTCTGCTGCCCGCTAGTGCTAGACACGGAGGGAGTCGCGTGGGCGAGACCGTGGCCCTGGGCCACATGTGCTAGATGATCGGATTAGATGGGCCCTCCCGGCGTGGGGGCGGCATCTAAGAGTATGCACGGTAAAGAGTACTCTAAGTAGGCCGGGGTAGGTCGCAGTGGGGAGTAAAGGGCGGGTGGAGGTGGAGAATCCGGAATTTGATGTAGCGGACCGGCAAGCAATGGTATGGAGAAGCATGCGGAGATGTTTAAATACTGAGATTCGCTTCAAGGAGGCCGTCTTCTACAGCATCATTAACGGGCACCCACCACTCACACAATGGCCTAATACCCTTGGGATCCTACCTGCTTCCCCTCAAAGCGAGTGGGCGCTATCGCCGAGTGGATGTGATATGAGATACACACATACCTACGAGTACAAAGAGAGAGACTGCCATTTTTGATCTACCAACCTGACCGTACGATACGATACGAAAAACCCACAAAGAAAAGTGAAACGCAAGTAATACGCAAGCAAACCATAAAATCCCCTTTCCCCAACAGCCTAGCAAATAAAAGAGAAACGGATGTGCGGATGAATGTATAATGTGTTGCTTATCTTTCTTCGCATTAATATCCACTCGCTCCCGGAGCCTATGCATTATTGTCAGCCACTTCCAACTGTGCATATAACAATTCTCACCTTCTCATCCTTCCGCAAGCTCATCAACATAGCTCTGAACTGCGTCTTATCGCTCTTTCCGGCCTTAACTCCCTTGTCCGACAAATCCACCAGCTTCGCAATCCGCTCCCACGCAGTTCCACCTGCAACCGTGTTCTCGCGATTGTCCAGGAACTCCTGCGCCTCGCGTCTATCCCCACATCATCAGCGTAGCTCGCTAGGGGGCGGGAGGGAAGAGGGTACCGAGTCTCTTGCACAGCCTTATCGCGCTTTGTATTATAGTTCTCGTAGAAATCGTCGATGTCCTGCTGTGCCTTCACGATCGTCTCCTGCTTGCGCTTCTCTGAGACCTCAGAGCGCTGCGCAATCTCGAGCTGCTGCCGTTCACGCCATTGACTAAGTGGTGTCAGTAGATGGAGGTGTGCGGCGGAATAGGGGGGGAACCAACCGCACGACTTCGGGCTCCTCTTCAATTTCATGCGTCATGCCTGTGTATGCGTTGTGACCGGGCATGTATGGCTCGCTGCTGCCGGTGATGGTGCCGCCGGGTCCATCGGTCTGTTCACACATCAGCCTCAGCAAGCTCCGGCTAGATAGCTAATGACATACCTCCTGAGTGGTCTCCAAGCTCGGGAAGCTGCTTTCAAAGCCGCTAGTAGCGCCGTCATCATCACCACCGAGAAGGTTGCTGTCGTTCTGCGTGGCGAAGAGATCGGCGTCGGCACCCAAAGTGGCCTTTTCGCGGGAGAGGAAGTCGGCGGTTGGATCGTCGAGGCCGAGGTCGAGGGTACTTGCAACTGGAGTAAGGACAGGCGAGGTCTGTCCGTCGTCGAATTCCTCGATGGAGGGAAAGCGGGAAGCCATGGTAGTAGTGGATATGTGTGGTGGTAATGATGTGAAGCTCTTGGGGGTCTGATGTCGTGCAGCTGTTCCCCTGAGACAGGGGTTTACCCGGCCACAGAGAGCTATCGGTTGAATTCTCGACGTCGCGTCAACCTCTCTCTCCATTACACACACTATGCAAACCCCAACCCCCCGAATGCCGGCGACCCCGAACACACCCACCCTCATTGATGGCGACCAACTTCCCCTCGAGCCCACTGCGCAACCCCCCGCAGGTACAGTCCTCCCGCCTCGCGACCTGCGTTCCATCGTCGAAAAGACTGCTGGCTACGTAGCGCGCAACGGCCAGGTCTTCGAGCAGCGCATCCGGGAGAAAGAAAAACACAACCCAAAGTTCAGCTTCCTCAATACGAGCGACCCGTACTATGCCTTTTACTCATGGCGACTCGACGAGATTCGTGCTGGACGCGGGAGCCTTCTCGCCACCGGGCGCACCACCACAACTGCTCCTACGCCCGCTCCCGCCGGTCCAAAGGAGCCCCCAGAGTTCCGCTTCTCCGCCCGCATGCCAAACATCTCCGCGCAGGACCTAGACATTGTCCGCCTCACCGCGTTATTTGCCGCAAAACACGGCCGCTCCTTCCTCACTCCGCTCTCCCAGCGCGAGGCCCGCAACTTCCAGTTCGATTTCCTCCGCCCGAACCATAGCATGTACCAATACTTCTCACGGCTAGTGGACCAATACACGCTCCTCATCTCACCGGGCGGGGGTCCCAGTGTGGAAGAGCTCGAGCGCAACGTGCGTGAGAAGTTTCACATCCTCGACAAAGCGCGCGAGCGCGCGGAGTGGAGTAAGTACCAGGAGAAGGAGCGAGAGAAGAAGGAGGAAGAGGAGGACCAGGAGCGTTTGGCATTCGCACAGATCGACTGGCATGACTTTGTGGTCGTGGAGACGGTCGTGTTTTCTGAGGCAGACGACCAGACGGATCTTCCCCCACCAACCAGTCTCTCCGATCTGCAGTATGCAAGTCTCGAGCAGAAGAGCATGATGAGTCTCCACTCAACGCAGCCGCGGATTGAGGAAGCAATGCCGACCGCCGACGACATCATCCCAGAATACTACCCGCCACCCCAACCCCTACCTCCCCAGCAGCCTATGTGGACGCCCCCCGAGCAACACCACCAGCAACAACAACAACAGCACCACCATCCAGAGCCCCCGAAATCCACCTCCATGAAAATCCGCCTCTCCACCGTCCCGCGTGCGCTCCAGAAGCGCCACCAAGAAGCCACTGGTATCTGTCCAAACTGTTCACAACAAATCTCGCTCTCTGAGATGGCAGAGCACATGCGAATTGAGCTCCTCGACCCACGGTGGAAGGAGCAGCGCGCGCGCTCAGACGCCAAGTTTGCGACCACGAATCTCAATACCAACGACACGGTGCTGAACTTAAAGCGGCTTGCGAGCCAGCGTGATGATCTCTTCGATTCTAGCACTGGGGAGACTATTACGCCCGAGGAGGCCGAGAGGCGGAAACGTGCTGCCACCGGAGGTGCCTGGGATGGTACACAGGAGAGTAGAGAAACGGTGAAGATGAGGAGTTATGATGTGAATGAGCAAATTCAGGCTATTCACAGGAAGGCGGGGCAGGTGGCGAATCCGGGCGTAGGGCCGCAGAGACAGTAGTAATGTGTGTGCGTGCGTGGGGGGGTGTGGGGGGTGGGAGGGAGCTCTTGTTTCATTACGGTGTTTTCTTGCCCTTGTTTTGCACTGTACACTTATTATACGACCGGCTGTTTTGGGAATAAATTGCATCTAGAAGTCCTAGTCATTTGGGCTTTCCCGCAGATAAGGATCTTGATCGGTCGGGGCCCCCAGAGCGAGTGAGAGTGCAGTATAAAGTTTTTCTGCTGTGCTGCTTCTCGTTGCAAGTCCGCCAGGCCATACTGTACGTGATTGTATTGTACGTAGGGCTCTTACCATCTCCGACAAGACCCCATATTCCTATGTTGTGTTCTCGTCACCCCCTCGGTGTGCTTGGCTGCGAATGGAAACGTCAAAAACAGCAGGAACCGCCGCCCCTTGGAGTCAATGTCCGTGAAAAGCGAGGGCTGGGAACGCCTTCAATTACCGATTGCACGAGCACATAGGGTAGGTCCTGATTAAACGATGTTTCGCGAAGCTAATGGATAAAAGGGTAAAGCTCTAAGAGCGCTGGGCTGCAATTCAAATCATGTAAATTGTGCTGATAATTCACGTACATCGACGCTCGCAATCGTACTTATGTGTACTCTAACATACGTCAAGCGCACAGCCTATCCGTACCCTAGAGATAATAGTATGTAGGAGTCCTCACGACCGCCGTCTCGCCAGTTTGGTATGACAATTAGTACTTTCACCGACTGACCCGGAGGTAGTTTGGGTGCCATTACAACAGCTTAGAATTGACAAAGTTTAGTTTCAAAACGAGTCCCGAATAGTGTTCTATACTAATTGGGCAGTGCACGATTTAATGAAATGCAGAGGGGAAGAAGGGACTGCAGATATAGTCACGTTCATCATACTGTCCGAGCTCATCTACTCTAACTACTAGTGATAAGGCCCGCTGGTGGTAAACTACTGAAACCGGTTGGGTACATAGGCCTACATTCGCGTACGTCTAAGTACCTGAGTTTCGGTGTACTGTACTGTATAATCAACATGACTAACAACCATACCATCATTTGCCAAATTTTTATATGGCTAATTATCTCGGACACTGATTGGCATATACTTTATAAACCATTTTCATAAGTGCTACCGTCTGCTTATTTGATGTACCAAACATGTCTGCAACCCGTGGGGAGAACTGAAAGACGAAACCATAGAAAATACGATCTTGTTAGCCGTCAAAGCTCCCAGAAAATTCCGCTACTTCAGCCAATCGCACTCATTCCTCTGAAAGTTGCACGTTGAATTTGTTTCGGCTTGCTTAAATTTCGTTCCAGATCTTTCCCGATCTCCAGGCCTATACCGAGCGGGCATAAGAAATCACTATCGAGTTCACTGGCTAATCAATATTACGGCTATTGCGGATCTATTTGGGGCTTTTTACCGAAGAAGCTATCGGCAGTTATCTCTTGACAGGGTTGCTGACCAGTTGTGCTGACATGTTAAATTTATCCCCTATCCGTTTCACAAAGGAGTTCGTGAATTGGGTATGCGGAGGAGCAAGTGGATAGCCAGCGAGCGACCCTTAAATACCCATCCGAGTCTGACATCAATCTCGCCTCGTTCAAACCAAGTAATATAATGGTCTTGATCGCTGCTACGTCGTTATGGGTCTCCATCGCACTTATTGCAATAACGGCGTATTTTTTCCGTCCGGTTCGTAGCGAACTGTCCCTATATCGATTAATGCAACGGCTAATATGATCTGAGATTAAACAGAAGCGCGTTCGGCCCTACAGTAACGCACCAATTCTCACCACTTCACTCCTGGAAAAGCTGCAAAACCTGCGGGGTATGACATCACTGATACAGCATGGCTATACCAAGGTTTTCATTTCCCGCCCCACTGGCTGAAAACTTTGTCCTGATGTACGCACTTTAGTACAATCAAGGAACATTCCAATACACCACAATCCGTGGGCGGTGCCAGGTCATTGTTTGCAGTGATGCGCTAATCGCGGAACTCAAGAATGTGTCAGATGAGAACTTGAGTTTCGCCGCGTGGACGCAGGACTTCCATCAAATCGATACTATATTCCCGAACTATAGCGGCGGCGTGGATATGGTGCGGTGGCCGGCGTTCGCGAAGTTGTCATACAGGTGGTTTAAGAATACCCTTACCAAAGACCTGGCCGAGACGTTTCCACAGATGCAGAAGGATCTAACTGATGGCTGGGATCCCGAATATCTGGCTGCGACGGAGGACCCGATATACAATGTGAGCAGGAAATGCGTCGTTAGCGCGATTGGACGGTGTGTGCATATGATGTGTATCTGCAAAGACGGAGAGAATGTACTCACAAGCTAGATAGGTACCTCGTCGGAGAGCCGTACTGCCAGGAACCAGCGTTCCTAAAAGCGCTGGACGATCTCACTGCACAATGGGCGATTGCATCGCTGGTGGCGAGCGTTTTCCCCGGCTTCCTAAAGTCGTATGCAGTCCGGTACTTGACAAAGTTTGAGAAGCCGCGGCAGTACGTCCAGGAGAAGCTGTACGAGCTCGAGCGCGTTAAGGAAGAGAAGCAGGTGAAGGATGGTGTATGGATTCCGTACCACTAAGCTGGGAGGCGCAGGAGTTGACAGTGGTTGAATGTTTATAGTACGACTTCTTCTCCACCGTCCTTGCATCCCGGGAAAAGAACCAGCGAGACGATTGGCCTTTCGAACGTCTTATCACAGAGATATGTACCAACGCATTCGCAGCGATTCACACCACCAGTATGGTTCGTACTTCTTCTGCTTTCTATACGATCTTGACGATGATTGACGGGGGATCTGTGGAACTCCAGACTGTGACGACTGTGCTCCTCGAGCTCGCTGCACGCCCCGAATACCAAGTCACGCTCCGTGATGAAATCAAGAGTGTAGTCGCGTCGAAAGGCTGGACTCTGGAAGCCATTGAAGCCATGTCCCAACTGGATAGTTTTATGCTGGAGACGCGGCGTTTCCGCCCACTCGCCGATATCATGTTGAACCGAATGTGTTTACAGGATACAACTCTATCTGATGGCACAACCATCACACCAGGAATGACTGTCTCTGTTGGGTACTCTCCGCGCCTGCTTGACGGCCGGTACTACTCTTCGCCAACAGAGTTTGACGGGTTGCGGTACTATAACACGCAAGAGCGCTTCACTGATATTGATGGGGCTAAATTCCTCGGATTTGGAGCCGGGAAACATGCGTGGTAAGTACATCCCTAAGATAGTAACTAGTAACTAATAAATATAGTCCCGGGCGCTTCTTTGCCACGGCAATGGTCAAGACTTCGATTGCTATGTTGTTGATAAGATATGAGTTGTTGCCGGGAAGCAAGGAGATGGAGTATGAGATGCGGTTTGAAGAGCAGAGAGTACCAAGTATAAAGGACAAGGTTTTGTTTAAGCCCCTTTGAAGTCATCGATCCCCATGATGACCAGGTAGCTGCGGACGGAATATAGCAAGATAAGCCCCTAATTCTAATTAATACACGTCTTGTGCTAGAGGATGTCGTAGAGTATGGGCTAGGGTTCTCTGATCATGCAACTTCCCGATTGAAAATTCAAATGTACCACACTCTTATTTCTTATTATGGTAGTCTTAGTGTGGTACACTATTTTCATAGAGCTCCTCGATTTTCAACTTTTGATATAGTTGATTATAGCGAGTTGAGTCAGGCGAATATCAATTACTCACTACCTCAACACCCCCAGCGAACTATTACTCAGAACATTTGGGTCTCAACAGAGTTTCATGGTCTATCGGTAATTCAACCAACTTACAGTCCTTCAGCGTCCAATAGCTCGCTCAAGAAATCCACCAGATCATTTCCCATCATTCGTAGTGTTTCACCGGGTCGTACGTGATCCGGTGCGAACTGAAGGGTAGAGTGGGTAGACAGGTGGCCGTCTCAACTCCTCTCTTTGTAGGGTCGAATTCCATCCACAAGTAGAGAGTCCTGACAGGCCGGAAGAGGGGATTTTGGCCCGATTTTCCGGTCCCTGGCACTGTTTCCGACCCTCATCGTTTTCACCAAGGCATGTAATTTGAAACACTAACACCATTCCAGCGCTCCAATGACATTCCAAGCGTCTACCTACAGCGTCGTCCGAACAACGGCAGGCGTGGTGTTTATCGTCCCAACCGAGGAGGTTGCGACCCAAGCGACCCATGCACCAGTTGAAAGAACACCAAGATGTATCGTTTACAGCTACAGAAGAAAGCAGAATGCGAACGCATCGTGTTGGAGGCATTTTTGCTTGTTTTAATCATTCTGCATACACTCTAACTAGAGTATGGCAGTACCAAATTCCCCTCTCCCTCCGGATAGCCGGCTAGGTGGGGGAGCTCCCCTCCTTCTACCCTTCTTTGCTTCTCTTCTCCTCCCCTTTCCCCTTCGACAAATGAAACAATGGCAAACGACTGATCGCACTTGAGCCAGAATGAAACGAAACGAAACGAAACGAAACGAAAGACTGCCACATATGCTCTGCTCTGCTCTGTGGCGTGGGAACTTCCCGACCTCTGTAGCCGCCAGCAAGTCCATCACCGCTTGATCACACATTTCCAGGGAGAACAGCTCCAATATTTGCACGTGCCTGCACCTCCCCGCTTTCCAGCCGGTTTCCTGCCCAACTACTTTCCACAATTCTCGCTGCTCGTTCTTCCACTTCTTGCAGTGGCGGAAGAGATGCCCCGCGCCTGGGCCGTCTCTCCGCGCGTTGGAGGCATTCCATGCAGGACTATTTGGGGCTTGTCTGCAGTACACACCGACTATGATCAGCATTTTGTAAGTCGTCTCCTCCCTAGCCATTAATGTAACTAGGCTAACAAGTCTATAGTGAGGGCCTCCATTCTCGAACCAAAGAACACGGACGTCCCATCCCGACTCAGCCCATATTACCGTCGAGGTGGATAAACATATTACTCACGTTTATACTGATCCGGACTGAGACGGAATTATCTCGAACAATCATGCTTCGCGGGTAACCAAACGAAAGCCCAAGTTGGCACCGGGCAAACTAAAACGTTGGAATGGCTAAGAAAAGCACACACCAGAGTTCGGGTAAAACGGCAGCAACCTCCGATGCGGGTGCGGGTTCTACGTAGGGAGTTGAGGCATGAGACTATATGATGAATATTAGGTTAATAGTATTACTACACGGGCGTTCTTTTATAGGTTGTACCTAGTGTCCAAATTTCTATTGCATTTTAGCGAAGGGCCCGTGGGTTGGGTGGTTGCTGGGGATGGTCCGGTGCTGATAGGTGCTTAGGCAGATGAAAATTGCTCCTTTGAATGATAATGGAATAGCAAAATGAGTCGGCCATGTTGGCACTCGATTCTATTGTATCTGGCCTATGTATTATGTGGGATTGTTGGATGCAATACGTTTGGGTGGATTTGATGAGTGTATGATAAGTGATAAATACAGTCTTGTTAGCTGGTGTGATGGATTAGTGCAGTGGAGTTTGGGAGAAGGCGAAAAGCACTTTGTATTCTTATACCCTAGTGAGGCAGCACTATTGGTTGCCAGGAATCACGGCCTCCATCGCAAAATCGTTCGAGTCGCTTTTAGACGCTTTCAGGCTTTGACCGGCGCGAAAGCAAATCTAGGAGTTGTCAGACGGGAGCCAACTTTGAAAGTACGGCGAACTTCCAGGCTTTCCGCGGGCTTTCGCTGCGTTTTTCCTTTCAGGCAGATACACTTTCCAGCATTCATGCTTTCAAAGTTTCTTGTGGACGAGGCTGCACCGGTTATCCGGCATGGTAAACTCAAGGTTTGGTATCCGCCAGCCAAGACGTCCGAAGCTCTGGCCAGCGGTGTAGCTCTGGCTAGTGGTGTATCCGGCGAACTTAGAACCTTGAGTGGCTTGAGTACATTCTGATCAGCCATCACCAGCATGAATATCGCGCAGATCACATATTCTCACGCTCGCACTCATCATACCCACAGGGCCAATCTGCATGGAAGTCGAGCTGCAGATTCCGCCGGCAAATTTGACTCGGGGATCTGCTCTCCCCATCAGTCCAAGTATCGCCATTAACCCAGCCCATCAATGAATCCTCAACACCATGGCAGTTGGGTATCGTGAGGTTCTCAGGCAGATGTGGGTAGCGGAGTTGGTCGTGGGGATAGGCTTTGCCTAAAAGTCTATTGACATCATGACTGTGCTTGTAAGAGGATGAAAGATCGAAGCTCTATTCTCTATGGCAGGCAAAAGTGGACAAAACTATTAATTTAGTATACTTGCGAAAACGTATTTTTCGGTTTGTGGATCTGATGGCGGGAAGTCAACCCAAAAAATTGTCCCACACAAACCAAAAAAACTCTGCAAATAGCATATGCGTGTATTTGTATGCGTGTGTTTGCATTTGCCTACATACGTGACTATCGCATTAGTAATGTACTTTGATGCCATTCTCGCGGTTTATCACTTGCAAATACACGCATATGCCATTTACAGAGTTTTTTGGTTCGTGTGGGACAATTTCTTGGGCTGACTTCCCGCCATCAGATCCACAAACCGAAAAATACATTTTCGCACGTATACGAAATTAATAGTTTTGTCCACTTTTGCCTGCCATACTATTCTCTATTTACTTAAGTATGCGAGCGTAGTCTATCTCGTGGATCCACTAACTTAGTGGGTCTGCACGTGCTACCCGCTGGTGTAGGACGCGACAGCCAAGCTATGGTCGCATTCTATGTGGCCTGCCCTTTGTATGATCGTGGTATTCACACGATCTTGCAAATGCGCTGCAAGTCAGCAGCATAGATTGTCGTGCAAGCTGACGTCCGAGAAATTCGTGACAAAAAAGGGCCCAAATAATGAGTACAAAGGCCCAATTAACGGGGTCAAGCACCTCAAAATGGGTTCAGGACATCATTAGGTAGAGTATGATTGGCGGCCCTCCAATCTAGTTACATCCTGCATAAGTAATACCTAGTGATTAGATTTAGTAAAAAACTTCAACGTTTACTACGCGTGTGCAGGGTCTTAGGGTAACGCTAATATTCTGTCTATGCGAACGTGAATAGTGGGAGGAGATTCGTTCCTGCTCCTGTCCGTATAGATTATTCTATAGCTAAGGCCTGGTCGACGTTTGGTCTTGCTGGTCTGTATTTCTATAAAGATTGGAGGCAGCAGAAAATGGGCTTATTTAGCTAGCACAGCTAGACCTCTCCAGTATTTTCAAGGTTTTCACCCTCACTTCACACTACACCCTGTACCTAGAGTCATGTTTTGTTCTACCATCCATGTATCGACCCATCCTTCATAGCATCACATCAAAAAAAACCACACAAAGTTTAGTTACGCACATACGCACGCACAAAAAGGGACCCTAAACTGCAACCAACAAACAAGTAAGCAATGACATTACCACCCTTCCTCGCCCATCTACTCAGTTTTATTCAAGCCCTTCAAGCTACCCAAACTCAATGCCAGCCCCTGACTGCGACTTCTTATCCTCACGAAGCCCGTGATTGGCCCATCCTCGCCATCCTTCTCAATACTTAAATTTGCCAGTGCATCCTCACCTGCTTATTATTAGCCCCGCATCTCAAACCGTGGAGGAGGAGGATAACATACCAAACACACTTTTAGCGTACAGGTTCGCGCTCAAGAATTGGCAATCGCCCTTGAGACTCGCCTCTGGTGTGAGACAGGCCATATTTGTGCTCTTCATCAGCTGCTGCAAGAATTCTCTCAGACTCTTTGCCTTGCTGTTGATGTTGACCTTGTTCTCCCATTCAAACTCAGTCCACATGGTACGGAACTGTGTTTCGGTGCAGTGCGCCGGCTGGATATAGTCCATGATATCGACGTGCACATCGTTCAGGATCACCACGTTGGTTTCAGTCGACGAAGCGCCATCGTAGACCACGTTTCCAAAGATAACGCCCGTGTCGGTGGATGACACCTTGATGGTTGATTGCACACTCTGGAATGCGTGGGGGCCTAGGTTTTGTGTGGTGGGGCGCTCAACCACCTTGAGATCTCCGAGCGTCGCGAATTCGACGGAGAGGTTCTGTAGGGTCTCGGAGGTCTGGTTGACAAGTAACACATCAAGGATGATGTCGAACTGATGCACCTTGACATATGCCTCGGCGTAGACTGGATCCGAGAAGCCGGTGAGCTGAACCACGCGCGAAAGCTTCGAAGACAAGTCCTCTCCACTTGGATCTCCACCGGTCGCCTTCTCCAGGTCCAATACGGCATCATCGGCGCCCTCGGTGGCCGATTTCTTGCTCAGCTGTCGGATGTTGAGGACATCGTCCACCTGCGTCATGTTCTTTCCCTTTTCGGCTGCCTCCTTCGCTGACCGCTTTTTCTCCTCGGCCTGCACCATTTCACGGAAGGCCTTCCGTGTATCCTGCAAAAACACCATCTCGATATCCTTCTTGGTGTCAAATTCGGCAAGTGATCGAACGCAAGACATGACGCGGTCGATACTGTCTTCGTCGACGGGTGCCTTGACGAATGGACTCTGACCAACGCGGATGACACTAATCATGATCAGCATGGCCTCAGCCTTCAAAGCATTCGTTCGGGCAACATCGTTAGAGATCTCTGCATGTCGCATAACTAATTTGGTAAGGGTAGAGGCAAGCACAGTCGCAAGGTAGTAGTCTCCGTCCAAAATTAACGAGCGGAGTGGAGGCTTCGACGCAGACTTAACTGCCTCCAACTTCGCCGCCGCCGAGGACTCACTAGTAAGGGCGCTCTCGGTCGCATAAGTTCCGTCGGCAAGCACCTTTCGTGATCCAGAAGGGGCAGCCGCAGCTTTTGAACTGTCGTTGGTCTGCTCTGGATTTTCTCCGTCCGGCTGCTCGTCCAAAAGACGCTGCTCGGAAGCCAGAATGGGAATCTCCCCCAAACTAGCCCGTATTCGTTTCCAGACTTCCCTGATGTCATTCTCATCCACACAGTATTCGCCCACAATCCACAGTGCACCCCGGTACACCTTGCCAGACCGGACTTCGCTCAGGGTTACCATCAATCGTTCGATAATCGATGCCCGAAGATTGGGAAACTTCTCCACGACTTCCTTCACAAATGTGATGACATCGACGGCCGAAGCACTGTTGAATTCGCTGATGAAGTCCATAAGCAAGCCGACAACACTGGCAGCAACCTCCGAGAATTTGATTGCACAAGAGTGGATAGCGTGAATCAGCAGCTGTCTGTACTCGTTGTTCTTCTCGTAGTCCTGGTCGACGGTCTTTGCAAGTTCTTTTTTCAGCAACATAACAACTTCCTCCACATTCTTGCTCGACACCATGTCCATCGCGATATCCAGAGCCTTTTTGCGCACATCAATATCGGGACCCGACAAGACTCGCAGAATCTCCATGGCCAGCCCATCTAAGACACCTTCGTTTTTCTTCCTCAACAGATCAACTTTCTCCAATACAATGAGCTTGACATTGTTATCCGACACCTTGATGCACAGCTCAATAAACTTTCCGGCCGCCGCCTTGATGGCAACGGGGTTACTTGTAAGCGCCGTTAAGCTTGTTGCAGCCTCATAAACCACCGTATTCGACGACGCTTCAAGCAGATCGAATATTAACCGCAAGTACCTCGCCTATTCTATCGTTAGCATGACCAACCATCTTGGGAAATGCACTCCAAACCTTATTCCCAGGATTCACCACAGCATCCTTGCGGATAAACTCAATCAACACCAACTGTGTCAATTCGTCTAACCCTGATATATCTTCAAACACAATCGTCAAGTAGTCCAGCGCCTTTTCGTGAGAGATTGAGCTGAGAGCTACAAATGCATTCCGCTTGCAAGTGTTGTCGTTCTCGGCCTGAAGGAAGGTAAGGATGAGCTCGGGAGCGTCGGGTATTAGGTGTTCTGAATGCTGGAATATCGATGACACCGCTAGGACGGCATTCTTGCGGACGTAGGCATGGCGGTGTTCTAAGCACTGGCGGGCAGAGGAGAGGAGAGGCTCTAGGAGCTCCGCATCTTTGATTTTGCAGAGGAAGCGGAGCGTGGCGCCTCGAATGTACTCGTTGGGGTGTAACAGATCGTTCCGAATGCCGTTGCTACAACATGTCGCCATGATTAGCTCCGATAAACTTCAACCCTGTGAGCTACTACACTTACCAAACTAAGATCATCTCCTGCTTCAACTTCCCCGTTGCATCATGTTTTGGACAGATCTCATAGTAAAAGTATAGTAGCTTCTTTAGTGCTTTGGTTTTGCTCGGCATCACGAATCGGATGATGTGCATCAGTAGTTGTGGAAGTGGATCGCCATTGAGCATTACGGTCAGGATCATGCGCATTGTCTCTTGCTTGCTCTCGTCCGTGCCTTTTTCCAGCTGCTGCATAAACTGCTGTACCGAAGGTTGGTCCGCTGCATTGTCCATATGGACCATTGAATACGAGGACTCCAGAAAGGACGTCATGACGGTTGGCTATGGTGGCTGTAGACTTCTCGGGGGTGTCTAAGGCTCACACCAGGGGTGCTTCGGTGCCGGATTGCGGGTCAGAGACTTTTAGAAGTGGTAGTAAAACTAGTGTAGTCGAATGCCCCCAGATTGTCGCAGATATACTTTGAGAAGGGGTATCGAAGCTGCGTCGGCCGTAAATGATAGTATAAATGTTCGTAGTGGGGTGGAGAGACACTCTGGTCAATTGTGTTCTCCTGCTCCACACGAGGGTGGGACTTGGCGTTCTCACAATTACGCTTCACTACATATCAAGCTTCAAAACGGGTGATATGCAATGAATGGAAGCTCGTGAATCAAAGCAATGGCATTAATTGTTACTTGAGTACATTGTACAAGCTAAAGCAGAAGGGTATGGAAGGGTATCTAATCCAACAAAACCAACGTAATCCAACTAACTCCTCCATGCTAGTCAAAAGTCCGATATCAATCTCTTGCTCACCATCGAATATAACATAACGAATAAACGTCCAACAACCAGCCCCAATAATGGAGCCATAAAATCACTCCTATACACCATAAGCAATAATACAATAGAATCCGCCCACTTACAATCTGCATTGTCTCGTTCCCAAAAATCATCTGCAGAAGTCCTGGCTCTGGGTACCAACTTAAGCTCCGTCCGTAGTTCAGTAAAAGATGCCTCAAAGCTTGAGTCCCCCAAACTCAGGAACTCGAGAGACCAATGCCCGAATAGCAACAGTCGTGACTGCATTAACGGGAACCGGCGTAACTATTGATGCTGCCGGTATTCCGGTGCTGATCATTATTCCCCCAGTCCTAGAGCTGATTGCTATCCTTCCAGCCCTAGAGCTAGAACCAGAGCTGCTGCTGCTGATGTAATAAATGTTACTGGAATCTGTACTCGTACTATGGCTAGTTCTGATCGTGGAACTGAGTTCTGATCGAGGAAACATTTCTTCAGACTCATCCGTAAGAGTATATAACGATGGCGCTGCACTGTATCTTGGCCGCCTAACCTTGGCTCTAAAAAATCCCTCTGGAGGCGGTGTTTTTCGATACCTCTTTAATGACTGTAGTGGGGGCGTATCTAATCGCGTAGGCGCAGTATAAGGTGTTGGTTTGTTAATATCATGATCTGGTTTCTGTGTAATTCTAACCGACGATATTGTAGGCTAGACAGGGAGGTGGGCGAGCTCAAAGTTAGTAAACAGCTTTGACATCTGTAACCTCTTTTTTGATTGTTGGATGGGGTAGTACCATAATAATACCATCATTCTCCTCTGCCGATGTAACCAGACGAATACTTGCCTGCTGAGAAATAGCCTTTGATGCGGCGAAAGGAGACGTTAGACATACCACAGGCGAGGCGTAATTTCCGGGATGAAATATAGCTTCTCCTTGGCTCCCGTTTGATCCTGATTTTTGGGAAATCACACGGGAGTCTGTGCTGTTATTAAAATACTGAGCGAAGTGAAGATTTTCAGGACCAATTATATCCCTCGGGCTATCCAGAGAGTCCGATTGGACAACTATACTATGGAAATCGTCTTTTCCCGAGGATGCCTCCGAAGTCTCAGTGATCCGATGGATGTGCGGGCTTGAGGTTTGAGTAGCAGCTTCGGTATACTTGGCTTCAACAGCTTCCTCCCGGAACCTCGAAATTAAATCTTTCACCGAGATCTTTGGAGGAGTAATCTTTCTTCTCCATACCGACTGGCGTCTATCCAGACTATTAAGCCTGAATCTCCTTGGATCAATCTTCTCCCTCTTCTCCACGATGAGTAACTGTGAGTCCTCAGAGTCAGTCATAACTTTAGGTTTTGGTGTTTTAACTGGCCGCGGTTCCGATACAACAAGCTGAGAGAAGAACGATGAAGGAAGAACTTTAGCAACCGGTGGAGTAGAGTACACCAGAGAAGAGAGTGAGGTACATCCCGTTGACCATTCGGATGCAAACCGAGATACAGGTCCATCCAACGTGATCCCCGAATTTTCATCTTCTATGTTTATTTGATCGTGAAGTGATTCGCTCAAGGTTCGGCGTTTTTTTGCTGGATACTCTTTAGGAGTTTCAACAGGCATTGTTGCTCTCCTTCCCTTATGGCTGTTGATTGCTCTTGAAGCTCTCAGTATCCTTTTTGGGGGAGGTGGAATTTTTAGAGGCGGCATCGAATCATTCTCGTCCTCTCTTTCGAGCTTTGCAAAGATCCGGCTTGCTTTTCTGCTAACGGCTTTCCGTATGTTTGCTCGTCTGGAGAAAGAACTGCCGCTAGCAACCACAGAAGCCAATGTACGCTTTCGAGGCGGTGATCTCGGAGGGACGGGAGGCGCAGACATTGCCTCAAACTTGGCGATGAGGGAACTGACTTTGGCTGCTACTCTTCGACCGAATGACTGTGGACGACTGGCGGGAGGGGTGATCGGAGAGGAGACGGAAGCCATTGTTTATTGTATGTTGCAGTATAGGCAACAGACTCAAGACAAATGTAAGAGGACAGAAGGCTGGAAATAAATGTACATGAGGCAACTACTAGAAGGCAGGGAGAGATGGATGAGAATTGGGAGCTGCAGCAGCAAGAGTTGGTTATGTCAAGGAGAAGGAGAAGGAAGTGTGATTGTAAACAGCACTACGAATGCTACAGCAAGCACTGCGCAAAGAATTTTCAAGTCCTCATTGTTCAAAGAGGAGAAAAAAGGGTAACAGCGATAATTAGCAATAACTCCTAGATTTTAACGCACTCCAAGAAATGTATCGCTCAAAACCATCCAGCCAGCTATGATGCGTGCCAAAACTTGCAGCAAGCAATAATCACACGCAACTAAGCCGCTAGCCATCCGGGGTAATCGCACCAAACCCAAGAAACCAGAGAAGAAAGAAGGAATCAAACAAGGAATACACATAAAGTTTGCTCGAGGTCTCGTCTCGTCTCTAACCTCCATCATTAGCCGTCTCCTACTAGCTATAACATCCCATCTAGCATCATCATAACCATTACCAAGACACATATGCATCGTGACAAGCAAACCAGCCCTCTAACAAGCACACCCTTCTTGTTGAGAGTTGTCGTTATTCCTGATATCAACGTTGATCACTGCCAGCACCCGTTAGTCTCTGCACACATGGCTTCAATGTGTAAATCCACTTACTCTCTGGGCTCTGCTCCGGCATCGAGTTCTCCATCCCCGGCAACGCCTGCGCAATCTTCTTGAAAAGCGGTTTAACGTTGTGGCCGGCCTTTGCGCTGGTCTCGATGAACATGACCTTGAACTCTCTCGCCTTCTTTTCTCCCTCTTCCGTCGTGACCTGCCGTTTGTCGTTCAGATCCGTCTTATTTCCTACCAGCACAATAATCACATCGTTCCCACGCTCTCCGCGGACATCGTCAACCCATTTGGATGTGTTCGTGAAAGAGGTTCGGTTCGTGATGTCGTAGACCACAACAGCCACACTTGAGTCTCGAATATAGGACGGAATTAGCGACCGGAATCGCTCCTGACCAGCCGTGTCCCAGAGCTGTAATCGAACTGTCCGGTCATCGAGGTACATGGTCTGTGTCCCCCTCGAACATCAGTGATTTCGTTCGCCTCCAAGAGAGTCGGAGCATGGATCTGATACTACGCACCTTTGACAAGAAATCAATACCGATGGTGGCCTGGTAGGTGTTGTCGAACGAATCGTACATGAACCGTGTGATCAACGAAGTCTTTCCCACTGAACCACCAAGCGTCAACTCCTCAATCACCGCCTCTAAGCAAACCGCCCTGGCTAATTGGCTTTCAATTCGTACGTACCGCTTTGCTCTCCAAGGAATACTAACCTGTATACACGTTAGCAAAACCCGTTGCTGTGGATGATGGGAAAGGGGTTCGGGAGCTCACTTGAATTTCTTGAGCGGGTTCGAGTACGAGCCCACCGAGGTTGAGGTAGACATGATGGCGGTATTCAGAGGGGCGAACGAGGAGGTAGAGATGTGTTGAGGAGGTAGACTAAAATGAAGTCTGTGCGAGTGCTGGAGTTAGTGTGTGTAAGTATCTTGAGCTGAGTTGAGCTTAATGGCGCTTGGGTGGCTGACGGATGCCAAGCGATAATAATACCAGCCACACATATTCAGTCTGACAGTGAAGTCTAGGTGATGGTGCGAATCGCATTAAATCAAATCAAATCATTTGGTAGACGGAGATGGATCACATGTGCACAAACAAAAGAAACAAAATCCTTCAATGCAGGAACAAGAAGCCCAGTACAATTTCAAACTCTACCAGCAAGACAGAAGAAAGAAAAAGAAGCAAAGAAATAAACACGGAAGAGCATCCCATCCTCCATCCCAAAATACTTAATACAGCAATGCGAAGCAAAAGCATTAACATGTCACACACCCATTCAATCCCATTAGCCCTACACAACAATATACAGCTCATGCCTGATCAATCTCTCCTCATCCAGGTTCGGATAGTAGGGCACCAAAGCATCCGCACTCTGCACATACGCATTATTATACAACCTCCAGTACGGTGTCCGGACCTTCCTCGCCGGGTGGAACAACCCCGCCCATACGTAGTTCATGACTAATCCCGGTCCAATCGCCATCCTGATCGCATCCACAGCCTCGATAATCCGGTCGATGACGTGGGGAGATGTCTCAAAAATGTTGGGGAAGATCAGGTTGAGTAGATGCATCATGGCATCTTCGCAGCCCAGCCCAACCACTCCGAGCGCAATGTGCTTGACAACCGACGCTGCCGTTTGTCGATGGACTTGATCTCTGTCGATGAGTGCGTCTTCGAGTAGTGGAGTGATCGCGTAGACGTAGTCCTTCGCCATTTCACCAATATATTCAAACAGGAAAGACATAGCTTTAAGAACACCGTTCTGAACGTTGAGCTCTGGAACACGGTATTCGTTCATGAGGGCTGGAAGCACGGTGAACGGAGCACAAGTCTCAGCAACGATTCCGATTGCAACGGCCGTGCAAACACGTGACTGACGTTCCTGTACTCGGAGATTATTGAGGAGGGTTGCGAGCACATCCTGCGGACCAATAGCTTTGGCGATGAAACCGAAGGTGTTGTTGGCTGCTCTTCGAATACCTTTCTTGTGAGCTTTCAACATGTCGAGCAACTCAAAACAGATTCTCATCCACTCCCGTGCGCTGACAAATTCAGCACCTCGATCTGCAATACGTCCGACCAGATCAATTGTGTTTTCCTGAACCTTTTCGTGTCGATTCCGCAAGATTGGCGTCAATCGGGGAAGCAGGTCTTTAATTGGTGGCTGCATGCTGTTAATACCGACAACGGTGACAATCGACCGCAATGCACCCAAGATAGATCCGAGGACTTCGGGGTATTCCTCGCCGAGGTACTCGTATAAAACTATTCCAAGCTTGCCCATGAGTGCATCTTCACCGCATTGTTTCATTACAACTGCAATACGTGAGATCAGGTCCGCACTCTGCTGCCGAACCGCGGAGCTCTTGTTGTTCAATCGCCACAAGATGGTACTGACGATCTGTGGTAGATAAGGCTTTGTGCGTGTTCCGAGAGCGTTGACAACAGTACCAAAGCCATTCAACATGACAATGTCCTCGATGCTCTGTTCCTGGAATGCGTACAAAACGCCATCAACAAGTCGTTCTTCGAGTCGCTCGCCGATATCGGCCGCACCTAACGACGCAATGACCTTCTCTACACTCTCTAATGTCATTTTTCGGTAGGGCTCGCTTTCATCCTTGAGGTGATCCACAACTCGTTCGACAATCTCACCGCATCCAACCTTTTGTGCAAGATCAACCGTTGTTTCTACCACCTGACGATAGTTGCGCTTGTCCAATGCCATGCGCCTGATCCAAAATGCTTTGAAAAACTCTGGCAAGACGTGTTCCTTGAGATATGCAGCGGTTACACCTTCCGTTCCGGCGCACTGACTGACAACTTTCAAGACCACCTTCTTCATTTCCTCGTCAGGACTCTGAAACTCGCGTAGTACAATACCCATAACTTCGCCAGTGTAGTAGTTGGCATACTCTTCATCCATCAACGGGATAACATACCCAACTGCTTTCAAAAACCCAGCTAGTCCCTTACCCCTTTGTTTTTTCGCACCAGTCCAAAGGGGTTGAAGGATCGAGTCGAAGCTCTCAATACCGTAAGGGTGAGCCGCTTCAGCCAATGCTGCGATTGCCAAACTCGTAACAGTGCGGACCTTGGCTTGTTCATCTTCGAGGTTGGGACCGATACACTCCACTAATCCCTTCAGATGAGGTAAGATAGCACAACCCATCAAAATGGGAATCTGTTGCACAATCTTGACACCGGTGTGACGGGCTTGCCAACTCTTCTTACTCCTACAGACTGCACGCAAGAAGGGGAGTAGTGCCGGGATACCAAGGGCTGATGCGACGACGGCAAATGCTCTTGCAGTGGTGTTACGCACATATTCGTCGACGTGATCGATGTCAGGTCTCATTGTTGAGATCATGTGTGCAAGTCCAGCGGCTTTCGACAGATTGCTGATAATTTCTCGTCCCTCCACTCGTGCGTAATAGTCCTGATCAATCAAAAGGGGCTCTATGACAACCAAAATCTTGTGAGTGTAAGGTCGGACGAGATCGTCCAACTTGTACAGAATTCGATCAATAACTTTGACCAATAAATGTCTTTCTTGGTCCTCCAAAGTCTTCTCCATCAGCAACGGCAAGATTTGATTAAACAAGGGTCCTGCACCAAATTGTCGGGCATTATCAGTGAGTTGCCGAAGAGCTGTTTTCCTCATGGGTGGGGTGCCGTTCTTTACTTTCAGAAGCAGTCGCATAATTTTTCGCTCTTTCAATTCGTCAACCGTCATCTGATTCTCGTCGGCACCATCTACCAACTTGCCGAAATATTGCATATCTTCAGCCTTGAAGAATTGGAGATCACCGACACCGGGAATGTCCGTAGGCATCTGTTTACCCAATACCCGAGCATTCTCCGGCTCCTGCATCATGAATCCACCAATTCCTGATGCCGACGCCATGGGAGTAGGCGTAGACATGAGCTTGCGGGCCGGTAGACGGACGGGAGCATATCCTGGAGGTGGTTCGAGAATCTTGTAACCCTCACTAGGTAACATTTCGTCGAGTTCTTCGTCAGACAAGGCGGCATTCCTATCTCCGAGTCCGAATGTGAGCGGCATCTGTGGTGCTGCAGCCGATGACGATGGGTGAATTGGTGTAATGAGTCCTTGGTTTCCAACCGGTGTCGCGGTGGAGAGGGATGGTGCCTGATCCCATCTAGACCTCTTAACAATAGGAGTCGCATCCGGAGCACCAGCAACATCCCATCGACTGGATCGCGGTTTCTTTGCGGCTTCCTCCTCATCCTTAGTCGTCGCAGAACCGTCACCCGCAACATCCCACCGCTTTTTCTTTGGGAGCATTAGCAACTGTCCAAGAATTCATTGATGGAAGGCAGGATGTACCCTCTTCCTAGTGCCTTCCGACACACCGTCCCTCTCCTTATCCTCCAATTTTAGGGTTGCCTCATGTTCTACGCCATCCATCTTGTCGCCAGACTTTATCTTTCCCTCAATCTTCCTCCGAACTCGCTGCTCTTCTCGTTCCAACTCGCGTTCCTGCATGACCTCCTTATAGCTACGGCCTTCTTCCTGGTCGCTCCCATTTGCGAATCCATCCTTTCGTGTTGGCGACAGTTTGCGCGCGAATCTCCGCTTCTGGTAATCGGTTTCGCGATCTGCAATCTGGCTTCCCTGCGCGTGACTCGCCATCGGATCAATATCATCGTCGGCCCTCGCAAACTCGTTCATCATCTCATTCGTCGCAGTGTACTGGCCAACTAAGCGTCGCGTTCCGTCGCCATCGGTCATATCGGTGTCATCGTCGTCATCAGGAAGTGTAGTGTTGTATCCGGCAAACTTATCGACACCAGTGCGATCGAACAGAGTGGTGTCGAAGGTGTCTGTCAGCGCGACTTTTGTGGAAGTATCGGTTCGCTGGTTGGAGGGATCAAAGGTCTTTGACTTCGGTTTGAGAGTATTGCGCTCTTGTTGCAGGCGGCGGACCTCTTCGAATTCAGCTGTAAAGGGGTCAGATGCAGCATTCTTCGGACGCGACTTGCCAGAGCACATACCGTCAGCCATGGCGACAAAGATCAGACAGCCTGACTATACCAATACAGAATATAAGAGAAGCAGTCTATACTTGTAGCTGTAGGTGAGAAATGCTACAGTTGATGTGAAGTACGGTGTTTGGGGGGGGGGGGGGGGGGTTGTCGTATGTCGTTGTCGATGTCAATCAATGTCGATGCGTCGATGCTCGAACCAAGTGGAAGAGGCTTAGTCGGCAAGTGTAAGGAAGGAAGGGCGGTGGCGCGGCATGACAATTATGTAAACTGCCGCTCTTCCTGATTGGCCACATCGGAATCCTGACTGGGATGGCTTTTGCCTCTCAACCCACTCCTCTCCTCGCTTCTCTTTCACCCATCTCCAACAGTCGACCCTTCACTTCACCACCTCTTTCTCGACCACTAATCTTCCATAGGGGTCTGTTCGATATTGACCCTTCAGCTTGAGATACTTAAGTATCGCTGATCCCGATTCATTCCCCCCTGAATATCTCTTCTTGGAAGACACAACCAGAACTCCAACAACTGCGACACAGCTGACAGTCCTTCAACTTGGTTGCAACTGCTGCTTCGCACGTTCCACCTCGAGTTTCACAACCGCGTCGACACAAAACACCACCAGAACGCGATCTCGTTCAACCTGCTAACCATTTGAAAGGACCGGCCAACGTGATCCTTCTTTCTTCAGGATCACACAAAGGGCTGGGGTTCTGCAACTGTTGCACATTCGAGTCGGTCGGTCGGTCGGTATTGGTGTTGCTGGATTGTCTTTTTTGTTGGCTATACCGCTCGCTGGTTTCTCTTTTGTTCTTTCAGGACAATCTTTGTACCCCCGCTGGATTGCTATCTTGTGGCAGTTTGCTGTGTCCGCTTTGAGGCTCAGGAATCTGACATCTTGTTGTGTATCCTGTCACTCCTACTTTGTGTTTGAGCTTCCCCAAAAAATCCATAAATATACCTCACTTTTCACCGGAAAAAAAGAGACAAGAGAAGAAGAGAAAAGCAGAAATTCATTGGAGAGGCGGTCTTGTGTATAGCGATTGGATTCTATCGACCCTGTGGACACACTTACCTTCCGACAGTGCAAGGTTTCTGCGGTAGCATACGTTCCCTTTACTGTTGCTGTTGTTTGGGTGGCACTCCGAAGGGTATAATCCAACTTCATTTTTACCGTCATACAAGGAAGGAAGGAATAGAAGGACGTCCCTTCTTTGTCTCTTATCTGCTGTACTCTGTGACGGATCGGATTTTGGCACCTGTCAACAACCAACATTCTTTACGCCAGATTACAATACAACATTAATTCGCCATGTCATCGTCAGTCTTCTTCAAGTTCAAATCGCAAAAGGAACCATCGCGCGTTGCCTTCGACGGAACAGGAATTTCTGTATTTGAACTCAAGAGACAGATTATACAAATCAACCGGTTAGGCGACGGTTCAGACTTTGACCTCGCAATATATAACCAGGATACGAATGATGGTTTGTGATGGCTCTGTTGTGTTGTATCCGAAGTAGACGATACTAACAAATCCATTAGAGTATAACGATGATACTACTATTATTCCCCGTTCCACTTCCATCATTGCCCGCCGACTTCCACCTACTAAGCCTGGACGAGGTACTGCACAACGCTATGTGAGCGGCAAGATGCCAACTAATGCCCTGCCAAATGCTGGACGGCGGGAAAAGAACTTTGGAACTACTGCTCAGCCCCAGAAGAAACAGGAGACTGAACAGAGCAATACCCAGAGCAGCGCCCCGGCACTAACAGGTGCAGAATCCGAAGAAGATATGATTGCAGCCATGTTTCAGGCCCAGAGCGAGCAGTGGAATAAGACACAAGAACAGTTGGCAAAGTAAGTTCTTATCAATGCGTTCGTGTGTAATCCATTCATTATATACTGACCCCGGATTCTAGTGCGACACCTGTCTATCGCGGTGGTGGCGGTGGTCAGGGCTTTAAGAAGAATGCCGCACCTGCACCAAGTCATCCTCCACCTACTGGTTATGTCTGCTATCGGTGTGGCGAGAAAGGTTTGTCCTCATGTCTTATCAACCGTGGAACTTATCTAACTTTCTTCCCAGGCCATTGGATCCAGCAGTGTCCAACCAACGCTGACCCCAACTACGATGGTCGACCACGTGTTAAGCGTACTACAGGCATCCCTAGGTCGTTTCTGAAGACTGTCGAGAAACCCTTGCCACCCATAAATGACGATCCATCGGTCACACCGCAGCAGAACCCGACTTCGGTTATGGTTAACGCAGACGGTGAATATGTTGTTGCACTTGCCGACCAGGCGTCTTGGGAATCATATCAAAAGAAGGCAGGCACGACAAACAAACCTGATACCCCAAAGGGGAACAAAGATCTCCAGGACAGGGGTATCGAGTGTAGCATTTGCAACAAGCTAATGAGAGATGCTGTAAAGACACCCTGTTGCGGAAAGATCTATTGTGAGGAGTGTGTACAGAACGCACTACTGGAGAGCGATTTTGTATGTCCTTCATGTGAAGCTAAGGAGATTTTGTTGGATTCGTTACTCCCAGATGCGGAGACAAGAAATAAAATCGAAGAATACAAAAAAGAGAAGGAAAATGGAGGAATCAATGGTGTGATGAAGGTGAACGGTTCTGTTACCGGTGCGGGTAGTGGTGCGATTCAGGATAATCAGAAATCAAAATCACCTTCCGCAGTGCCACCGCCGACTGCACCGACTGCTCCTGCTGCTCTAAGAGGTGTTGCTCCTGTTAACAAGTCACCATTGATTGCAAGGTCGTCGGCAACTATTACACCAATTCCTTCCACGACGTCTATGTCTATGGTAGCAAAGAAACGGCCCGCAGATGACGAAATTGGACCTGAAGTTCCCCGTGGACCTGCAGCTATGCGTCAACAGCAACAAACCCAGATGGTTCAGCAATTCCCGAACCAAAATGCATATACTCCTGGCCCCCCGGTCGGCCCAGCGAGTGTGTATAACCAACAAGCAGCACAGGCTCAGGCATTCCAGCAGCAGTATCCTCACCACGGACAACCTGCTTATGGCAACAATGGATATGGGGGCTTTGGCCCGGCGGGTGGTATGGGTATGAACAGTGGACCTATGGGAATGAACGGCATGAATGGAATGGGCCCCATGAATGGTAGCGGCGGCGGCTTTGGATACAACAATCCTCACGGCTATGGCGGCGGCTTCAACCAAGGCTTCCAACAACAAGGTTTCGGTTCCGGTAACTTCAACACGGGGTTTAACCCCACCTACGGTCAAAGCAACTTCAATCCTCCTAACTTTCAGCAGCAAAAGTATGTTCCTCCAAACAACATGACAATGATGACCGGCGGCTTTAATGTCTTCCCGAACCAGCAGAAGACAGTGTTTAGCGAACCCTTTCCAAGTGAGGAGGATAGTCCGTACATGCGCAAGCCTGTAAACCCACACCGTCATGCACGTCCAAAGCGGATCAGGCCCAGTGATTTTAAGGCGGTCGGCGGGGAGATGATGTAGGATGTCGCTCCTCTCCAGACAGCTGCAGCGTGGGACCATCCGTGGGCGTGGAATGGTGGTGGTAGGTGTGAATAAGAAAGTACCGGGGGAGGTGGAAGGAACCGGGGTATATAAAATTGGTGTGGCTTCTTGTTTTTGAATTCGTTCGTTTGTTAGAAGGGATGGAGGTTCGTGCGGGTGTATTAACTTCTTTCTTCGAAGCTTCCGCATGCCTTTTTGTTGTGTTTGTGTTTTCTCGGTGTGATGGATGTACCCGTATTCTTGAGAGCAGGCTGGCGTTTAGTTGTTTGTCTTTTTTGCCATACGGTGATTTGTTGGCTAGCTGGATGGATTGTACTTTTACTGTGAATGCATGGGTTTTCTGTAGTAACTAGTTAAGTCGCGTACGTATAGCAATTCCGCAAGTGCAAGTGCACATATTTATGCAACAGATTGTTGCCAGTGACCAAAGCTCTGGAAATGAGAACAAGGTAGAAGTAGAACTAGGTGAGGAACCGTAATTTCGTAAAGTAGAGATTATTGGTAACACTGCATGGCTTGCTTACTATCCACGCATACCTCTCATATCATCGGTACACATCATTAATCACGCACCCGGTTTCATATACAGCAAGTGGAAAAAAGTATTAAGTGAACGGACCATAACCGGCTATTTACGGCCACACAGTTCAAAGCAGGTGCTTCACTCAGTCAGCATTGCAAATAAAGGTTCTGGTTTCTTTGGTATTAAATATCACACCATTGTTGGACATTCATTCTTACTGCATTACAAGAATTCTGCTTTGGGAGTGACCATTTGGGAATAGTAACTCCCCTTGCAGTCACCAGTTTCACTCCATGCAAAGGTAATGAAGAATCACCGAGCTTATTCAAGAGGTTCTTCTGAGCTTTGTGACTAAATTTGTACTTCAGCGAGAATTTATTCCGCTATTAGCATAGTTTGCCGCTTACAGTGCATTTACTTAATACTGTATAAGTATATACTCATTGAAAGATCAAGTATGGGGACACATAAAACCCTAACCCTGGAATATTCCAGGTTAGCATGGGCGTTTAAAGCAGGGTTAGGGATTCATATATCCCAATTCTTGATTTTCCTACAAGTATTCAATACAAACGTTAGGCTAAAAACAGATGGCTAGTTTATGAGAGCACTTTTACCTTCAGTTCCTCCAGCAATGACCTCTAACACTAAGATCACTCAAGCCTTAAGCACCACTCACATTCTGAGTACCCTTCTCTCCCTTCACAGCAAGCAACAACCCCTCTCCGGCCCCCTTCCCTGCCCTCTCCTCAAAATCTGGTGAAACCGTGGTGCTACGGTAGCTGTCTCAAGATTCTGATGAACCTGAGACGTTAAAGAAAGCGTTCCTTGATCGACTTGCAGAAGTGCTGTCACCCAACAAGGGTGGAAAAGATGTAATCACGACCGCATTGAAAGAAGCGTTTGGTGCAGGCCCGGGAGAGGCCGTGGTTATTGTCACTCGGATCTCTAACCTGAAGCTGGAAGATAGCGGGATTCTTGAGAAGATTGAGAGATTCTTCCGAGGAAGGTATGTCTAATAATTTACGCTACTAACAATCGTTATTAGTTAAAAAAAACGTAAACTATAGATTCGGAGAATATCTTTAGGGCCATCTTTTGCCGAAGGTGTGCTCAACAGTTTCCCCACTTCAGGAGGTTACGATTTGAGTGTATTGGATGTCTACCACCAGACAGCATCCGAGAAACTGAATAGAAGCATTCTGGACAAGGTACTACAGGACAAAGAGCTCGATCCGTCGACAATATTCCGCAACATAAACAGTGGAGTGTTTATGCAGGAAACCAAAAAAACCACGTTACATTCACTGTGAAGTGCGGTTGTCCCTTGAGTTAAGCAAAGCGCTAGAAGCCGGGAGTTTAAAAACTTCAGTTACATAGGAGTCAGTAGGAAGTGCTGCTTATGCGGCTTGATCTGGCCAGAAATTGGGTCATATATTCGCAGCGGCGAGCTCTTTTAGGAACGCCTATTTTAGAGCGGCGATGTCTTTTTTGTACGCCTGGGAGATCTCGAGTTCCTTGAAGGTGGTTATACAAATTATGACGACATCCCAAAGGAAATGCTGCAGATGCTGTTTTCTTGACGCAGTTCTTTAATCACGAATTCAAGATGAAGGAACTGGAGAGTAAGGAGCGGGAGCTGGTTAGACACAGCTTCGGCAGAGGAACACCAGAGGAAGAGAAATCTAGTTTTAGCTAGGATATAAGTATATCAATTTGCTACTTCATTAACGAAATCTGTATAACTGATGGCTACAGGTCTCCACTAGAACGTGAGCTGATGCTCAACTTCCCGAAGGGAAATCCCATACTTGACTACAAAGTCATGACTGAAGGGGGTATCAATGCGTACTAAGGCCATAAGATTGAACCGCACCCAACCGATCCCGAGAAATTGATACACAATGGGTGGAGAATCGAGTTGAACTTGGGTACTAAGATGGTGGCGGGAGAAGTTCGAGCTGGTAACACTGTAGACGTGGCAAGTTGTTCGATTAAGCGATTTCAGAATGCTCACAGACGCGCCGGAATATATTAACACGCGGACAGAAGCGGGAAGAATGTGCGAGATGTTTGAAAGGTGATTAATGTTCTTTCGGGAGGAAGGTTCTTGTTCCAATATTCCCGATGATCGCGAATTCAGATAGGAGATGTCGAATCATAACGTCTCACCCGAAAATCGGAAGTTTGGAATGAATCTAGAATACTTATCTTGTTCCATGGTCTCACTAGGCTCTGAATATGACTACGATATTGTTTGGGGATACTATTAAATGTCTTTTGATCCGCAACAACTATTGTTGGAATTATTTGATAGGGGGGATTTAAGCAATTGTTCTGTCTAACTGGCATAATGCACAATCACAAGCGAACGCGCTCGTTTTAGGGTTAATATCCCCATCGCGGTGAGTCTGAAGATAGAATGTTACAATGACCGGTCACTCCAGTTTTATTGGGCGCGTAAGCTGTGGTACTATTGGCTGGTGCTGGTAAGAATGATGCTAGCTGTCTAATCTCCCGCCTATGACCCCCGTCCGAAAATGACTATCCAGTATCATGCCGGATGTAAAATCAGGTGATGATGAGGGGTGTTATTTTTTTTTTCCCCAGCTTCTCTCCATGTACTCATTCCTTTCTCTTCTGCCCTGTCGCGTAAGAACCGACTTTCCTGAGATACTTGAAGTGATTAATATTTCTTCAGCTGTGGCTACTACGCTCTACCTAGTATACATGGAAGTAGCGTTCGTGCTGGATATCTGAGGCTTAGTATCTACAGTGGGTAGCATAGTAAATTTATGGCTATATCATGATGAGTGAACGGATCTGTCCTTTATGTCATGCCTGGCAAAATCGTAAAAAAAATTTGATCGCAGCAAGGCTTGAACTTGCGACCTTTTCGGTTCACAGCTATGTAAACGAAACGTGATAACCACTACACCATGCGACCATAAGATATACATTAATCGGCATTATGGTAACCTCCAGGTAGTAATAAATTTTGGTCGGATTTATGCCTGTTGAATTAAAGAATTGGAATTGAAGATACGTGCCTTCAAAGGAGACAGAGAAAGAATAAACGGGTGAGATGATATGTACTTGTGGGAAAAACTGGAGTTGGCTTTCATTTGGAGATTGAGAATATTCTTATGGATCTCCGTTGTTCTCACATTCTAAGTTGCCGGAGGCTGGAGCCTACAATTGCTTTCTCTCAAGCTCTAACAAATTCCTAGTCTGACTACTTAACAATTTTCTGCCACTAGGACTGATGCACAGGTTGCTTCTAGAAAAATCGTGCTTACCCTACACCCTCAGCCCTAATCTCGTAGTGGTACCTCACATCGAACCACCGCCCCAAGAACCAGCTCTATAGCCTTCTACGAAGACTACACATAACCTAGCACTCCACAACTCGCCCAGCGCTTCGACTTTCCATTGCAAGCGGAATTCCCTAGTAACTGCGCTTTAAGAAGGAGTATTCCATATTCCTACTACAACGTTGTTCGACAAGGGTATTAACTTTTGAACAAGCACCTTGTGACTATTAACTCTACCTGGGTGCTGCAAACGTCCAACCGCTACAATGCAGTGGCAAATTGTTGCTCCTCGCCTATGTGAGGTCCTGGGCGATGTGAAAACATTCCGAGAAATGATGACTTCCGACCACCCGGCCAAATTGGTCGAGCTCCTCGCTATTCCCACTTTTCCACCGCCGCTGCTGTTGCCGAGGACCACCTCCTGGGATAGGTAGAGTCCAGTTTCCAAGGATATGTCTGTATCTAACTTACCGATTATCAAGCAAACGACCCAAGCGATTCTGCTCCTTTGAATTCCTACCTCCCGAACTGCTCGACATGATCTTGATACAACTGAACGACTACGAAGACGCCTTCTGTCTTGCGTTAGCTAGTCGCTATTTCTGGCACGTATCTAGACCCTACATTCAGATGTTTCTCATGAATAGCGCCCCGCACTATGAGTGTGATTCACAGTACTTCGGTAGTTGGGAAGGGGAGAGGCTTATCTGCATCAATGAGCGCACAGACAGCTATCCGAGCCGTTTAGTTCCCCGTGCCGCATATATACCCCGCCCTGAAAAGTTAATGAGAGTTTCGGAGGAAGATTACAGCACGGCTGGATGGCAGGGTCTTCCTAGGTTGCAGCGTGTCAAGTACTTCATGCTGGCGACGCTTCCAGAGCCCGAAAGGTCCCAAGCATTCGACCTGGCTGCGAAACCGCTGGGAAACCTAACGAAAAAGGCTTTTTTGCCCAATGACCGAGTCTGGATATTGCGCAATCTCTCGACACAGGAATACGTTCGGGCAGACAAGTTTGCAAAATCTCCTGGGCAAATCGACGGACCTCATATTAAGCCTTTTGGATTAGGTGAGATATTATGTTCAAGAATCTGTTGGTCATCAAAGCACTTGCCCAGAGGAATAAACCGTGGTGTATGGGCCGGTCACCGCCTTGATATCACTACGCTGGACAGGTTGACAAAGTCTGGTAGAAGTTCTAAAGAGGGAAAGAATCCAGAAGGATGGAAGGATATCAGCGAGGAGGTAGCAAAAGATATGGATGAAATCTGGTCAAGCCTTTTCGGCTAAAGGGATAAAGTAATGATGGACGGATTGATTGGGATTGTTTCGAGATAAGGAAATGTTTCATGGAATATTACTTGGGCTACGTCTAACTGCTAGGAGAGGGTATATTGATTGGTTACTCTACGCGGTCACGTATGGTCTGATTGCCACTCTCTACATTTTGCTTCGAGACTTTCTGTTGTTCCACGTCCACGAAGTCTGGGTTCTTGTTCTTATCTTGTTCGCCCCAGGCAATTCGCCTTAATTCTCCTCATGTACCCAAGCGAATTGCTGCCTCTAGCATACGCCAGCTTCATAGTCAATTGTTTTGACGGACTTCCTATCCAGATCACAGTAATGAACAATGGTACAATGGTTATCAGTTGGTTTAGACCCCCTGACTACGCTTATACCATAGCATCACTTACAAACTAAATAAAATTTTCGGTATGGATAGGTCGTTGAGATGACGGCTGGAGGTTTGGGAACATTTATATCTAAAAACATCCTGAAGTGATGCGAGAACTTGATTTGAGACAGGTTATGGCGGAGATGTAAGTTTAAGGTGGTAGTTACAGCTTTGCTTGGGTTGGCCAGGAACGTCAGATGGATAACCCGAGAGGACGAGAGTGGCGGTGATGCTGATGATGCTAGAAAATAAGGACCGGAGGAAGTTCAATTAGAAAAATCAACAAGCAGCATCCAGGAGCGGTGAACGAATATAAGATGCGACCGCCAATCCCCACATGTAGACTTCAACCTCAACAGTTATTCCTCTTCACCTTCTTCCTTGTTGCTAATATCGGTTTCGTCGAGATCAACCGCCATGCAGGTAGATGGTGATAGCTCACCTTGGTGGTAACTACTGTATGCGCGGGCTCCCACCTCGGAAACCCGAAAACCCCACCTTTCCATTTTGCAACACCGTGTCTCCTTTCAACATTCAAAGAATCATCTTCTCGATCTTCCTCTCTGACCCGTCGAGCAACATCTTCGCATTGTCATGTAGCTTGGCTGTCTCGGAATACTCACCCCCAGGCAATCGTTGGCCAAGAACGCCCAGTCAGGTACAGCGCAGAGTCGAGAATCTTTTCACTGACCCATACATCGTATTAATAGATGAAACCCTTACGTTGGAAACGCGCAGAGCATTACTATCCAACCTACTCGTCCGAGAAGCCAGCCAACTTCGCATCAGGTATGAAGGAAAATCCATTCTTCCAGCCTCCGGCTCGACAGTGTGCTCAATCCGTGCAAATCAACTAATACCAGCCGCACGAACTTGCGATGGTATCTTGATCCTGAGAAGTAACGTCGAGGCGCAGTAGGTGTAGCTACACATTGTATTAACTTGCATCAGCGATATCGGAATTTAGTGCTCTCGTATCCTTCAAGAGCAGTCGAGCTTCTAGAAGTTCTTGGTGAGTATAATCTGTAGCGCAGTACATATTTGAGCTCGTTGGGGGTCACTCTAGTTCATCAATGTTGGGAGTTGGAAGCTGTTGACTTGAGTTAAGGCAGGATCTCGACTCAAGGTGGAACTATCGTTATTGGTAAGACTAAAATCCCGTTGGTACTATCTCACTCGCTCGAGTCTAAATTGAAGCTTTGCTATCACTCAGGTGGCTATATGAATTATGAAGTAGACATAATCGAATATCATCATTCCAAATTAATATTCGGACCTTTCTTAGATCTTTTGATCTCGCTGTCTATTCGACTACCACCATTCACAAATTTAACGCAGTAATTCAAACAGCAGATAGTGATTTTCTTCAACGTTTCTGGAGCTATGCAATGTAATCAGGTTGTCGCTCTAGGCTGCTACACCCAAGTATGCAATCGCTTTGCATCTGGATGAATTTGGACATTAAAGGTAGTAAGAGACTGATCATGTTCTATCCGAGAGACCTCTATTCCATCACCGTAACGCCAAAGTTCATATTTTTATACCAAGTGCCCCCTAAACCCATTATCTCACCATCTCCTTCCCCTTTCCTTTATCCTTCACCGCCTCGTCAGGACCTGGTTCATCCCTCACTTCCTTCCCCTTCCCTCTATCCTTGCCGGGACCTGGTTCATCCTTAGGCAACGCTATCCCCATACTGGCCAACATGTTTCCAACGGGCCCACTCAGTCCTGCCTGTCCTGCAAAACTCTCTAACACATTTGCCGCTAATTCGAAGTTAATGTTTAACTCTCCCCGTTCTGATTGTTCTGATTCCAATTCTTCCCCATCATCCTTCAGCTCCTTAATCTTCGGCACAGTCCTCTCAATCACGCCCACTTCCGTAAGCTCTTTCTCAATTTGGTCCTGAATCTTCTTCACCTCATTCACCTCCTTATCATCATCATCATCATCCTTGTCGTCATCATCACCCGGCGGAAGCCCCATCATCTCCCTCATCATGCGTTCAAATTCCATTTCGTTGAACGAGTCATCTTTGTTCTCGCCTTCATCATCTTCCGAGCTAATATCGTCGTCAGAGTTCAGTTCAGCCTCGGAGTCGTTGTCGGAATCCATTTCGTTGCGAAATTGCGCTCCTTCCGGTCCGGCGCTGTCATCGTTCAGGAATGCTTCGAAGCGCTCGACCATCCGCTTCAGCTTTTCTTCCTGTTCGGGGTCGCCGTATGCGCCTTCACCAGCTGCTCTACTGCTTCCTTTCAAATCCTTCTCAAATTCTGTGAAATCGATGTGGAGCCATTCTTCGCCGTCTTCTTTGCCACCCGCACACTCTTCATCTGCTGGTAGTACTAACCCAGCATCAATGAGAGCGCGGATCTCATCCACCATTTTCTTCCTAGCATCACTAGTCAAAAGCACATCATTCTCCTTTGCCAGCAACATCTCAAAACCGGCGGTAAGCTTCACACCCACATCCACCCTCCCCTCATCGCTCTGCGGAAACCTGCTCTCTCTCGGCGGACTCCAAACTTGCCCCTTCAATTGCGCAAACAGCACCTTTGTAAACACCACACTCGTCTCCACCATATCGTCCCACGGAACCACACGCTCATTCTTTTTCAGCGCCATTAACGACACCGGATCACGAATATAAAATGCCTCCACGGCGGCAGCAACACTTTCGGGGCAGGCCTTCAACACAGCCGCAATGCGTCTTGGTACAGTAACTCGTGCGCGATGAAGCTGGCCTCGCGCCTTCTCCGGGTACCCCTTTGTCCTCAGCAGCGCCTCATTCTCAATCGCCTTATCCCTGATTAAACTCTCTAGGTCACATTCCCCTAGAAACTTCAACGCTTCTTCAAGAGTAATCTCGCGCTTCCCACCCTTCACCATGGGAATAACCCACAGCTTCCCCTGACGAATCCATACCCTGTTCCCGGCAACCTCGGGATTCAGCCACCGCGGTAGTGCATGTGCAGCCTCAATCAACAAGAACTCTCCGTCACTGTCCCACACCCTGATCCACGCGTCTGGGTTCTTGCGCGACGCCTCAAGAAGTATCGAGACAACGAACCACTCATCGTCGATGGCGTCGCCGTATTCGAGTGTTCCGTGTAGATGCGACGAGTTCAAGGAAAGGTCAATCGAGAATGGCACGCGCTGCCAGATGTAGTCTTTCGTCCATTCCTTTGCGAGGGCTCGCACAGAAGTGAGGAGTTCGGCAAGGCTTGCAGGAGCCGCGGGGAGAAGGTGCACTGTGAATGCGAGAGTGTCGGTAGGTAGTATTCGCGTAGGGATGCCTTGGAATGGACCAGAAAAGTGAGGGGAGAAGGGGTCGGTGGTTGGGTCTGACGAGGATGACGCAGGGACGGCCATTATGGCGGCGTGTATTGTAGGACTAAGGAGTAAGAGTGAGGTTGGAAAAAGGAGGGGTGCGGTTTAGGGTTCTGGAAGTTTATGCCACGCTAGCTTGGTAAATGTGCATGTGTACTACACTCTGAGACCAAGTGTGCATTCAACCCAAGAGACCTCTTTCGGGGTTGGCTTACTGGAGGGTGGAGTAACCAGCGCGATATTGGAAAGGTTTTCTGGTTTCGCCTATTGGCCTGCTGATATTCACTCTCAGATCAAGTTCAACCAGCCTTGCTGCACATGCACATCAGCTTTTTGCATACCGGTCTATGAGGCATACAGAATCACATAGTTGGCTTGTCATAATTCTATTACCGCACACAATACCTAATAATATCTCTGAAGATTTCTTTTTACCCTACTCAATACTGGCGAGGTTGCACACAAAAATCCGCCAGTTTTTTTTTACCACTTACTAGTAGGCAATCTTTGTAACCTACTCATTTACAACCACTCGTTTACAACATACCAACAGAGCTAAATAATGTAGAAATGTAAAATCGATACCTTATCGGCGAATTTAAACTACCCTGGCGACGCGTGAACCCATGTATCCCACCTTAGCGCCGCCCAAACAACCTTCAACAAGATTGGCATAGACGAATGCCATGTTGAAGTCCGTGGCAGCAAAGTTATTAGCTGCAGGTACCCAGCAGGTCACAGGAGAGGATGAGTCGTTGCTGCTAAGATGCAGGCGGCATCTTGAGATATGAAGTTATGGCGTTTGGGATGGATCAAGTTCAGGTGTCGTAAAGGGTTGGGTTTGCTGAAGCTCTGCGTGAAGATGATAGTGAACATGGAAATAAGTTACTAGCGGAGTAGTCATGCTGTGGGCGTGTAATATTTGTAGCCGAGAAAGCTGAGGCTGCGGTGATCCGAAGGGGCTGACCGTCAGACCTACTATCCTGACCCTGGATGTCCGAGAATAGCCAAGATTGTATCCCTTTGCGCTGCTCCTTGACCTCCAATGTTCCTTGCTAAAACCCCGATTGCTGTTACTAGGGCTCCAATAGCTGCCCCTACCAACTTGACCTATTCAGTCCCCTTGTTTTCCTCTCTTCTCGATTATGGAGTGACATGGGTGGTGGACAGGTAACACGTGCCTGAGACACGCTGGCTCACTCAGACGCTAAAACAACTCGGAGAGTTTTCTGGGCCTGGGCTCTGATCGTCTTCTGAGATCTGCACGCTTCCTCACTTCAACAGGTTGCCCCTACTAGCGCACAAAATTTAGGGATACCGCCGAACATACCGTATTGTATGGTAATGCAACGGCAACGTATGTACTGTATCATGGCTGGTGATATAGTAATGTGCTATATGCGCCAATTCTATTAGGCATGTTTTATTCCAATAAGGTAAATATCCGGTGGTATCAGTGAGGCAAGAGGGTGGAGTAGAATTGGACAAATCTCGGTCGATACAGCCCAGGTTCTTCAGGAAAGCAGACACTCAGCACCTATCACCATTTGAAGAGCGCAGCTCATGGTTGGAGTACAACACTAAAATGCTCTGTATCGTTACAACACACTAAACATATTTTACATTACATCTTTCAGTAATACCCGCGACTTTACTATAATTCGGCACCCTAGTCCAATAATCCTCAAGCGACCACCCTTTCATAATCTCCACCCGCATTCTTCCCCCCGCCAGTATCCTGGCCTCCTTTACCTTTTCCATCGCCTCCACAAACCCCATCTTACTACGATTCATCGCAATCCTCGCCCTCAATTTCTGCCACTTCTCTAGCTCCTTCACTACCGCTAGTACCTCCTCACAAATAAACATCATATCCCTATCATCCACAACTCTAACCAAAAACCTCTCTAAATCCGTAGGAAACATCTCCCTCAACACTCCTGCCCTCTTTTCCACCGCATCTGACGCCAAACCCAACCTCCTCAACTTTCCAAACCCTACAAAATACCCCAAAAACCCACCACCCACAATATCCCCACGTATATCTACGACCTCCACCCTCTCCCTCGCCGTTTCAAGCGCTCTATAAAACCGCCCAGGGGTATACTCTCCAAACCCCACCAATGCATACCAGCTTCATACCTCAGCTCGCGGAGATTCGGGAGGACAGAGAGGAGCGAGGATAGACCGTCATCGCTCCAGGTGCACCAGTCACACAGTAGCCGCCTTACATTTGATGAATGGGAGAGGAGGTACATCGGAATTTCGAAGTCATCGTGGTTTATGGTTGACATGTACACGTGCACTTCCTCCAGCTGGGGAAAAACAAAGAGCAGGAATAGACACTCTGCTTCAAAGGCACCCTCTGAATCATCCCATATGCGGGAGAACGCGCGGAGATTAGAAAAGCAGCGGGGAGTGGGGATAGGAATCGGGATGGCGGGGTCGACGAAGGACCTGAGTGCTGTGTCCAACGTGTCGTTGCACAGAGGTGGGGTGATGGAAAAACGGCGGAGGTTGGGAAGGACGAAGAGGAGCTATTTCAGTCAGTCCCGATGTGGGGGGAAGTTGAGGGAGGGGAGGGGTACGAGGATTCCCCATGTTACAGGTGACTCGGCGTCCTGTTCTACCTCGTGGCCGGTGCCCGAGATGCCACATTAGTCGAGGATGACTTTTACGGCAGTCAGCAATTGATTGCTGCTCTTCTGAGAGCACCCAATCCTTGTCGAGGTAGACTTCGTTGACGGCGGTTGTGGTGTATTCGCCGAGACGGGGTCGCTCGACGATGGTACGGAGGAAGGGACCGATGGAGGATTCGGTTGCTTCGAAGGTGGAGTAGAGGAATGGTTCGACGAGAGTGTGGAGGCGCCGGTTTGTGCGGGAGACGGAGGCGAGGAACTCAGAGGATCGGGTGATGTCGTCTGGCTCGGTGAGCGAGGGGAGGATCTGCAAGAGCAGCTCGTTTGGTAGGGAGAGGAGGGACATGCCGCAATTGATGGTGATGATGTATTTGATGGGGAGAAGTCAATTAAATAAGTGAGGTCTGGCGATAAGCGTGCTGCAGGCTGGTGGTTCAGTAAACGCTAAGGAAAGCATTAGGGCTAGCCGCAGCCGCAGCTGCTTAATTCAACCGCGGTAGTCTGTCAGACGGCTTGGATACGGCATTGCGTAGCCCGAAAAAAAAAGGCGCTTGGCAGACTACATCCGCAGGATTGATGTGACATTAGGCTACAGCTAAATTGACTCTTACTGCTAGGCCTTGATTTGATCCGGGCTCTCCTACACATCGTACGGTTGGGCCGCCACATCGCCGGCTTAGATCGAGCACACCCTTTATTGACTGCAAATAGCACAACCTCTAACAAAAGAATCACATCAATTCCCTTTTCTTCGCTTGCAACACTGAGAGCGTGTTGTTTTGTCCGCAAATTCTTACTACAGCTTGGACGCCAGATATATATTAGAGCTCCATGTTGCAGATATTTTATGTTGAAGGTTTCTACTGGTTCGGTGCAATTAAGCTACACAATATCGTGATGTCACTGGGTTAGATGGTCTATTAAATTATGCAAGTGGTTATTGTAATGGATTGGGTTTATGTTCAATCACTGGCTGGCTGCGGCATTCTTGAAAGAAAGATGAATCTCTGATCCCATGAACATCAGGAGGATCTGCTACAGTGATTGAGAGAAGCCTCATGGCTATCATCTCTTTAACCAGTTCTTGCATAGTCGTAATTGATGACTTAAAGATTTTATGTGAATTTACCCATTCTACTCTACTTCAGAAATTCATCAGTTCGGCTTAACCGGTTGCATATATGGATCGCCTCCTTTGTATAGCTTATAAGCTTCAGCTAGGTTGATGGAGATCATGATCTCCTATGATGATGGTCGTTCCGGACTCAGCTGGAGATGCCAGCTGAGTGTGCATGTATGCGTACAAGGCATACTCTGAATGCCGTATATAAGATCGCACAAATTCCCTCGTAGTTTAGAATATACAGGCTTCTCTAGCAATCATTATTTCAACAAGCCTTGCTCTCGAAGTACGAGTCACGATTGGTGATTCGAGGTTTAGCTGGTTTTTTTCCCTGAGATTTTGGGACTGGCTGCAGCACGGGTCTCCTTACTACTTAATTTACATACACTCTAATACAAGACATTGCGGTTTCCCAATTTTAAACAACCACTGGTCTCACCATACGAGACTCCCTAGATATATATATATAAACTCACAACTAAAGACCCTTTCATGACATTATTACATTATATGATTCCTTCTAGACAATATAAGAAATACGACAGACTAAATATCCTAAAATCCTTAACTGAGTCGTTGGTGTGGACTTGGAATGCTACGTTCCTGGTGGGCGATTTCCTGGCAATGTTGCATATATGCATGTAGATACCCTGACTGACTGTGTGACTGTCATTTGGATGGTCATAGCTTCTCACACGGATATTACACGGGAGCCAAGACAGACTCTCTCACTCTGAATGGAATCAGTTATCTTTATCAATCTCTAAGTAACAGGCAAGACATTTTACCTTGAGTGATTATCTATGGATCTGTCTTGAGTTTGCTGGCACATGATTCGGCCGTAGTTCGCAACGGATAGCCTAAACAAGCGTCGAAACATCCAATGTGTTCTCCACTTGCCACCTGTCACATTTAACGAGCCGAACAGAGGCTAGAGTCGTACAGTAGTTGCCGTCCTACACTAGGTACCACTTCGTCAGGCCCGGATCAAAGATTGACCGTTGCAACACTATATACGTCAGCGGTCAGAGTGGCGCATGTACTTGTATATATGATACATCTGTCAGCTGCAGACATTGTTCCTTCACCCGCATTTGTCATAACTAACCGTCTTTACAACTTTCTGTCAGCTTTGTACTGGCAAAATATCAGTCAGCTAAACGCTTTGTACTTTCCTCATCGACAGCTACAGTATTCTCAATACTTCAGGCATCGAAATTTAATTTGCATTTAGATCCGGAGTTCCCCTCTCGCTGCTGCCGACTGTACTATCTTCATTCGGATACAGTTAGCCAACACTACACTACTAGTGGTGCAGTATGTACATTAAAATCTTCGTCAGCAACTTACTGATACCTACAAGTGTCCTGCCCAGACGACCACCGTGTGTACCACGGCGGCTATCTTTCCAGGGTAGGTAGGTGTTAGCGGTACTGATATAGCGGCACCCCAGAAGCAACAGATGATTCATTCATAGGTTAGGTTTATGCGGAGTGCCTTGCAGGTGTTTGACGTATCCCTGTGTGAGGACTTACATTTGCCGGATGGGACATGTCGAATCGCAATGTGGAGGTATGGGAGTACTGGGTAGGCTGGTAAACGGCAAACTATCTTGGTGCTACCTTCGGCTGCGATACACACTACCTAAGTAGCTACTTGGGGTTCCCATATTGCCTTACCTTACCTTCTCTTACCTTGTAACAGTGGGTCACCGCAATTAGGGTATTCAGCGATAGTCAGGACCCGGTCACTGTAGAAGTTTGGGGGCCGCGCTAGAATACATTCGCTTCCCTGAGGGCACAGTATCTAAGTCATACATTAAGCGATCTGCAGTTTTCGGATTCGCGAGGACATACTTATTCTCTACACGCCCACGAAGGGTGGATTTGTTGCGGTTTTGGTTTGGTGCTAATCAGTGGATGGCAAATTTTCCTATTGGCCGTTGGTGACTTCGAACGGTAGTTAGCAGACTAATCAAGTAAACAATACTGCTTTTGATATCACTCGCCCACTGTGCTAGCTCAAGATGGTAGGAATTTCGTTGTGACAGACTGCAACAAATCCGCCCTTCGTGAGCGTGTAGGGGTACGTGTTGTGCGTTGAGCTACTCGATCGAGTAGATATAATCCCAAGTGCTGAACGCTGGCCTCCTAAAGCCCGGGTGGATCAACCTCGGATGAACTCTCAATGGATAGTCTAATTTATATTCTATCGCTCGAGTATGGCGCTTCTCTGTCCTATTCTATTTGATCTGTCGAGAAACTTTTTGAAATCACCAATAGAGATTCATTTAAACTCTATATGTAGAAGCAATTCAAACAGGCAAGTCTAGATACATAGCTTCGTCAAACTGCCTTCGCCGATCCATATAACTTGTCACCAATATCCCCCGGATATGGGACTAGAAGCCCATTCTCGTCGTAGCCGTTTGCAACAAAGCCTGTAATGATTTCCTTGACAATAGGATGTTTTGAGACAACCTCCAATCCATTGGGAGAAACATAGCAAGACAAAACAGTCACTTGCTTCACCACCCCGCCATTTGTGTCGAAAAGCTCATCGCATATCCTCAACAGAGTGTCGCCAGAGGCAATCACAGTGTCCAACAGCAATATATGCCCATCGTCTGGCTGTACTGGATAGGGCCGTCTCCCGAACCAGTCAACCGCGACTTCAGTGGTCCCCTTCAGCTTCGAGCAGCGTACAAGGAGGCACGGGCCCTTAGGGAATATCTCCTGCGCTGTGATGTACATCGGAAGACCGCCGCGGAGGATTGGGATAAGAGTGGCATTCGTGAGGGTTTTGTCCCTTGCTTTTGCGGCTTTGATGAGCTCTGCCGTGATGTTTTGGATCACGATTCGCATATCCGGAGCATTGAGGGATTGACCGAGGAAGTCGGGGTATAGCTTCTGGATGACTGTATTTTGGGCCAGCAAGACTGATACTGGGGCTCGTGACATCTCTGATGAGGGGCGATATTACGTATAAAATAAGGAAAACAAACAGCTTCTAACTGATATAAAAACCAGAGATTGGTAGTCGATACTTGTACGGGAAAGAGCACTGGTTAAAAAAATGTTGATGGAGATAATGGGCTTTCGCCCGAGATCATCGATCGGTATTATGTAACTGCTTGGTAGTTATGTGGGTTGCCATTCTTAGTATAGCATTGTGGACTATATGTCCTTTTTAGCTCTCTCATTTTCTCGTCTCCCTTGGTGTATCTGCCAAGCAATATTTATGCACCCCATAAGCGCCGAATTGAGTGCTCATAAGATTTGATCAGGCAGTTGAGAACGGCAAATGTGGTAGCGAATAGATAGAGCTATTTGGTTAGTCTCGGAACCCTATTTGGCGTGAGAATAACCTTAAGTCCTCGAAAACTGCGAATTTGCAGGTCAACAGATTAAACCGCCCAACAACAGACGGATTTTAGAATATAATCGAAACGGGTTATATGATCTCCGTTCAGCCTATTCGAACCTATTTTGTGGTATCATCGTTACAGACGTTCTTTCACTTCCCGTCGGTGCTTATGCGCTTGCCCGAGGACTTATTCCCGCAAATACTTAGAGGGTGTGGCGCATTTATTCGGAATTAACCGGTTACGGATAGTTCGGGAGCAGAAATTGACGTGTACAAACTGATAATCACTGCTATTTATCTGTACCTCCATAGCATTCCACTCTATAACTCAAAAGTGAGAGACAGAACCAGTTTTTCGAACCCCTTCACGTTATCTCTGCACCGTTGTGTCATCATGTCTGCACTTACGGAAATGCTTGACGCCAATCCAGATAAGACAGTTCACGACGTTAACAAGCAAGGCCCCTCCCTAGAAGCCGGATCAGAGGACGATACCGAAAAAGGATTGGCGACTTCAGCGCCGCTCGTTTATTTACACGGCGCAAAGGTTTCGACAACCAAGCTTCAATTCTGGACAGTTTTATTGGGGTAAGTAGAGGTATTGAGAACATATCATAAATCATTTGCTAACATATGCCTCTGTCAGCCTCAATGTAGGCATGTTTCTTGCTGCCCTGGACTTCAATATTGTCGCAACCGCTGTTCCAACTATCACGTCGGAATTCCACAAGTACCGAAACTCGTCATGGATTGGAACCAGCTTCCTCGTTTCATTCTCCCTGGTTCTGCCTATCTATGCAAAACTTGGTGTAATGTTTGGGAATAGAAACATGTTCATTATCGGAACGCTCATCTTCATCGTTGGAAGTGGTCTATGCGGTGCTGCCAGCAGTATGGACTTGCTTGTCTGGTCTCGTGTAGTCCAAGGGATTGGTGGAGGTGGAATTTATGGCTTAGTCAATGTAAGTCCGAGATGGACAACCACCAAAGTGCGCAGGATACTGACCAAGAATAGGTCATTGTCACCGATCTTGTTCCTCTGCAAGATGTTGGTAAATACCTCTCATTCACTGGCCTGGTATGGGCCATTGCCGATGTCGTAGGCCCTCTTCTTGGAGGTGCATTTTCACAGTGCGTCACTGGAGTTCGAGAACCCGCGCACATGTACTTACTATATCGGTTCCAGATATGTGTCCTGGCGGTGGTGCTTTTACATCAATTTATGCATCTCGCCCGTGAGCTTAATACTTACCCTTATATTCCTCAGGCTTCCCGCGCCTCCCAAGACAGAGCTGAAGAAAAAATTCTTGCAATTCGACTATCTTGGTACAGTTTTGCTCTCCGGTGCTACTGTATGTCTTTTACTTGGCATCTCGTGGGGCGGCAACACGTTTGCATGGAGCGATTCTCGTGTCATTGGTTGCATCGTTGGGGCAGTTTTTTTTATTGTTGTCTTCCTCATCGCCCAAAACTTCGTCAAAGACCCTATCATCGACCCGTCTCTCTTCAAGAATCGGACTGTTGTCGCTATGTGCGCCGCGGAATTCTTCTATGGCGCCAATTTGCTTGGCATGATATACTACGTCCCCCAATTTTTTCAACTCGTTTTTGGCGACTCGGCTGTCATGTCAGGAGTTGGGCTGCTGCCTATGATGCTTGGGCTTGGTATCGGAAATCCAATCGCGGCTCTCATAACTGCGAGATACGGCGTCAGTCTGATCAACGCTATTGTGGGCGCCGCTCTGCAAGTTCTCGCCAGTGGTTTAGTCACTAGATGGAATGCTGAAACTACTCGCCCCGAGGCTGTTGTTCTTCTCATCGTTCTTGGGATGGGTCAAGGCGCGGCCATGTCGGGATTGCTAATTACTGCGCAAGTTGCGGTTGATGAAACCCTTGTTGGCATTGTCACAGGCTTGGCCATATTTGTGCAGACGGTTGGCGACAACTTTGGTATCGCATTCTTCGCCGCGGCCTATATGAACAAGTTGCGTTCCGCTCTTTCGGAATTGTCGCTATCTTCGGAACAGATCAACGCGATTTTAGAGGACGTCACGTCGGTCAAAGATACATATTCCGGCGAGATCCACCATCAGATTATTGATGTCTACGCGGAGAGTATGAGGAATGGATGGTGGCTTATGTTTGGATGCGCTGGAGCACTTCTAGCATTCTCACTTTGTGCAAAGCAGCATAAGTTTCAGGCGGCGCAAACTTAGGAACGGTGCTACCGAGGCGTTGGGAGGAAGCAATAATTGACGGGATGAAGAGGAATATGGGGGTATGCCACGTGGCGTCCGCACCCCCTTGTCCCCTCGCCCGGTGGTGCCTACGGCCCGCCCACCCGCAAACAGGGAGTTTCGTTTGTTTCATGGGAAGTTGGTTTACTGGGTAGTGTTACTCTTTTCCCGTGGCGGTCTTTTCGTAGCCGGGGTTTTAGTGAGAGCACTGGTGGGTGTATAGGGTGTGTATAGCGAATGTTCCCAGTTTTTTGATCGTGAGATAGGGCGGATGCCTGCCCAGAGTAATTTCCGTCTGAAGCCTCAGTTATGCAGCAGTTCTTCAGTTTTGCCCGTTCCAAAAATACCCGAAACTCGCTTTATCTAGTATGCTGGTGATGACGCAGCGAATCACTGCCGAACCTAGTGAGTCCACCCACGTCGGTACCGTAAGGCGGACATTACATGCAGGTAGAACAGTATTGTAGGGTTCAAGCATCTCGCTCTGCTATTAACCGCCTTGCGGGTTGGGTACATACTCGGAAGGCACTTAATACTACGATTTTTGGTGCCCGTTACTATCAGGTGAACTTCTGTTAGATTGCTTTTCGAGAGCGTTTGAATGTGACACATGCATGTTTATGTAAGGTACCCGTGCTGGCAGGGAAGGCTGCATGGGATCAGCATCTCCGTTTATCCAGGAATCTGTGTTTGGGGTTTGTCTTCCAATGGTTATGGGTCGTTAAAGGTGGTACTCTACAAGAAGTCATACACTAATGGATCTCATATCTTTCGTAGGGAAAACTGGATAAACTAAGGGAGGGGGACCCTCGTGAAGGTAAGGGTGTTGGCGCCGGGCGGGCCGTTGCATGGCTAACGATACGATTAAGACAGTCTAGACAGTCTAGTTCTTGATATCTCAGGATGGCAGTGCTTGCGGTTGCTTGGCCATCAATTGTGGTTCGAATTCTTCTTGTTCTCGTATATTCATATGCTCCTCCGGTTGGCGAATTCTGAAAATCGCGAAATGGAAAAGTTTCGAAACACATCTGTTCAGACCTATGGATGGGCTGTCTGTTTGTGGGCTTAGGTGGATGAATTAAGAATCACACTCAATAGGGAAGTGTAAGAAAGACTGCATGAAATGATATACAGTGGCAGTGATTGCTTTATTCTGAGTTTGAGGGAGGTTGTGAGATATTCCCGTAACTGGTAATGACTTTAATGGGTATGTGTTCGCATAAATTGCTCTGTTCTCGAACTGGTGAGTTCGCCAGTGGGTTGAAACATATCTACGTCATACAAGGATTTGACAAGTGTATTTCACGAGGATCGACTGATTGGTCAGGTCATTGAAATATATGCACCCGTATCGCAGGAATATCGCGATATTTTATCCATATCAAGTTAGCTCCACAGGTGTTATGTGCCAAATACGTCCTAATACCTAACTCGCTAAGACGAAGCTACGGAACTTAGTATCTTGATATCATTGGCTAGTGCAACCTCACCTCATATTGGCTTCACCAATCTAGGTACTGGTCACAGTTCTAGTCACTAACACTCCTTAGATCGACCTTACTCCGTATAGTAGAGAAGAACATGTGTACTTGGATATACATTTATGAATACGAAGTATCTTCGTTATAACTTCGATTTACGCCTTCCACCAAGCTTCTCTCGCACTCCCAGTTGAAAAGAAGAGCACAGTTGACGACCGCCATTCAAACTAGTTTCGCATCTATCACGGCGTGCTCTGCATCCTTTTTTCTCCAGATTTTTGTGATTTCTAACCCTGCAGATTCTAGTAACCTCTGCCACTGTCGCTCTGTACGCTCGACGCCTCCAATAGTCATCATATTCAAATCCTCCCAAGCCATCTGACGCGGGGCGTTGGTGTTTGGAACAACCATATCAGTGATCAATAGCCGCGAGTCAGTTGTCATACTAGAAGCGGTATTGATGAGAATTTGCAGCGACTTTTCATCACCCCAGTCATGCAAGACACGGCGAATGTGATAGGCGCGTGCACCTGACAGTAGAAGTCAGTCTAGAACGTCCACACTATGGAATCTTGCTTACCTTTAATCGGCTGCGGCTCGAAGAAAGATGCAACCATGGGTTCAATAGAGCTTGGTAGCCCTCCTGCGATAGCATCGGCAATAACGGGTTCCAAGTCCTGCAACACAAATCTCCCCTCCAGCCCTGGATAATCTACACGGAGAGCTTCCAGGGCCTGCCCACGTCCTCCTCCGACATCGACAAGCATGACCTGGCCTTCCCGCAAAGGCTCCTTTCCGAGTTCCTGATCGAATGGGAATGGGTCAGATAACTTCCCAGCGCCCAGCAGCTGTCCCACTATCTTTGCCCGCATCCCCATGTCGAAGACTTTTCGCCGTTGCTCGTCTTCTTTGAGATATTCCCAGAACCCGAGATTTGTCCGCGCGGCAAGCTGGAAGGAGCCATCCTCATATGTGCCATGTTTCTGCCATCCGTTCTGAGATAAGAACTCCGGTAGCGCAACGACGCTTCTGCCGTTGAAGTCGTACATGAGTGTTATCAGGGAGCGATTGCTCTCGTCTATGAGCGTTGCCGAAATAGGATTGTGGGCATAGTTCTCTTCACTGACTTCGCTGAATATACCAGTGCCAGTACAGGCACGCATAATGCGTACTGCCGTTCAGAGTAGGTTAGCAATTGTATGGATATCTCTGTTTAGACTGCGCGAACATACCCACAAGCTCTCTTTCTGCTCCAGCTCTGGATGCCAATTCTTTTGCAGTTATGTTTGTTCCGTCAGCGGGAATAATTTCAAATGCACCGAGGCCAATGGCACATCGGACTGCAGCATTCTGAGAAATCTACGCCATAACAGGCTGTTAGGGCAACTATCCCACACAGAGAGGTGAGCATGCTGACCTGCGTAGCGATGGAAAATATGTTCTCCCCAGGACCCTTTGCAGCAACTACGAGCTTCTCTGCGGAGAGGATCAAGTTGCGGCGGTCTTCTTCTGAAGCAAAGCTACCCGTGTCAACGAATGGCTTTGCCGATGCTGCAATCCGATGAACGAGTTCCGCAATTGCGGCGGGATCGGTTGCCGTAGTCATAATTGAATAGAGAAGAGTTCAAGATGGCGTGAGGTTCGACCGGTAGGAACACTGCGCTGTAGAGAGCAACTTGAGAGATAACATAGGACGCCAATATTTGGTGTAAAAATTATGGTTCCGTGTTAAAGATACGTGTCAGAACAACATATGTAAAGTAGGACAAGATCTGTCAGACTGAAAATTCGTCTCGGGTGCGAGTAATCCCAATCGATTACACACTGCCTTGCTGACTTCCCGTCCAAGCAGGCACTGGTAATTCGTGACACTGAATACATTGTAGCCGCGACTCAAGTCACAACTGCCTTCACTATCCCGGCCCTTGTGACCAAATACCGTAAACCATGGCACAGCGTGCAGATGGCCATATATTGCATGCACACGCTAGGTAAATACGTATACACAGGGCCTGCCGAGCCCCACAGCTTCGAGAGCCAACCCGCAGGGAGTTATATTGGAATCAGTGGGAGTGAAACACCACGCTTGTGACGAACTGCCGCGGACATCTAGAGCGCGGGGCTGACGGTGGGACGGCGGCGCTTGTCCCGCTGGCGATGTGCATGCATACCGGCACAACGTCGGAGAGATGTATCGGGAGCAGCCTTGAGTGTCAGTACCCCGCGCATTCCGCAATGCAGATCACGTCTGCAATCTCTTCCTTGCAAGATTGAGTTTGAGTTTTGCTATCTGCGAAGGCCCCGCTCCGGTGAGCGCCCTCTCTTGCTGCGGCCCGCGCTTGGTGCAAATAGGAAAGTCCAACCCACGATATTGTGCTAGATGCCGGGCTCAATGGTTTGAATAGTAACCAGTAGTCAGCGCACATTCGGCTCAATTTTTTCGCGGTTCGGAACGGCACCCCTGCACCTGGCCGCCCGCTGACATGTAATGTTTTCAACACAGCAGTTCTGGCATACTCTCGTTTGACACCCGAACTGCCTTGAAGAGCATATCGCCCTAGCAGCTGTAGTAATGAAAGTGGATAAACGCGGCACTAGTTGCAAGGATCTCTACTAAGAGCGGATTTGTTGCACTTTGCTACAGCGAAGATCCTGCCATCTTGAGCTGGAGTGGGCGAGTGATAATCTATCAAAAGCATTGTTTTGTAGTCTACCGGCTACTGCTTGAATTCGCCAACAGCCAGTGAAATGTCGCCACCCGCTGATCAGTGCATACTTAAATAAAAAAACCGCAACAAATCTACAAGCAGGATCATTGCGCCTCCTCGGAAACTATCTCTGTCCAATTTTGAGCTTTCTCCGTCGCCGCGACTAGCAAAGATGCCAACCTCCGCCACAGCATTCTACTCGGAAGCCGAAGATCCTAAGCAACTGGAGGTACTAGTCGCTGCGCTGCTTGCCGAAGGGGGCGGGAGATGGCATCTGACCAGTACTGGAAAAGGCCTTGAGCGGGAATTTCAATTCAAAACATTTAAGAAGGCTTGGGTAGGAACCCATCACCAAGCTCTGAGGATATTGTCTGAGTTCGCAAAGGATTTCATGAATATTGTGGCAAGCAAGAGTGGAAAGGAGAGACACCATCCCGAATGGTCAAACGTGAGCTATATTATTGAATGCGAGGGAACTCCATTAACATGCACCAGGTATACAACCGGGTTTTCATTAGATGGACGACACACTCGCCGCCTGGGCTGGGGTCTCAAGATGTTCAGATGGCGCAGTTCTGTGACGATCAGGCTAAAGCTTTGGGAGAGATACCCTCATTGGGAGGCAAGGAGCTCTCTGCGCTGGTTGAACCTCTGATATCGGTGAATGCTGAAGCATAAATCATGTGTATCACGAGCTAGCTGTTGCAGTGGGTTCGCCGCTCGCACACCCACGTCATTCATTTTGGGCCTCTCTTTCTTTACTGCTCGTGTACGCGTTGTATAATTAAATAAACTATAGCTAAGGTGTTGGTTAAATGGCACGATATCCAATAAGTTCTTTTTATGAAGTTAGGCTAAGAGAGGAAAGTATGACAAGGTTTAGCCAAGCCATGAGGCACTGCTTCACCAGATCTTCCGGGATCTGACACGTCTAGCGCGGGGAACCTTCCACGAACTTAATCAGATATGCATAATCAATCACTCGCCCATTCAATTCCGATGGAAAATCCACGCTGCCCTCGCCTCTTATACTACTACCTGGACTCAAGCGTTGATATGTCTACCAGACTAAATAGCCCATCAGCAGTTAAATGGAACTACGGCTCATCCAAAAAGCTCAGTTTGTCCTGTTAAAGACCGTTCATAAGTGTTAAAACTTTCTTCTCAAACGAACTAGTTGTATGCAATGCTTACTTCAAATTGTTTAGCTTATCAGCGAATTGCGGATGCCCTAATGACACTTGTGGCTCGCCCCGAATCCGGAACGGCACTGGCCAACGTAATTTCTCAAGCCTACATTAGCGCCCAAAGAAAATCATCTTGTGGCTGTGTCACTTATGATCCCCGGAAAGCGGTTGGGAATTCACATGACTGGGGAATTAAGCGATGTGAAAACTTGCAAAACGTAGGTAATATATTTGATGTCTCCAGCTGTAACTACTTTTGCTCACATAAGGAACAGACAAACCTCCCATGCAGACACATCGTCTCTAACTTTCACCCTTTAGTTTACAGTTCTCCCATCAGATTTTGATGCTAGTGAAAATATAGGGAAATTTCTGATGTGAGCAATATGCCGCACTTCACTCTGCTTCAAGTTTTCTCTGGATATTTTGAGCGTTCCGTACAACGTGGACGAATTCCCATAGTAAATTGTGATCGGTGTGCCCCAGGTCATCAAACTTGTGCTGTGGATCACATCCATCAAAGGAATGTTTCCCAAAGCCTAGCGAGAAACTATTCATATGCCATAAGTCTCTATCAACACCTGACAATCCAAATTGTGATAGCCCAATAGCGGCAGTTTGTATACTTCGAGGGAACCAACGCCCTAAACGCGATGATAACGAGGTTTTTCTGACCCTAGTGGGCGACTGACCTACCGCACGCTATCTATAGGTATTCATCATGTCCTACCCACGGCAGTTCATCCAAAACGCGGGCACCGTGGTTCATGGGAAACTTCGCTTCCTGGTTTAGTTAGACCCGCATGGATTCGTAAGTATTGGATTAGAATTGTCCCAGTTGAGACCTTGGAATGTCGCTAGATAAGGTTATAAACATTGTCCGGCATACGGTATCACGTTTTATGGCCATGGGCTGATGAATTGCGCAGCTGCAAAGATCTGACTAGAGAAGTTAGTTATTCACCAAGCTAATGGACATGGAGTTGCGCTGCAAATGCGTGCCCTATGAAACTAAAACCCTAGAGGTTCCCCTAAACCTCTAGAGGGTTCTAGCCATTTCCAGTTTCCTAGAAGATTCTCCATGTACTGCTATCTAACGTACCGGGGAGTGCCACCCAGACGCCCCGGAGAAGCCCCGGAGTGAAACAGTCTGCAGGGAATTTTCTAGACTTATGATGGTTTCTAGTATTGATAGCCGCTTGCTCTCAACCTCGGTCATAAAACATTCCAGAGCAGCAGGAAAACTCAAAGTGATACAAAGTAAAGATCTCAAGTGCTTAATAGATGTTTTATATACGGGATTATAGTTGTTCAAGAATTTTTAGCAATTTATTTATGGAATAAAGCACTTCCCACTATGTCAACCTGTATTTACCGCCGCATAAACAGCCACTTTCTACTCCATTACCAGATGCCAGATGGAAATTAAATGGAAACCACTATAAATACTCCTTGTTGCCTTAACGCTATATATAAAATAAGTAGTACTAAGAAACAGTCAAATTCGTGTTTGAAGAGAGCTTCTTAAAAACGTTCGTTTACCACTTCACAGCTCCATCTTTCTTACACTTCAATTTTGTCATTAGCCATCTCTCTTGGCGTTTCAAATTCCTCTGCTGCTTTTCCACTGCTCTCTCTTAGTAGTGGACATCCGGATCAGACACCAAACGATAAGTGCCCAAACCACTTCTGTAGACCAATACTTACGCTAACATTCTCCTAAAGTGGTCCACAGCTGTTTTTGCTGCATTCCTGCAACTTCTAGCCGGAGTCCCAGGTGCTTACCTCGCTTTTCCAGTGGAATACATAAAGTTTGGGGTAATCACTACGAGAAAAACGCGTTATTCCTGTGTATCTAGGTAGTTTACCCGGAATCTTGCATGCTTATACACATATCCCGGAAGACAACCCCGCGGGCCCACCAGACATGGGTGCTACAATATCGGGCTTGAACTTCATACATACGTAATCAGTAATCCAGAGAAGTATGAGTGCAGTTCTCTGTAATCATAGGCTGTTGTAACTGTTGTTATTGTTAATCAAGGTACCTCTATGTATAAAAATTAAGTTTATCTCTGACTCTGGTGTAACCAGCGAGTCTTCCCATCCACCTTCTTGCCACTCGCCATATATTGCAATGTTATCTGGCACGGAATAATACACCCCGAGATTACTATAATCATGACCTACAGAATAACCTCGATAGATGTAAGCACGCCAAGTACGAACCACCCCACAGCACAACCAAGCTTCCCGGTATGAAGCTTAAGTCTGGACTACTAATCACCCAAGTATTCTGGCTGGGAACGCTCTAGCTACCCCAGAGGAACATACACACCGGATATTCTTTCATTGGGGGGGGGGGCGTCCGTGAGTAGAAGATTTTCATATTCTTTCCTATAAATCAGGCCCCCAGGCGACAGGAATACTCAACAGAGTCCTAGAGCACAATGTTTCCCCTTCTAAACTCAATTGTCACCCTCCTCACGGGTTCTCCTTCCCATAAATCCCAAACCGTCCATCTTGGTGAGCCACAAGATGCAGCTTTAAACGCTTTGTCTCTCTTTGCCGATCTCCCTCAAGACTACGACCCCGAGACAGACTGGCTGTGCGGTGGTGCACCAGACCATCCTTTCTTCGAGGATACGACCCTTATTCAGCACACTGTTCGGCGAATCAAGGAACATCTCCTCCGCGAGACCCTTCAAGGGTGCCGAGAAATATTGAACGGTCTTCATGGACAAGACGAGAGCCAAATTGAGCAATTACGACGTACCTTGGACGACAAACCACAGCTTTGGAAAGCTTTGATTTCGGTGCAAAAATACGGCGTCATTTACCTGGCAAATCGAGCAGACGCCCGAAATCATTTCCTTACTCTCATCAACGAGAATCCGGCCGAATCTAAGACCATCTCGTCATTTCTCGAACATGATGCGGTTGCCATCCGAGCAATCAACTATGCCGTGCATCACTTCGTCACACGAGGAGGGCTCAAAGTGGAAAATCCAACAAAGCTGGTCCCGCCCAATGCCATTTCCTCCATTGGCGATTCCCACATCGCGGTCCGGAGGCAAGACTTCTTGAGGACCAATGAAGAACTCCTGGCCGAGAGTGTACCACTCTGGGACCTTCATGACTTCGCCCATCTTACGACTGCCACCATGTCTCCAGAGCTATTTGGGAATAAGTATTTCGACTATCTAATAAAGCTTGAGCCCAAGCTCACGGCTCTTGTTCGGTCTCCCGGGATGCGGACTGGCAAGGGTCCAAAAGTGTCTGACGGTATTTTATTCAGCGAGCTCCTAACTGGTGTCTTCACCCAAGAAGTAGACGCAGTGCTCAAGCATCAAAAGAAACATTCTTACAAATCCCTCACAACCACCTTGGCGAATACTTTGGCGAATTATCTCCTCGGACAGACTGCTTTACTCCATCCGTCCACCAAGACGATGATGAAACTGGATACTCCTATTAGCCTAACCCAGCTTGCCGTTCTCGCCCAAAATAAAGCCTACGAACTTACCGCCTCCGAAATCGAGCAGCGTGTTTTTGCGCGGGGAGGTACCGATGACCGAGATCCGCTGCATTCTCTGACGGCAATCCAAAGGATCGAGTATTTAGCGGCAAGCCGAAGCTGGACATACTTCGAGGTCAGGAATACCATCAAGCACAGGGCACACAAAGAGGCCTATCGGTTGGTTACAATTGATTACCTTGGAAGGGGTATCGAGGTTGAGTTGTGTAAAATTATTTTGGAGAGTATCACCTACGAGGATTGGCGCAGGGGAGAAAGAAGAAATTTGTGGAGTCTATTTATGTAAAGTTTATTGATTATCATGATTTATGACGAGAGGATGATTTATGACGACGTTTTTCCATTTTATCACGATTATTAGTAGATAGAAAGCACTTCTCTGCGCAGGCATGCCGGCATGTTAAAAAAAAATTGAATCTCTATTAGATATAGGAAACCCCGAAGTTACCAAATGTGTTCGATATACGCCGAGCTCTATGCAACACCAATAAGAAGAGCCAGCTCCTCCAGACTATCTACAACGAGATCTGGTCCCAAGTTTTCGCACTCCTCCTTTTCCCCATATCCAAACCGCGCCCAACATGCCACTGCCCCAATATTCTTCGCATACTGCAGATCTGCCTCCGTATCTCCAACTACCAATACATCCTGGGGATTCAGCTTTCCCGCGCCGTTCTCAAGGCCTGAAACTGAGGAGAATTTCGGGGCAACTATCTCGTGGAAGCTCATGGGGTCTGGCTTCTTCTTCACTCCCGGCATATCCCCCAAAAGTAAATCAACCGCGCCCTCCATTTTCAAATGCTTCAGAACCGCTTCCAAAGCACCAATTCCCTTGTTGCTTACGATGGCAAGGGGAACTCCTTTAGCCTTTAAAGTCTTCAGTAGCTTCTGTTTCTTACTATTAGCATGTTGAATACACGCTGTGATAGCAAGCGACATACCTCTGCATATGGGAATGCTGTGATGAGCGCAAGGCCTTCCGAGACATAGAATGAGCGGTACGTTGTGATCCAGTGGTCCATGTCTGCGATGGGTCCCGCATGAAGAGTTTCGAATATCTCCGACAAACCGGCACCCGTGGCTATGATAACGCGAATTGCGGAGAAAGCCGGGTGAGATGTGTTTGGCGGGGAGAGTTGGGTAAAAGTCTGGGAAATGCAATGGACAATAGATGCATGCGTGTCGAATAAAGTACCGTCGAAGTCGAAAACGATGAGTTTGGGAGTTTTCATGATTGCTGCGGTGGTGTTTTCAACGTAGCTGATGCTGAGGGGAAGTTTTTATCGGTGAGCTGCAGGTCGATATTTATTCTCGAATCGGAATTGCCAAGCCCAAACTAAAACCCTAATCCATGGATTCCCTGCACTTTGTTCGAGTGATATTGTTTGATTTATCTGTTGCAATTTGATATTGCTCTACCTGCTCTGATACTGCTGTCACTCCCCAGAAACTCCTCAATGATTGTAGTCAATCCTCCCTATACCGATGCTGCAGTCAATGGCTCACTGGACTAGAACTCATGTGTAACAACGTCAAAGCTTTGGAGCTCTTATGATGGTCCTCAAATTGGATACCACACAACATATGGCACCCTCCAGAACTCTAACTTCTAATGCGAACGACTGGGGGTGCTTAGATACACTTATTTTATCTAATTTTACCCACTAAAATGGGCGAATACCCATGCAAGTCAGATTCTAGCTAGGTCAGATACTAACATCCCCTCTTGCATACATGTTAAGAAAAAAGGTCTATTGAGATCGAACCTGTAGAGCTTATTCTCTTAACAAATATTCATGCGAGTATTTCTGTCAGGCTTTCATAGCTAGTCACTCGGGCAGGCATTGAGCTTCCTGTTGCTATATGATCTGAAGGGAAGTCGCCGATACTGAGATCGCCGAATTGACTCACAGTCGTAGACTCATCCACGAGTTTTCACTCGCCACCGCCACCGGTATTTGCAATCATGAGTTTCCATGGACTTCCATGGTGTTCCAGGCTTTCATGTATATAAAGACAGAGCTTCTCCTTAGATAGTAGAATAGACTTCGTCCGCTTAACATTCGTAACACTTCCATCAAGTTCGCCCATTCAGCTTGAATTTATTCTAATCAAACTACCAATTATAATACTAGTAAATACCGTTCAATAGTGTACTGTAGTTTAACCAGGGGTAAGAACCTGGTTTCTTTAGCGCTTTCTATTTACTAAGGACGATGGGATAATTGTCTATCTAGCTGCCAGTGGGGGGCGAATAACCAAAATGTAAAAAAAAAAGGGGGACGACGGGTAGCAGGAGTGGAGCTCCGCCATCTAGCCGGCCTGCCCGGAGGCGGAGGGGATTATGGGGCTGTCATACTCTAATTAGAGTGAATACAGTATGATTAAAACAAAAAAAACAAAAAAGTAAAAGAAGCAGATAGGCAAACAGGGATTGGAAGGAGTAGACAATATTAGGCTTACCTCACTCACCACACATTCTCCTCCACCACTGTTATGGTATTGGGATTGTTATGGCCTTGGTGTCGGATGTATGAGCATCTTAGTATAAGTAATCAGCTCCACCAAGAAATGGACACTATCTTCATAAACATAGCAACTACCTTCAATCCACTTCTACACAGACGCACGACGCTATTACCAACAATCAACAACTCCATGCAGCGCATCTCCCGACTTCGACTGCTCAATACCTGCAGTACACCCATTGCATAAAGCGACAGCTTCGCTCTCAAACATCAATTGGAAAAATTACATGCCTCTCTTCTGACTATAAGCTCAACAATCGTCAAAGCCTTGGCCAGAAAAGGCTCCCATTACCCTTCCTCGTCCTAGTAGTAAGTTGACCCTGCTTCGCACTCATCTTGCCGCATCGCCAATTTTGCAACGCTGTACGGGGTGGCTGAGGGAATCAGGCTATTCACAACGACCTAAGGCTCGTGCTAGTCTAGTCAAGTAATAGCCCGGCTTCTCATATAAACTACTACGAGCCCTGGCGAGCGAGAATAACCCGACAAGTCTGGGGTTAGACAAGTATTAGCGTGCACTATAGAGCGAAGAGCCTGTCCACTCTTTGCTGCAAGGAAAATATGCAGGCCCCAAATTAATACTAGCAGAATATATTTATCAAATACAAACAACCAGTCATTAAAGAACACCAGCTCACTATATCTTCGGGTTCAGTGCCGTCCACTTCTAACACCATTCCCCTTTCATTAACTTAGGTAGTCATTAACCTAGGTAGTACTGTACAAGTCATTGAGGTTAGGACGTCAGCAGTCAGCAGCGGGTGTCTGTTCCATTTTTTTTTAAGGGCATTGGTCAGCGAGGAAGCCATTGTCCCATTAATATTTCTGGTCAACACTGGCTGCAGATTTCGGACAAGGTGGAAAGTGGCCGGGCTATGGCCATAATATGATTTTGTTTGTACTGTGGCCTCTAAAAGATCAGGCAGATGAGTCAAATTTACCCCCAGGGTTCCTGTTCTAACTATCTAGAAATTGTCAGATACGGCTGTCCCATTCAAAATTTCGCGTCAGCACTCAGCCCTGTCCCAACCTCAATGACTTGTACAGTATACATTGTTTGATATGGCTATGCCAAGACGTTATGCTCAATTCCAAGGAGGATGTATGAGAGGAAGTAAGGTTACAAATCACCAATGAACCGCTGATTGATAAAGAGGGTCAGCCCGACCCGACAGCGTCCAGAAGGTGAGCCACTGCAGCGAATTCTGCAATGAATTAATGGCACATACTAACTGTTTGATGATCTCAGAGCTTAGATAGTGTTCCTAAGCGGCCTAGCCGGCCGTCAGGTTTTTTAGATATCTGCAGCCCGGTCAGGCCCGGTCACGAACTCGCCAGCCGCCCTTAGCGTAGGCCAGGCCGCATGTTCAAAAGCCTACGTTGCAAAAAGCCTGCAGACCTTCAGATATCCGAGGCCGCTAATAGATCCGGCTGGCTCGGCCTTAATTTTGGAGGCCTGCCTTGGCGGAGGCTGGGCTGCTTAGGAACACTGGCTTTATTACCTCTACCGCCTCACATACGCACGCTAATCAAGGAGTCCGTGATTGCGTCCTACGCGGGGTAGATCGTCGTAGGTTCCTGGCGACAAGTAGTTCTCTAATAAGCTTACATCTACTCGCCATGGAAATGTATGAGCTGAATCTGGCTGCCCCATGCCCCGGAGTGGGATTGCCAAGGGTGTGTAGAAGAACTAGAGGATGAAATTTTCGTGCAGGACACAGAAATAAAGTCTGCAAGCGGTGTCAAAGGCAAGCTCTAATACGACAACGACTTTCCATGTTGTACTAACAAACTGTACGCCTTCAGGACGGCGAACGTCAACTCTCCGTCGTTTCCATCTGATCCTGATGCATCTATAACCTGCGATGGGGTTGTGGTATATCCTACTCGTGAGAATATCTGCTACCGTTCTGCCAGAAGGAAACCATTCTGAAGTTTAAGATGATGATAACAAAATGCGAGACTTTGCTCTGATAGTCTGATTTGTCGGAGATATTTCTGGTTGTGGGGCGACGGAAGGATCTTAAACTTTTAGCTTGCGTGTGTATAGATTTCAAAGAGCAAGGGTTCGGATGCTTTCGTCAATTTCCGGCGTTCAACTCAGATTATTCTCCGAGATCGCGCGAATTTCGGAAAGCACCGCAAGCTTTCTTGCTTTCATCCGCTTTCGCATCGTGTCTCCTTTCGCAGCTCTTTTCAGTGTCTCTTCATTTCCTGCCGGCTTCCTTTCGCAGCCTTTCGTAGCGTTTCATAGCTTTCGTAGCGTCCCATTCGCAGCCACTCTCTTTTTGTACTGTATAATGTGGAATGGGTTTGTTTCAAATAGCTCTATTTCCACATGTTGCAACTGTCTTTATAACCTATAGCTTGTGAGTGTGTACAGAATCAGTGAATCTACTTGTTCTACTGTAGTGAATACAACTGCAATTGCAAGTAGCACTAAAGGACATTGTAGCTTCTGCTAGAAGTTAGTGAACTATGCGAAAAACATATTATAACATTCTATTAAGATGCAAAAGCCGTGAGATAGAAAATGCCAAGTGAATGATTCTACCAAAAAATCAGTACAGAGAACAAGTTCTGAGTTGCATATGCCGAAATAAAGAAGTTTCTACACTTTTGCTAAATTCCCTGCAAAACGTTACTTGCGAGAAAGCAAACCGTGGCGTTTGTATCCCAAATCTTTGCCCTTGTACCAAGTATCAAGTATCTGAGGCACCAAAACTATGCTAGTACTTTCTGCTACCCTAACCTTAGCCACGTGACATTGCAAATAAATCGTCCACCCAAATATGAACCGATTCGAATACAGCAAAAAGGCATTGGCCGCTGCAAAACAGTGCTGCCTGGGGAGTAAGAGGTTTCATTGAGGTGTGCTCGTAAATATCTAATACATTAGCGCTATCCCGGGTTTCACAATGTAGTATCGAGGAGCGTGAGAATACCTTGAAATTCCTTTCCAAGGGGTGAACAATTCCTTCATGGACTTTGCTCTTGAAAACATCATCATCCAGACTCGTTGCATCCTTCCTGTCTGGACAACTTATATACCAAAGTACAGCGCGTTACCACGAGGCCGTATGTTTCTCTAACAGAAGAAAATATTCGTCCGATACAGTTTCGTGCGGTCTCATAATCGATATCTCAGGCATCACTGCAGGGTATTCCATTCTGGTTTCTTAGATCTCCAATAGGCTCCTGTAGATAAAGTTCTATAAGAACATACCAAGCGAGAGAAGGCTTTGTCGTACTGCACCAAGGCTGGTGCTTTGTACCGGGTTAGTTGACCGCGATTCCAGTCCAGATCCAAAGGTCCGGCGTTCAAATGGTTATTGACCACCGACTTACCAACCTCAACCACACCCCCGTCCGCTCTTAGTCGTCGGACACCTTTCTGTAGAAAGAATATATCCTGTTTACCCCAGTTTTCATGTCACCGTTTCGCTTGTGTCACTTCTTCCGACTACCAATCAACGTCGCATATATATATCTTACCGTAACTAATCCCGAACGCACAAAATGAAAAGGCCTGGATCGAGGCTAAGTAGATGTGCCACATGATTGCATCGGCAAAGTGACGTTACGTTAGCGCCCCCGCTTCTGCGTGCATGCGCATGGACGTTACTTAAATAGATAGGCGCCCTAAGGATGACCTTAAAGTGGAGATAACAATTAGAACTGAAGAGAAAGACTCTTCCCCAGGAATGCACAACGGCTCTAATTGTCATGGTAACGGTCGATATGCCAGTGAAAAACTTAATTCCGGACAACCTTTGTGCCACTGCTCGTTCTCTCCGTACTGACTAAGATCTTTTTGAACCGTCGTTAGATCTTTGTAGCTTCCAAAGATGGTGTAGTGGTTCAACTTTGGCTGTCTAGAGCGTCTTATAATATCTTCATTGTTCCTAGCTGTACTAAGAAGCTTGTTCTTTCGACATTAACTGGATTGCTGTATTGGTGGGTATGTTTACAGAACTGTCTGGTCTGGTATATTGACATCCTCCTGATGCGAGTGTCACGTGCCACTGTTATGTGGCCTCCGCTTGTGCTTATCTGAACTTATACATCATACTTCGCTAAACAATCATCATCTTTCGCTTCCCCAAAACCTCTCCTCATCTACTTCGACATTTAGGGGATTTATGGATTTTGTGTAGCACTGCTCTGACGCAATGTGCTACGATAGGCTTCCGACTGAAGCGATCTCGCATGCGCTCATTGGGCGGGTTAATAATATGTTTGTTGTTCGTACAGGAGCCGCGTTCGTGCGGAGATGCGTGCGGGGATGCGATTTCTTCCGTTGCTTGAACTTGGTGAACCTCACGAAGAGCAACAGCACAGCGCTCGGATCAAATTGATATTGAGCGTTACTCATAAACAACACCTCGCCGAGTTCTCACCTCGCACCCGTCCCTGATCGTGAGCAATTTTTTCGGCATGCCTGACGGTGGAAAGAGACCTAAACGGTTCTTGACGTGGGTCCGAAAACAGGTACCTGGCCGCGGGAAGAGCTCAGAACCTGTCAAAGACTATAGGAGTGGGTCCGACGCCGATTCAAAGCCGACCGTGGTGGATTCCGAAAACATCTATAAAGATTCCGTGCAACCCTCGGTAAACAACACGAGCGGGTGCCTGCAGGTCTCTGCATTGACCGCCCAACCCTCTGTGCCCACCGCAATTCGAGCGCCGTCGATCAGCCGGGGTAGCATTGTTCAAGAGTCAGAAAGGCTTATCACGCCTGCGCCCTATAATGAAGAGAAGAATAAGTGAGCATAAGATACCAATGCACCAAAGAATGTCCATTTCTGACCGTTGTTCTTTAGACTTAAGTGGGAAAAGGCATTGAAAATTGCTCGGGCAAAGCTAACGGAGCGCGAACGGGAGCAACTAGAAATTGGCGGCCTCCCCAATGAATCTGTGACGACTGCCTTGCACGCAGCAAATGAAGCGCGCAGGGAGAGTAATGACAGGAGGTGGAAATACGTGAAAAGGGACGGGGAGGAAGTGATTCTGATAGATAGATTTGATAAAATCCTCATGGCCATTGACAGGTACTCCAAGACGGTGGATATCGCAATCCAACACAATCCTGAGATAACGTCTCTTGTCTGGGCATCAGCACGACTCCTTCTTCAAGTTTGTGATCTTTCGGCTTTCAGGGGCAATTGCTAATCGAAAATGGCAGATTTACCTCAATCACAAGGAGAGCTTGGAGAATCTTGAAGCAGCTCTGAATACAATCGTCACTACAATGGCCAACTGCGAGTTTTATGCAAGCATATACACTGGGTGCTTGGAAGTTTCGCTGCGCTCAGAGGAAACATCAGACAGACTAGCGGACAGTTTGGAAGAAGCACTACCGGAGTTCTATGCTGTAGTTCTGGTGTTTGCTATCAAGACAAAAAGCTATTTCGATGCGTCCTCCCGAGGTAAGAGTCCGGCCTTCATACAGATACTCAAGCCGCTGACGAACAATACTGAAGCGGAACGATTTATCCGGTCTCCGAAACCGTTCTCTACAGAACTTCGACCATACTTCACAGATATCACTGAGAAGGAAAGTCGTATGAAAGAGTTGGCTCACATGGCAACCATGGAGGGTATCAAAGGTGAGGCGTTGATGCTTGTTTTAGCCGCATTCACCATTCTGACGCATATCCCCAGGTCTCAGGAATATGCATATAATTGTCGGAGAGCTGAAGTCTCAACTCTTACAAATCACGGACGGTATGAATTTATTCTATCACTATAAATAGAACCACTGCCTAAAGCATGCCTAATGCCAAAGACCACACAATGAAATGGCTCAACGCCACCGATCCGGCCCCGCTATTAGACAGGAATCGGGACCACTGGCTTCCAGGGACCTGCCAATGGATAATGGATAATGAGAACTACAAAAGATGGATGGCAGGTACAGGTACTCAGAATCTCTGGGTGGTAGGGATTCCAGGTATACCCTCAACACCAACTCATGAAGTACACGACTGACTAGTTAACGTTCAGGTGCCGGAAAATCGGTTCTCTCTGCGAACTTGATTGAGCAGATGCGGACCATGGACCAAGTAACACTCTTATACTTCTTCTTCCGAGACGGCGATATCAAAACGACGTCACCACTGGAGATGGCTGCAAGCCTCGTTGCCCAGCTAATCCGCTCCGGTGGGGAGCATCCAGAATTAATGGGGGTCGTTAGGGCTAGCGCCGAGGCCAGTATATATTTCGAGGGAGGCAGCAGAGACTTTAAAAGACTCTGGGCAACTTTCGTAGATATGCTCAGGATCTATCCCACTAAAGTAATAGTGATTTTGGATGCCCTAGATGAATGCGGTGACTGTGGCGTAGTCTCCCAGAGTATTCTACAACGGATGTTGGGAGATATTGGCGTCCGGTTCCTACTGACAGGCCGTCCAGAGGTCCACCATCATTTCCATTCCCACCCCAGCGTATCCACCATTAGGATGAAAGTGAATGATGATATCAGCAAGTTCATCACTGAGAAGTTAGAGCACATCGAGTGTTTACGAAGTCATAAAGCTGAAATCCTTGATACGGTCCATCAAAACTCGGCCGGAATGTTTCGTTATGCAGGTGCGTGTACCTCTCTCATACAAGAAGCCCAAGGCTAATTGGGAAGTAATAGTGCTTGTGCTAGAAGAACTGAATCGTTATTCTACACGTAAAATCTCGGAGCGCCTTCAAACTATGCCGAAAGGGATTACTGGAATGTACGAGCTTATTTTGGGGCGTCTTTGCTCCAACGGGGGCGAAGAGGAAATGCATATGAGGAGAAGAATACTGCACTGGGTGGCAATGGCATTCCGGCCATTGTCAGTTGCCGAGATGCAGTACGCTTGCGCCACCGTGGACGGAGAGAAGTCATTCGATCCAGACGATGTGATCCTGGCCTCCCAAGAACAAATCCTGCAATCTTGCAGTTCTTTACTCGAGATATTTGACGGCGACAAACTCCGTTTCACTCATCGTACCGTGAAGGAGTTCCTTCTTCATTCTCCAGAGAAGCTGTCTCCGGAATCTCTTCAGGATGGGCGCCTCTTGTCGTGTCTGGTTACGGAACCAGAAACGCATGCTGCTATGGCTCGTACATGCGGTTTGTGACATCGTGGGGGCGATTGAATCTACAGCTGATTGTATCCAGTGACACAACTCTTTTCGAAGCGTTTCCCCCTTAAAAGAGTAAAGAAGTCGCCATTTGGCTATGCAGTAGAGTATTGGATCAAACACACGAAAACCGTACCCCAGGGACAGAATGCGACTTCAGCCTCTAAAGACCTCTGGAATATTGTCATGGACTTCCTATGGTCTGGAGATGCGGCGTTTGACAAATGGGTTGGTGTGAACCCCACGAAACTCATAGGGGACTCTAGCTACAACTGGAAGAAGAATAATCCTGGCCCCCTTCACGTTGCTGCAGCGTTTGATCTCGCTGACGTCCTCGATTATGCTCATCCAGCAGAGGTTGACTTCAGCGTACAAGACAATCGTGGGTGGAGCCCACTCCTCTGGACAGCCTACCAGGGGAGTTTACGAGCATTGGCTGTTCTGATAGAGCGGGAAGATCTGAACGTGAACGCTGCTGAGAAAAACGGCTGGACAGCACTGATGGTTGCGTCGCGTAATGGGTTCGAGACTATGGTAGATTTATTGTTGCAGGTGAAGGATATTGATGTTAACCTGAAGAAAAATGATGGCGGCTATGCGCTCCGCTTGGCGGGGGCCGAAAATCAAGAAGGTATCGTAAAGCTACTACAACAACACGGTGCCCGCGACTTTAAAAACGAACCTGAGCAGGGTGACGACATAGAATAGAATGACGACACAGAAGAATCCGAACAGAGTGAGGGAGAGGATTAACGGGAGAGGAGTTTGAGTTATAGGGAGTTTATTTCGCCGTTTGCGTTATTTTTCGCTTTTTTTCGGCCCGTCAGATCAAGGGTTCTAAGAGCAGGGTATAATGTGAAGATGCTATTTGTTGGTTGTTGGGCAGAATGGATGGTTTAATTCTTAGTACATATCGCGGCAGGATGTTGCTATAGTACTTAGGGGAGAACCGTGTGTATATTATATGATATAGTGAAGAGAAGGTGAGAAGGAGAAAGACTCGATTTATATACAGAGAATTATGAGAGAAAGCTTTGATGCGTCGCCACTCGCCACTCCTAGTAACTCGCCACAGGATATGTAACACAGGAATTGATGTTTTGGGCGAGTGATTTTGCGTGACCGTGCTTTTTTGGGAACGCTCGGGGGATGGGATGTAGCTTGATGATCTTGGACTGTCTGTGTGATATTAGAACATTTTGGCTTTTGACGTGTTTTGACTACTAGCAATGGTATGATACTCCGAGTTAAGGTGTTTCTGGCATCATACCTTACCCCAGAGTGGGGCTAGTTTGTTAAGTTTAGGCTTCTCATTTCTTTTCGATACACGCTATGGCTAGAGTATACATCGCAAAAAGCTCCATGGATTTCCATTTAATATATAAGTATCGCCCGTATAATAGCAGCAGCAACAAACATGTATCACCGTCTCAGCACCCCATCCATCATCAAACCAATCACCTAAAACGCCCATAAAACCCAAAAGCGCCAACTCCCCCTTACTCCTTCTTCTCCTCCTCCACCTTAACAGCACTCTTCAACCTCGCCCCCTTCCCAAAAATCAATCCCGGCTTCCTCTCCGCCAAATCCAGTATCGCGTGCGCATACACACTATTCGCCCATGCGAACCACGAGCGCGTATAATCCGCCTGCGGGTGTTCTACATTAACACTCTCATGTATCAACCCTAGTTTTGCACTCGCATTTAGCACGCTCTCCATTAGCCCTACAATCTCGTTGTCGTCATCCGAGGTCATAGCTTGCACCAGCAGCGAGATAGGCCAGGCGTGTTTTATCCCGATGTGTGGGCCGCCGATGCCCTGGAATTTCGAGCCGACAAGGTAGTAGGGGTTCCCCTGCCGGGAAAGGATCATGCGGCGGGTGTTTTGGTAGATGGGGTCTGTGGAGGGGACGAAGCCGAGGAGGGGGAGGGAAAGGAGGGAGGGGAGGTTGGCGTCGTCCATTATGAGGTGGCTACCGTAGCCGTCAGTTTCGTAGACGAAGACTTTTCCGAACTCCGGGTGCTCGATTACGCCGTGTTTCATTATTGCGGCGCGGATTGAGTCGCTGTAGGATTGGAGGGTTTTGGAGAGTGGGAGGTTTTTTTTGGCTGAGGCGAGGAGTTTGGCGGTGCGTTCGAGCTCGACGGAGAGGAATGCGTTGCCGGGGATGAAGAATTGGAGGATGCAGGCGTCGTCGCTGGGGCGGAAGGCGGAGCGTACGAGGGAGGTGTTGGAGGCGAGAGGGTTGCCGATGCCGCCGAGGTTTAGGGTTTCAGTGCCTACGGTGGTTTTGCGTTGGAAGGTGTATGTCATGTCGTATGGGTACCCGGAGGGGGAGAATGTGCCAATGCTTTGCTCCTCGATTACTTGCACCACGCGTTGTACGGCGGAGACCCAGAGCGGTGTGATGAAGGAGGCGTCGGAGGTGGAGGCGTAGAATTGGTTGGAGAGTGAGAGGAAAGAGGCTAAAGAGTCGATCTCATATTTGCATTCGAACACGATGTAAGGCTCGTATACTGGCTCTACGGTGTCGTCCTGACCGTTTGATGTCGGCTCCAGCCCGCTGGCAAGGGGAGGCTGGAAGGCATTGCAGTACCGTGACTCGTTCACAAAGATCGCTTGCGTGTTGATTGCGCCGAGCAGTAGTGTTTTTAGCTCCGGATCGTCTTTGGCGAGGGGTTGGTACTGCTGTAATTGGTTTGTGCTGTCTCTAAGCCACTGCGCGTTGATGTCGCCTGTGACGATGAAGCTCTGGGCCTTTTTGGGGTCCTTGGATGGGAGGTGCCATCTCACGGTTGTGTCAAGCGTGTTCGGGAAGCAGTTCTCGAACAGCCGCGCTAGATCTACACTCGCCATCTTCGACGTGATTTCCTTGATCTTGGCTTCAACTGCGTTCGAGCTGAAGAGACGACATTCTGGCGCTGGCCGCTGGTACGGGACTCGGTACTCGCTGTCTGTGAACGGTAGATGGCGGCGCCCAGAGTAGTCTTTGTAGTCGGGACATGCCTGTCGGAGGTATGCGTCTTGTTTTGAGAAGCCACTGTTGCCTGCTGCGTCGGTGGGCGAGAGGAGGAGGTACAGGAACACACCGGTGAGGAGGAGCATGACGAGGTAGTCAAGTCTGCAGGATACCGGAGGGACGGACTGCTCGGAGGAGCGTCGCTTATGAAGGCGGGACCTTGACGACGAGCGCGAGTGGGAGCGCGGGGGGACGAACGATGACGAGGTAATGGCGTCGGCGGGGCTTATAGGAGTCGGGGGTTCGAGAGTGATGTCCGGAGGATCATGGGATGGCTTGAGTCTCGGCTGGCGCTTCTGGATATTCATGCACGGCGGGGATCGGGGGATCGGGGGGTGGAGGGATGGAGTATCAGTGTCGTCTCGTGGCTGTGTGGTGCTGATGCTGAACTGCCTGGCTGCAATGATGTTGCTCTGGCGCCAAGCGTGCAGGGATCCGTAGGGTTGAGCAGGCGGGTTGCAGCAATGCAGCCCTTCTCCGCGCGGGATGTCACGAGCAGTTCATTGGCAGTCTCGCTTGACCGCTGGGCCTACCGTGGTCCAACTGCCCGTACATTGAACCGCACGGTGGATATCGGCGATGGAACTGGCAGAACGGGGATGTTGCGTTGCCGTGATTCTCCAGCGTTCGCGTGGCCGAGCGACAGGATTGGCCCGAGCGTTGATGTTAAAGTGAATTTGGTTCTTCCCCGCATACGTCATGCGTACCTGAGGTGGTGGTGATGCGAACTCTTCAGACGACATCAAGCATCGTAGGTGTCACAAGGAGGGGCTTGGTGGCAAGGCAAGAGGCATGGCATTTAGAGATTGCCCCCAAGAACGCCCCTGCTCAGACCCGGTTAGACAACACTCGTTATGAGACGCATGTCTTACCGCCAGTTCATTCACCAGGTCGCACTCGAAGTAAACTTTACTCGCCCGCGGAAGGCCCAATGACGCCATTCCCACCGCTTCTCCGCTCCCCTATATATCCCTCCTCCCATCCTTCTCCTCTCCTTCACAGCAACCATGCGCATTCACCTCGAAATCCCCCACACAATCAGCCGCCAACGCAACAACTTCCTGCGCTCCATGTCCTCCCTTCCGAGGCAAGGCCTAGGTATAGAACAAGGCGGCACCGGCGTGCGACAGCACTTTAAAGCCGGCATGCGGATCGCGTACAGACCCGTTGGTGACGCCAGTATCCCCCCTACCCCCGGTCCCCTCCAGTTTTCGCAGCTGACTCGGGGAAGCGTCAGGAGAGGGAGATCCTCGTGATGTTGCGGAGGGGGTTGTGGTGCGGGTTCGAGAAGCGGAGGAGAGGGGGCGTGAGTATGAGGTTTGTTTAAACGATCCGGGGGCGGGGAGGAGGCTGATAGGGATAGGTGTTTAATGAGAAGACAGGGAGGAAGACAGTTATTGGGGCGGCAAGGATTTGTAGGCCGATTGAGGGGGCTGGGAGTGCAAGGAGTGGGGGGGCGGAGTGGTGGTAGGGAGTGATGAAATCGTTGCGTCTATTTGTGTTGAACTCTGCGACTGGAAGCAGCCCTAATCCAGTGAAGATCTCCTCGGTAACATCGATTTCCTCCTAAGGGTATAAAGCTTAATCTAGAATCTTAGTTCGTTCGTGGCACGCTATGCCGCTTGTGTTACTGCACCTAGTCTCATTGCGGTACTTTTCAACCTCACGCCATGATGTTTGTACGCAGGTGAAGGGATTTGTGCTAGTAGGCTTGTACTGATTTAACTGTAGAAGGACGTGTTATATATGTTCAGAGAAGAGAGATAAGAAATACTGATAGTCAAGTGTGAAGACTAATTGCGGTTTGCAATGTAGAAAATGGGTTGTAGCAGGTGGGAATACAGATGAAAGTCACATAGCTACAGTTAAACTAGCCAGCCCAGAAAAACGAGTCGCGAGCAAGAAGGTACTTAAGTAGTTGTCCTTTCCCTTGTAGATAATTCCCATCAGCGCTTTAATGGAATCAACAACGATTCCTGCCGGGGAACACTAGCTCTGCCCTTGTCAAGCCATGCGTATCATATGCATCAAGGTCGCAAATCACTGACAGTCAGAATTGGGGTGTTTAAAAATGAGAGTAATTTGGATAAATAAAGCAAAATATTATTAGACAGGAATTAAGAGGAGTGAGTGAAACCTCTACAGTATGAAGACCAACAATGATACCCAAAGCTCACGAAAAGAAGCAATCCCAACTACAACACTAGTATGGAAAAGAAACATGTTACTTAAGGGAACTATCGCAAATGACAGCATTCCCAATCTCACACGCAGCTGGTGAACCACTCCAAACGGCTCCTAGTAAGGTTCTTTCCCCGCTGAGTAGGTGTGCAGTGGCTCCGGGTAATTACGTTCCAGCTTGGCGAGCATGTCAGTATCGGTATCGGCGGGGGGTAAACGAAGGGTGGACAAGGTTGAAGTTGGGAGTGATGGGGTAAAATGCTGCGGGGTCGAAGGGGTAGATCCTCAGGCCTCTGGGACGCAACTAGAGTGTTTAGGGACCACTGAACAAGGAAAGGGATATAGTACCTTGTACTGAGATTTGGAGGTTGTTCCGTTTGCTGTTGCTAGGCTGGACTAGTTGGATGGTGGAGCTTTTTGTTGTCTGAAGAAGGTTCGACGTACTTGCCTGGCTTTCTGTTCCCCATATCTTGCACGAGTAACACGGTTATCGGCTATGGTGATCTGGGTCTGTTGGCCAATGGAAAGGCAAGGTTCATGACCATATCCTGTCCCTTCAGCGGCATTCGTATACCTCACTCCAAGATCTTGCTTCTTCCATCCACACTTGTGCCCACGCATAGAAGCCCCATTCCAGATTTGTTGCGCGATATTTCCGGGAATACCTCTTAGTTACGGAATCCTCTCTCCTGTGAAGGAACTATGGATCAGCCCGGACACCGATGGCACCGTAGCCGAAGGTGCGGTGTTCTTGGGCGCCTATGCAGTTCCATACCCTTCGCCCGGCCGTTGTATCGCCTTTAAATGTGCCCTCCTAGCAAGATGCGATCCTTTGTTGTTGGCTTTGAAGGAGCGGGAGCAGATGGTGCACCACCATAGCGGTTTCTTTTCGTTGCCGGGGTTGGACGGGTTTGTTGACATTGTTGTGAGTGAGTGAAAGGAGAGGGGAAATAGGGGAGGGAGGAGGGGGATAAGGAAGGGGATAGGAAGTTGTTTTATATAAATTGGATGTGCGTACCTTTTTGTGAGACATTGTCCTGGTTTGAGACGGTTGTTGGGGGCGGACAGGTGCATATTCATTTGGGTGCTTGCCTGTAGAAGGACCAGTTTGAGCCAGGAACAAGCAAACTTCCACCGAAGTAAGTCCGTGCGTAGTGTCTACTAATGGCTTTTGCGGCATAGAAAGTTGAGGTTCAATAAATATCACATTCTTTCCATTGTCTTATCCCCTACACGCTCAATTTTGAGATTAGTCACAATAGTCATTTGAGCGTAGTGGGGAATACTAAACAATAGGTGGCAGAGCTTCTGATTGGTGAAGTGCACGACATGTATGAGTGACCATTTTGGCTTACATCACTCCCAAATCGGGTGTAATTGTAGTCTGGGCACGAGACAATGGCAACTGAAGAATCTAAATTCATGCCATCTGCATTGGATGATGGAGGCAACATGATATATACTGTATTGAACAAACTTTTAACCGTTCTTTCGTACTCCCTTCCCTTCGCCCATTTATGCACTGATGGTCTTGAACACACTGTAGTACTGATTAGCCTCTCTCCTTCATCGGCGATAGAAGAGGATACATACTTAAATCCCTCCCCACCTGTCGCAACAACCACACTCGGTGCCTGCTGTTGCCAATGCACTTCCTTCACCTCTGGCATATGATGCACAAACATCAGCTGAGGTGGTACATCTACGACACCGCCAGTATCTTTGCTCTCTTCATCGTCAAGCTCCACACCCAAATCCCACTGCGTCACGGTATTGTCCGCGCACGCAACCGCCACCACCGAATCCTCGCTGGGATGGAACTCGACACTGGTGATCGGTTCCTGGTGGAATGTAAAGCTTGCAGTAGCAGAAATGGTCTTGCCTTGTGCAGTGCTGGGGAACGTTCGCAGGTCCCATACACCCCACACCCCATCGTCCGCACCGGTGGCGAGAAGGTAGTCGACAGATCTGCACCAGGAAGCGACATTGACGTCGGAGCTTGAGACCTCGACCGAGAGCTGGTGTTTCCTGTTCGGAGCGCGTGCGTCCCAGATCTTTACAGTGCCGTCGGAGGATGCGGAGGCAAAAACGTGGCGCTCACCGGGTGACCACTGCAGCTCTTCGACACTTCCAGTGTGACCTCGCAAAGGATCCTTGGAGGTAGCCCAGCTTCCACCTTCTTTGCACGTAGAGATGAAAATACGCCCCTCGTTGTCTCCTGATGCGATCTTTCCCATGTTATCCTTGGGGTGAGGCGACCAGTCGAGTGCGTATCCTTCTGTGCGGCCGTGCATACTGAGAGTCGCTTGTGGTTTTTTGGCGGCAGGAGCGATCACGGTGCCCGGGTGGTCAAAGCTGTGGTATTGGGAAGAGACGTCCCAGATGTATAGATCGCCGGATTCAGCCATGGTAGCAGCGGTGCGAGTGTGTGGGGAGAGGCGGAGACGGTTTGTAGTACTTGTGGTGGGGATGCTGCGTGACTCAAGGATCGGCTCGTCTTCTGTGTCGGAGTCGTCATCTTCTTCGTCGGAGTCCTCGTTCTCTTGTCGCTCTTCTTAAAGTTAGTAATTCTTCCATACCCTCCGCGACGCCTCGCCCTCGCCCGCTTGCTAGATACCTTTATGCAGTCCGCTCAACTTCATAATGATAATCTCGTTATCTCTGGCCCTCTCCGCCTGCGTCCCAGCCACCATATAAACCGTGTGCGGAAAGCCCCCCCTCTCTTCCCCCAAGTCGTCATTCAATATATCAAAACTTAAGCATGGCCACTTGACGTTCATGCGGTGGAGCATATGGTACGCGCTCGAATCAGGCTCCAGAATCTCTCCTTGTAGAAGCTTGTGCCGGGAGGGAAGGTAGACTCCTTTATCCAGATCCATAGTATCTTCCATCGTTTCTTCTTCACCGGGATCCTCACCATCATACCCCGCTTCAATTACTTCTTCCTCATCGGAGAAGTCATCGCCGTATTGGTCTTCGAATTCGCCCATCTCGGCGGGGAATGAGGGCTCGTCATTGTCATCGCGGGAGAGATTTTTTCGTGCAGTGGGAGAGGTAGCATCGCCAACGGCACGCTTGGACATCGTGGGTGGTTGGTGGTAGTTGTGGAGAAGTGAGAGTGGTGAGAATGGGATTTGGTGGGGAAGTGGGGTGAAGTTAATTTTTTTTGGCGTTGCGGCTCAAGTGCGCTTAACAGTTTCATTTATTTCACATGCGCTTATTTTCCGCGCTGATTTACGCTTCCACCGTACCGTTGGTTCAAGAGACACAAAATTAAATCTATCAAACATGCCGCAAGTACCAGGGACTAAGGGATGAGTTCGAACTGTTTAGATTTTTCGTTCCCATGCTCATATTCCATGAGGTAGGAAATCATTCAACCTATCTTATATTCAAAGCTTCTAATTCTGTGTCTCTTCGATACTGGCCTAAGTCGATTGCTAGCTCTACACTGCTGTCCCACTGTTAAAATGTTTCTTCTCACGAATCGACGTTACCCGAGATGGACATACATATGCAGTGCCCCTGTCCGCTTTAACTTCAGCCCTGCAATGAGTCCTCGTCAAACTTCTCAAGGCACCGTTCCAGCCTCTTAACCACAGTCTCATAAAACGCTTGCCGTACCTCTTCCTTCTCTAAACCCCCTAAACCCAACCCAAAGTTTGCCTCGCACCACACGTTACCCGCCCTCCGTGAACCCTCAACCCTAATTCGCTCCGCTGGGTTGAGATTCTCGTCGGGGCTAACGTTTATGGCGAGGTACGAGGCTCACATCACGTGACTCTAAGAATCTGGTGCGAGACAAACCCAAAGTCACAACCAAGACACGTCTCCACAATCTTTGCATATCTCCGTCAACCTTCGGTACCAATTTCCTTGCCTTTAAGTGCTCTCTGACTTTGACGAACCCCATAAAATGTCAAAACTGCCATTCTGACTCATTACAGGAGGCGTTCCAAGTGTATCGCACATTGCTATCTCTGTCAACACAACAGCGGATAGAACAACTGGTCGATTTTGGCTAGTGAGATAAAGGAGGATCACCCTTCGGCATATGATGTAGCGATGTATAGAGAGGCCGCTTTCGAGCATGCCAATCGTGTTCGAAGAAGTCGTCCCGGCTTCGCCAATAATCCTGGAGCCAGGGTCTGCTAAGGAACCAAAATGAAGTACAGCCATCGCAAGGGTTACAGCTAGCTGGAAGCGTTCTCTAATTGGGAAAAGTCAGTTTTCAGTAACTTCATTGGGTAGGTACTGGGAGAGGAATGTCCGAGACAACGAAGTAGGAGTAACATATACGAGATAATTGTGACTTGCGTCATCCGTCGTGTCATCGAGGTACCCGATGTAAATAATGCGGTTGATGACTCCCGCAGACGCAGGAGAAAAAACGGACACAGATTATCGATTATGCGGGCTTTGGGAGGGGAGATTAGCGCAGCAGGCATCAGACCAGCCCATTGCCCGCATCCCTTCGCGGACCGGACTAGCAATGACTGAGGGATCACAATGGGGGATTGCAATTGAGACGCCCATGCACGTTTTACAAGGTGCCTCTCTTGTTGTGATAAGTAATCCCACAAAAATTATAGTGGCTAGTTAGGAAGGCTTGCATTGCCAACTCAGGTCACACAGAGATCAAGGAATCAGAGTTATGTATGCTGTATGCAAATAGAGAGGAGGAAGAGCAGTGCAGGACTGAGAAAGTGATGGTTAGTGAAATAGTTCCGAAACATTGCAGCTTTCTAAAGTTAGCTGTTAATATCGCGAACGACATATCAAATAACTGTTCAAATTTTTAAATTAACGACACAAGGAAAGCTATGACACATTGTGCTAATTCTTCTACACCGCCAGAATCTGCTTAAACAGACGCCGCTGATAACCAAATCCAACCACTCTACCCTAACATCAGTCATGACCCAACAACAATCACACCCCACCATTGCCTCGCACTGCAGCATTACTCAGGCGCAGATGACCTTGCGCTGTCGTGAGTGTTTACGGGTGACTATGGATCGTCGCTTCTATCTAGCCATCTATCTACCACATATGAAACTCTGTTCACTGGGCAAGAATGTCAGTTCACCTTCCGTCTCACTAATAAACATAGCGCGGACTTACTATTATAACCGATGATCTCGGCCGGTTGCTTGATAGTATCCAAGTTCTCTTCAATGGCCATATAGAGATCGAAGATAAATGTGGCATTGCTTTTGAAGGCCATTAGGCGCTCATCCTGACTGGCGCCAATGTAATGTACTGACAAGACCATAATCGCGTGATCTAAGTCGATGCATTGTCGGCTTAGATTGGGGGCATCAAGGCTATAGGTCGCCACGTTTTGAGAGCGCATAGTATTCGGTGGTTCAAATGTGGGGTTACCCCCTGGGAAGGTGCCTTCGATCTCTTGTGTTGCACCTGTCTCACCTGAGTTATCACGATGTGTTGTCAGCCGGGTAAAATTTTGTTGCTGTATGATCAAAATTCTGCAGTCCTGCACCATCCATAACGGTTTTATTCAGCATCTCCATATTCGTACTCTTGCAGACTTTTTCGAATAGTCGGAGCAAGTCGGGTTGGCGCAACCGGAGTAGGGCTTGGCCATCACGCCAATCGGATTTGCGGGCTTCTTTCAATTGTACCGTATCGGCCATCGTAGTTTCTGGCCTGGGATGTGTGGCTTCGACATGGAGGGAAAGTTTGCGTGAGAGTCCGAATCGCTGGTTGCAGCCGTAGGGACAGGGAATCACTTTAACATGGCAGTAAGAGGCGTGCGTCCTGTGTGAGTGTTGGCCGTTAAGTTCAGGAGGCGGCGGAGGATAAGCACACTTAAGCCAGTGAAATCGCCGAAAAATATTCCCTTAACTACCTCAATCCCAACGATACCACCTACCTTTTCAACCCTACATCGTTTACAAGCTGCGCAGTACGAGTGTGTAGCGAAAGCATGATTACTACAAACTGTTAGCAGCATATCATTCTACTTTTGGGGCCCACTATAGTCTTACACTGCTTCATCTTCCGTTTCGAACCGTTCTGAGCATACATTTGAGAGCTTGAAGAAAAGCGGACACCAGTAACCGCCTGAATGCTGGAGATGAGGACTCTTATATAGTTCTACCCAATTTCCGTGGTCATCCTCATCCTCATCCTCATCCGCACCGCTGCCTTCACCTGGGGGTGCTTGATGCCTAGCCTTCTTGGAGCCAGGGTTTTGCGAAAAGGAGCTTGACACTGGCTGAGCCCAATAGGGACAACTGCCGCTTGCATCTTTTTGCCCGCTTGTAGAATGCGCTCTGTACACTGCTGTGCAGCTGCAAACACAACCGACCAATAGATACACCAGTGCAAAATTAGGAAGGATAGACGGAATGGTTGAAATTATTTGTTTGACTCTCGATCGAAATCTATTGACAATTACCTGCGCACACGCATTCCTATTTTAGTGATGTGAAGATCTTGAAAATGGAATTGGACTCTATACCGCGATTTCGGTCATCGTGCGAATCAAAAGGCGACGTTCGAGAGATACAGTTGCCAAATCGTGCGTTCAGTTTCGTAGGCGCGCGGCTAGCGATGATTGGTGAAGCGTGCGGGTAAACTGGATTAAATAAAGATAGTGGTAGTCGATGAAGCGCGTAGGGAAAAGTAGTTCCAGACGCTGACGCGCGTGTGTAACACACTCCGAGATCCGAGATAAGGAAGAGAGTTAAGTGAAGATTGTCCGAACCGATGACAGGCTGGTCTAATGTGCATCTAGCTTAGCTTGCTCATGTTGTTCATTTTTGCCTTTTCCCTTGTGGCAGTGGTAAAGGTGGCATAACAACTGCGTGAATATAAGATTGAATAAAACACCGAATCAGCCTAAGACCACTAAGCTGAGTGTTTTTCAGAAATGCCGGCTTTTAATTGTCCTTCCTTACATTTTGATCAGGACAGCGCCATTACGCCTGTTGTACAGTTTACCTTTGCTTTAACGGACACCAAAAATCTGGTCTTTTTTGTCCGGTACAGCAAGGTTAATTAATAGCAGGGCTAAGTCACGTGCAGTTGCCAAATTTGGTATATCAAAACAAAAATTAGCCCTCTAGGGATCTGAAACTAGGGGATTTTCAGTAACACAAGGACTCAATTCGATATAAGTCACCTTGTACTCTACTCCATTAGGGGTGACCAATCCTCTCGGCCGACAAAAAAGATCGACGGATCTGCGTGCGCATAAATTAGACCAGTTTCTGGCAAAAAGGATTCTGCGGGAGTCTGGCGATTAACACTAGCTGAATAGAGAAATAGTTAACTCCATTGGGTCAATTTAGGCTACGAAAGAACTTGTTGGATAACGTTGCGGAAGCGAGATACCTATCTTATACAGACGTATGGAATTATACAACGCTATAACATGAAGCTCATTGCAATGCATGTATGGAATACACAAAATCCGTCAAAATAGACTTTTCGTAGCGCCCGTGCCCAAATATCTCAAATCCAGGTCTTTATGGTGCGCAACATCTGACTGTAGGTTTTGTGGACAAATGCACGGCGCCATGTAGCTTTTACATGGTGCATTGCGCAAAATCCACTCCTGGTAGTGTTCTCCTAGGCTCCGGCTGAATTATACACATTAGCCACCACTCGAGAACGGCTAGCCAGATCTAGGATCCTAGCATACGGCCATTTAGAACACGTTGAGTAGATCATCTCACGTCTAACAATCATGTTAATCGGACCAGAACTCATAAAGCTGTCATGAGTTGGTGATTGGTTGGGTCCCCTCCCTTGTATTGATAGCCCATGCCAACTCTTTGAGTTCTGATCCAATAGTGGTGATCAAAGCCCGTTGAAAGAGCTGAGTTGAAAAACTTAGTTTTTGCGTCGTCTCTGTGCCATCCCTCTTAGCGTCCGCAAGGTCATCACTGATTGGTGGTAAGGTCAGTTGAAACCTTTTCAATTGGCAAAACACATCGATGAACTTTTTTCAGCCAGAAACTATCGCCCAAACCAGTAAAAGTGCGGGCACTATATTCTACAACTCAACCCTTTAAACTAGCTTTATTACCCCCAATTAAGCTTAAGAACGTGAAATAAACTACTCCGTGACCTCAAGCTCTACAGGTACGCGGTCTCCAATTCTTAATCTGGCCAGCCGCACCTGCTAGCAGTTAAAACAGTCCTATTAATACCTACTTAAGTAGTTCTTTGAAGAATCCCCTCGCTTTGTGGTCTAACCCAGCAGCGGTGAATTCCCATTCCAGAATTCAGGAGCTCCCACATACGGCTTTTTCGTATCCCGTAAGGACAAACAGTGGTGAACCTAGAGTAAAGTGACGTCGAGTGTGCAGGCGGTTGAGGCGTTATTACGGTTAATTCTGGTTGTTTACCTTCAGGCCCACACGTGAATAGAACTACGATGATCTATTCTTAGGGCTCATGTTTTCCCTTTGCCAACAGCCGTCAGTTACATAAAGCAAGCTACTCCGCTCGCGTTACACCCGACCCGTCAACGTGGTGGAGTATTCCATGCAGATGTCATGTCGTGCATCCCGTGGCTGTCAAACAATTCCAAACATCCAACCCCGTGGCTGCAAACAGTAACTCTGTAAAAGGGGACGAACCGGATGAAAGGCGACGCATCCTCGGTTTCGGAAAACAGGAAGGGTCCCTACTGAGATTTGGGTCTCGATTGCAAGTTGTAAGCGCAAGCACAGAGCTAAGCAACATCGGATCACGGTGCACCGCCACTACGACACCCCAAAGGGCCCCAGCCCAGGCCGAGACTCTGCAGCAGAAAATTGAAACGGATCTAAACACCACCGCTAACACCGACAACAACTCAACCACATTCGCAAGAACAGCGCCGAAATGCACAGCAATTTTTCCACCACAAGGGGGATCAGCGGCCGGACTATATCCGGATCCCGCGACTTTTAAAGTCCTCCCTCCTCATCGTCACTTCGTGTGCCACCAGAGACCACAGCAGCTCCTAGCATCATACGCGCACAATGCAGCTCCTCCACCTCCCCCTCGAGCTCCTGCTGCTCATCCTCGAAAGCCTGGACGTCGCAACCTTGACATCCCTCCTCGCGTCCTCAAGCGCCCTAGCAACGACACTCGCCTTCTCCACCCCCTCTCTCCTAACCCGCAGCCCCACCCTTCTCCACCACGCAGCAACACACAACCACCTCACTCTCCTCTCCACCCTTCTCCCACACATCCCCACAACGTCAAAAAACCACCTTAACGAAACTCCTCTCACAACTGCCGCCTCTGCCGGCGCAGCCGGAGCTGTAAAACTCTTCCTCTCCCATGGCCACACCGATGTCGCCCCCGCCCTCATCGCCGCAGCAGCAGCCGGCCACACTCCCATCGTTGCACTCCTGTTGATGTCGCCCCCGCACTCGCGGAGCACGCTAGTGTCTGCCCTCTGCGCCGCCGCGGGGTCAGGATCCATCGCGACCCTAAATCTCCTGCTGCTCCTCGGTGGGGTGGGCGCACACGACTGTGATGCCTATGGCGCGGCGCCGCTGCTGCATGCCGCGAAAAAGGGGAGGGTGGAGGTGGTGAGGTTTTTGCTGGGCATTCAGAGGGTGAGACGGTGGATTGACGCGCAGGATGTGCACGGGTGGACGGCGCTTCATTGGGCCGGGTTTGGGGGGAATGAGGCTATTGTGGAATTACTGGTGAGGGAGGGGGCAGATAGGGGGGTGGCAAATGATGAGGTAGTTTGTGCGGGTGGATGGGGTGGCATGGCGGTTGTTGAGGTTGCGGCGTGATGACGTATAAAGGGCGGTGATATAGATATGACATAGACAGGAGGGTAATGATAAAGTGGAGTAGTACCTATATATTATAGATTAATAGTGTATCCAGTAATCCTTAAGATTCTCGCTACCCTGTGGACAGTATGAATCTCAGGCTCTATCACCAGACTTTATTCATGTGGCCCCTTGTACCGGCCTGTCCTTTGTACCCTGTCCCATTCAACGACCCCGTCAATGGGTACGGAGCTCTGCCCATGCTTTATCCAGGACGCAGTACTACACAAAACGGCCTCGATTGGTGTAGAGCTTCAAATTTTTGCCCGTAGGGTTATTTTCAGCTCCATAATGTTATACGCAGACCATGAGGTCAAAGTAGGTACGTCAGACTCGGAATACATTGCGCTGTTACGGAGACGAGTCGTTTCTCCCGGAATTGAAACGATACGGATCACATTCATCGCGGCGAGGGATCTGCCACGGAACTGTCCGTGAGCTCCCGTGTTTTCTTGGTGTGATGGTTGGGTGAATACTGACTGAGTGATGGGACGCGCAGTGAAATGAAATGCTACACGGAATGTACCGGTGGATCGAGTCTTTTTGGAAGCCATCTTTAATCGCCTTTTCTTGTTGTAATTGTTCGTTGTCGATGATCTAAACTACAATGTTTAAAGAAACAAATTTCCCCGGGCTGCCCTAATTACAGAGAATCGGTATGGCAGGTATAGACATTACAGAGGTATATACGGTACTTAACAGCAATGAACAATGTTATCTGGTCATGCTCCCCATTCTGACTACCATGCTTCATCTTCCAGGCAAACTGCGGAGACTCTTTCATAACTGATTTTTGGGGGCTGTAAAACAACTGGGACCAAAAACTTTCCGTGGCCCTCCTCGGAGATAGAGTAAAGACGGAGTAGCATGGGATTTCCTCTGGTCAGAATCATAAAAGTGAATATATTTCTCCTTCGGTTTGTGCTGCAATACGCTTGCATCTCCTGCGTGGGGTTCGTCGGCATGCCCGTCAGTTATCCCCTACACGCTCGGTATCCTTCGATTCGTATCCTTTCCTTTCGGGTATGGTGTGAGTTAAAGGTCGTCGTGTGGCAAAGACCGTCGTGTGGCAAAGACCTTGATTGGCCGGCTAGACTTCTGATGTTACTCTTTTACTCATAATATACCCGAAAGGAAAGGATACTTACTCATAACTATCCTGAAAAGAAAAGGATACGAATTAAAGGTTACTGAACGTGCAGGGGATAGTGGCATGATACTTTGTCTCGCTAAAATCAACAAGCTTCCGGAACTTTATTGTACGCCTGGCACAGGTATTCCCTCTTTGAAATTGGCGCTAGCAGGATAAACATGATAATGCGTACTCGCCACCCCATTGCGTTGGACCGTTCCACCAGAGTATGCGTATCTTCTCTCATTCCCGTTGAGGCAGCTTACAAGGAATCGAGGATGGGGCCTCTTTATTTCATGGCTGAGTGCCATCATCCAATGGACAGGCATTGCTCCCATTTCTCCCCAGTATAGAGAGGCTGGTATTCCTCATGCACCTTGGCAATCCTCCTGTCCATATACTTTCACATTGTAGGAGACGTACGCAACGATTCTATGCATTTTCTGTGGCGCATGTTCGGCCATCCTGAGGCTGAATTTGGTTTGGTCCAGGCGAAGCCCTGCCCATACATGGCCCGTAGTAAACACATGTGGATCTTTACATGTTGTTTTCGTAATGCCTGCGGCGGCGAAGACCAATATTCCCGACTAGGCGACGCGGGGGTGAGGGATATAGGGATGAAAGGGCAGTGTAGGTGAAGGCATCTTGGTTCTGTTCGGGGTCAAGAGGGAACTATGTCGTATGGCAATCGGAGGTGTGCAGGATGCTTCGAAGATGAAAGAGAAATAAGATGCAATTGATCAGATGAAAGATAAGACTAAATTAGGTTAGTTGCGTAAATCTTCCCCAGAAAACAGCTGGTGTCACATCTCAGGCGAAATGATATCCATCGTGATGCTCAGGATGTCGGCCCGAAACTCGTGGGCTGCACGTCACTTCTTTGTGTTACGGACTTGGTGCCGTGGTTGCTACACAACATCTTAGTTATCGATATATATAGTGACACCAAACCTTGCTCCAACATCCTCTTCTTCCAGAACATAACCAATCGACAATCGAGAATGTCACAACCCGCGCAAGACCACCAGCCGCCCCAAAACAACCTCCATGACGGCGGTGAATCCGACGCCTCCTCTATCGGCTCTGCCGACCTCTCTGACTTCGACGAGTACCTCTACCCTCGCTCGGTCCCGTCCCTTCGAGGCTGCTAATGCGCCAGCAGGGAAGACTTCGACGATGCGGACCTAGCAGCATACGGCGCAGACGATACCGACGAGGACCCGGACTACTATGACGAGACCGCGAAGTCTGCCGCCGCCATTAGGCTGAGAGATGACTTCCTCGACCCCTCTTCGGCGTCCGAAGACGATGCCGACGTCGACGCGTCGGCAGTGATTAACGATGACGAGATGGAGGAGTTTCACCACGATCTCAAGGCTGCGCATGGGTTTAAAAAAGGTTCCAAGGGACGGGCGGGTAAGGGCGGGGGGAGGCGCACGGTCGGTGAAGAGAATTTGTCGTTCGAAGTCAAGTCTTTGCTGGGTGAAGCAAATCAGTCGTATGGGTTAGGAAATCTCAACAAGGCATTGGAGTTGGTCAAGAAGGTCATCCAGATCGAGGCAGGTGTTTATTCGGCGTGGAAGCTATTGGGGGAAATCTTAAAGGAGAAGAATGAGCAGCACAGGTGCTTGTTGGCGTGGTTGACAGCGGCGCATACGAAACCGAAAGACTGGGAGCTGTGGTTGATATGCGCGAGAATGAGCCTGGATCAATATGGCCCCGACAAACAGAATTACCGGGATCAGGCTATCTACTGTTATAACCGTGCGATTCGAGCGAATCCCGACAATATCGATGCCATCTACGATCGATCGTTGCTATACAAGAAGAACGGACAGTTAAATAAAGCGGCGGAAGGGTTTATAGCGCTGTACCGATTGTTGCCCAACGATATGACCATCATGAGAGAGATCGCAGCGCTGTATATCGAACTCAACAAGATCCCGGAGGCGATTGAATATTACACCCGGAGTGTCGAGTTTTTCATGACTACCGGAAATCCGGACAAGGCATTTGGATGGTCCGAGCTTAACATATTGGTCGAGTTGTATATGATGTCACACCAGTGGGGAGAGGCCATAAAGATGTTGAAGAATATTGGCAGATGGTTGTATGGAAGGGCTGAGGAATATTATTGGGATAAATTAGAGGACGACCGAGAATGGGATTCGACAGATGCACGGCGAAGAGCAGTGCGAGAATATGTGCCGGCAAGATTCGACGCGGTCACATATACACTTCCCCTGGAACTACGAGTAAAACTGGGTGTCTGCCGGATAAAGCAAAACGTCAAAAATGAAGCCATGGTACATTTCGAACATCTGAACGAGGTCGATTCGGTCGAATATTATGATCTATTCCAAGAAGTTGGCGATTCTCTGTGCGAAGCGAAGGCATATGAAGAAGCAATACAATACTACTCGCATGTGGTGGAAGGAAACCAGTATCTTGACCGGAAACTATGGTTCAACATGGCAACTTGCTACAAAGCCCTGAACCAGGTCGAAGATGCTGAAGACTGTTATGCCACTGTTCTTGAAGCGTATCCCAAGGATACAGAGGCAATGATGGAGCTCGCTAGTATCTACGAGGTTTCGGGTCGGAAAGCTGAGGCGCTAGAACTAGTCAACGAAGTCATTGCGCTTCGAAAGGACAAGGATAAGGCAGCTGCGAGCAAATCAAATGCTCCCCCGGCAGTTGAAGCGGGGCCCGCAGGTGACGATCCCATGGCCTTTTTCCCCAACCAGCCTACTACACGACGCACGAGAAAGAGTCATCCCGGCGCCCTTACGGCTGAACAGCGCGCAGAAATGAATTATCGGAAGACGGAACAGACGTCAGTTAAATATCGAAAACTCAAGTATCTCCGTGCTGGCATGGAAGCGGGAGATCCTGTGGCAGTAAAAGACTGGCTCGATACTGCTGGTGAGCTCGTCGACGACTTCCGTAACACTAAGGCACTGTTTCCCTCCGAAAGAGGTAAAGCATTCAAAGGCTTCGTCTCCACCGCCCAGCGGAGAGCAAAGGCCAAGGGCGATAAAGAGCGTCTTGAGCGAATGCAACATCGTCTAGAAGAGTCCCTAACTTTCGACGACGATCAACCGGATACACTTGAAGATGCCACGAAATTCCGAGGTCTCGACTTTGATACTTGGCTTTATATCTTTATGCAATACGCGCTCTGTCTTGCTAAACACGACAACCACCTCGACGCGTACGACGTCTGCAGCGTCGCAAAAGAAGCAAATGTGTTTTATCTCAACAAGAAGAAAATGTTTACCATCTGGACCACATGGCTCGCATGTGCCATCTGGGTTCACGATTCGGAATCCTGCTCCACGATATCGCGGTGGTTTATGAGCACATATCAGTTTCAGACAGAGGCATACTCATTGTTTGTGGGTGCGCTCACCATGTCTCGGAACGGGAGGGAAGTGTTCCACAACAACGCCAACCAGAAGTTTTTGCTCCGCCAAATCAAAATTATGGACGAGTCGATCTCGGGCATAAAGCGGACCAACGCAGCGTCACTGACAAATGTGGATGAGCACGGAAGAGAATATAAACCCGAGCGATTAGATACGAGCTTGTTGATGCTGTATGGCCACATTCTCGCTAGCGGCAAATCCTACCTCTCTGCCCTTAGTCTGTTCCCTCCCTCTGACCATCTCAGGATACAGAATGCTAACTAGACACCTGATAGACTACTACACCCGCGTCTACACCATCTGTCCAAACAACCCCATGGTCCTCCTCTCCATCTCACTCGCCTACCTCCACCGCTCCATGCAACGCCAGTGCGAGAACCGCCACATACAAGCGCTGCAAGCAATAACCTTCCTCTTTGAATACTACGACGCGCGGGTCGCTGCAGGCGAGAGCGGGGAATCTCCAACTGAAAAAGAAAGAGTGAAAGCAGAGATGCGGCAAGAGGCGGAATTTAATGTTGCTAGGAGCTTCCATCATCTCGGCCTCGCGCATCTGGCTATCCCGTATTATCAGCGCTGTTTGGGGATTAGTGATGAGTGGATAGATAAGGGTGGGATTGAGGGCGATTTGAAGTGGGAGGCTGCGTATATGCTCGAGATGATTTATATTACATCGGGAAATCCGCAGGCTGCTATGGAGGTCGCGGAGAAGTGGTTGGTTATTTAGTGGAGAGTGGTGGAGATGGTAGATGCAGAGACGAGACAAGGGATAAGATATGATGGGGTTTTTGGAGGATTCATCAGGGTTAACCGGTTGCGTGGGAACAAATGAGCGAAATAGTGGAATGTGCATGAGGCTATTGTCTTGGGATAATATCACGATATAGTTTTTGCTGCATTTCTTTACTTCATTTTGTGATGTTTGGGCCTATAAACTTCTCGACATCGATGCTAACGTCATATTGCGGATAGCGGTCCTATAGCATCCCCGAACAAACATCAGACACTCTAGCTCAACTGTTCGAGCATGGTGCTATAACATCGGAGTGACCACCGTAGGTTCAAAGCCTATGGTGGTCACTCTTTTGCGTATCTTTTGTCTGTAGTACAGCTGCTTCGACTGGTGTTTTACACCGAGCTGTGGTTTAAGCGGCCTGTGTATTGAGATACCTAAGTTATTTTGCCAAACAACTTCATGGATTGGGAGTTTAGTGGTCCAGGGTATTGGGTAAACAAGAACATCCTAGCTCGGCTAGTATATAAGGTGTTACAAACACTGGGTGCTGTGAATACTTGGTTGCAGACTCTAAATCTGTGTGGTAATCACTATTTTGGTAGGACGAATTTGCTTCTCGTAGATTTTTACCTGGCAAACGCTCCAGTACCCTAGGAGCCTGTGACCGTATTTTTGTTGGAAATCTTCTCGACCTCTGTGTAATCACCTGATTGGAGGTTAGGGTTTAGTTAGTTAGACTTAGATAAAGGTTGTCGAGACTTCTTGTAGAAAGACTATCACCGGTATAACGATCTGAATGACCCGTTATCCCCGCTCTGTGAGCTTTGCAAAAGTACTAGCTTCGACAAACCACACGCTTGGTACAGTCATTACGAGAGCAACAAAAGATCAAAACCGCACTACGAAGTCTACGAAGTCAAAAGTTCCACCGGTCCGGGGGTGCACCAGTCGGGATTAACGGTCACTTTTATAAAAGCATTAATAGCTGAGGGCTGCAGTATTGATCCTGAGCGAAGGCAAGGCATTTGATTGCCAATTCCTACACCTTTTGGCATTCTCGGCGTTCGATTTTTCCAATGCTTTCCACCATGGCACTCGATATCATCTCTACTCTGCGATGTCAGTGTTGACACGCAGGTGTTGCGGTGGGCGTGGAGAGCTCGTCAATCGTCTAAACTCTAAGAAGAGAAGAGAAGGAGACAACTACTTAAGGACACGTTGTTAAGAAACCTATACTGAAAATAGTAGCTTACATAATAGCTAAGGAATCATATGATGTCTGTCAATGCTCTTGGGCGAAAGCCCAGTATTTCCGTCCACAGTCAGCAGGTGTTAAACACTATTCTCCCAGTGCAAGATAATGCTTATAGACCGCCGAAACAGGCTTGATACCGATGGCCCCGAAGCCGTTGAGTGTTCGAAATCGTGGAACAAACTTGCAATTGTGATCTGCTGCAGGTAGTTGACTGGTGTTGGAGCAAGAGCTGGGAACGAGGATGAGGGCGATTGGGGACTGAACAGAAAGTAATGGCTGAAGAGGACGAGGAGAGTATGGACCTGTAATAATGTCATGTACCTCGTGTGCAGTGGATTTCTTAGTCTCGCAGCATATTTTTGTCATCGTTTGGTGCTGCCTCAACCCAGCTTATTCTTCTGTACCATTGCTAAATTTTACACAAGGGTATTTTGCACTGGTCCGACTGGGACGGTCCAGTGCAGAACCGGCAGTCTGTGGTCCATACTCAAGACCGGGACCGTCCGGACTAGTGGAAACGCTGATGAAGCCTCTCCCGTATAGAGTTCCGTCATGCAGGGAAGGGTAACAAAAGTCCCGCCTAGGCAAACCCTCGCCTTGTCCTAGACTATCATCTGTCGTCATGCAATTGTTGGACGGCAAGACTGGGTGTTGCATATATAGACCTGACTGAGCTGACCATAAGCCGAGCTGATGGTAAAGCACCTGGTAAGGCACAAGGCACACTCTTCTAGAGTCTTTCTCTTTCTCTCTTCTCTTTGCACCATAGTATATACAAATGCACAAGGTTCTCCCCTCTGTATCGCAACACTTGGTGCCTGTGGTCTTCCGTGTTGTTGCATTCTACGGTGAAGATGAAGTAGCTAAGGGAGAGTCTATGCCTTTATATACATGAAGAGTCCGGATATCCCGTGGAGTTGATAGAGTGGCACTCGCAGTGGCGAGTGGCCGGAGTGTTTCCAGACGGTCATCTTGCCCAGGTCAGCTCTAACCTCGCCGAGTCAGACGCATACATTTCAATTCAAGTTATAAGGCTTCCCTAGATCTGCTTGACCGAAGCCCAGAGCGGGTACTAGATACACTAGGAGAGAATACAGTGCTGTCAAACGGGTTCATAGATTATGGTTCATGTGTTGTCTAAGATCTCGGCCGTATGGCACGTGACTCACGATATGTAGTTAGTTCCTTTACTCCTTTTCTCCTTGAGTCTTCTCTAGCTCTCAAGATACGGATATACAGTCAATTGCACGAGTTTCTCCTCCACCTGACGTTACGGCTTCAACAGGTTATGAGCCCGGCTGCTTCCATCTAAATCAACCTCTACGGCATAGAGTGTGAATAAGAAAAGCTCCGGATTTCTCTCGAAGCGTACGTGGAGTACGACCCCCTATTAGATAAGATGTCGACTGCAGTATCGACTCCGGTTTCGAAGCTCACAGAGCACAACTACCGCACCTGGGTGGTAGAAGCCAAGGATCTCTTGAAGCATCTCAATGTCTGGCGGATAGTAGATGGCTCTGAGATCATCCCTGCGCCCCCGGCTGCACTGGCAGCATCTGGATCCTCGTCTACGGCGCCAGATCCACTGGATCCCGAATATGATTTCAAGCCTGAATCGCAGGATTCGGCATACCTAAACCGTTTGGACAACTTTCTCCGAGATTGGAGGACCTACAAGAACAACTACGAGAAAGCGAATGGCACCATCTGCTCCCTGTTAGAGCCATCGATCAGAAGTCGATACACAGCGGAAAAGTACGATTATCCGAAGGTTCTCTGGGATACAATAAAGTCTGATTTCGAGAAAGCTATTAAGCTCGACGCCTGATATCAGATGGCGAAGCTGGCAGCCTGCAAACTCGAATCATACTCCTTGGTAACCGAATGGATAATGGCCCAGGAGAAATACATCAATGACCTTGCCATCTGCGGGGTGAAGACGGAAGACGAATGGAGAAAGTTCTATATCCTCTCAAATCTACCGAATACAGAGGAATGGAGGAACTTCTCATCGACATTGGAACTTGCAGATAAGGCTGATACGATACCAAATATCGTCATGCACCTGACAGCCTTCGAGGCCAAGCTCCGCCGAGCTCGAGGATTAGCCCCTGAAGCTGCACTATTCGTCTCAAAGAAAGGTCAGGGCAAGAAGGGCTCAAATTCGACAGGGCAGTCAGAAATCACATGCTACGGATGCGGTGGAAAGGGTCACAGGAAACAAGACTGCCGAAACAAAGATAAGTGGGCAGCATATGCAGAGAAGAAGAAGAGAGACGATGCGAACCTGGCCTCGGCGACCCCGGCCTCGACCTCGGCCTTGAACAATGATACGGAATCATTTCTGTTTCTAGCAACTCCTCAAGAAAACGGATCGGTGATCACTGTCGATATAGCCTCGACGAATCGACCTGCAGATTACTGGATACAGGACACAGGTGCTACCAATCACGTCACTGGAAACTGTCATCTGTTCGAATCTGAATCCTTCCAGCCAATGCCAAAGGGGGAGCACCAAGTGAAGACTGCAAACAACTCCCTTATCGATGCTGTCGGCACTGGCACTATAAGCTTCTGGGCCGAGAGACAGAATGCGAAACCGGTCAAAGTCATCCTCCAGCATGTTCTATACGTGCCAGCCTGCGGTACAAACAATGTCCTGAGTGTGATCCAATTGATGAAGAAAGGAGTCCAATTCGACGTCACACTGGAGAAGGGAGCCATAGCCACTTTCGGTTCAGCACTTGTTTACCATGCTCCATTGATAAATGACCTTTTCATGCTTCGCGCCATTCCGATCAAGACATCAGTGGCAGCTCTAAACACCCCGAATCCCGCTGCCAAAGACACCCCGAATCCAGTTGCCGAAGTCTCGAAAGTCTACTCCAACATCCGACAGACGGCCGACGAAAAGGACATACTCTTATGGCATGCCTGACTTGGACACTTGTCTCTTCCAGCCATCAAACGTTTGTCGAGTGTCATCAAGGGCATTCAGTTACATGCCAAGAGCCCATCGGAATGCATCTGCGAAGCCTGTATAATGCGAAAGATGTTTCGGAAACCTTTCCAGCCATTGAAACCCGAAGATAAGACTAAGACCCGTCTCCTCGAATTGATCCACTCTGATGTCATCGGCCCAATGCAAACTCAAACGATGAGTGGCTACCGATACATTATCATGTTCACGGACGACTATTCGAGGTATACCGAGGTCTATTTCATGAAGGCAAAATCCGAGGCCCCGGCGAAGTTCAGGGAATATGTGGCCAAGGTGGAGAACCAACACCAGAAGAAGGTATGCCGAATTAGAGTTGATGGTGGAGGGGAGTATGGAAGCCAAGAGAAGTTTCTTGAGTATTTGGCAGAAGAAGGAATCACCAGGGAAGTGTCGGCACCATATTCACAACAGCAGAATGGCCTCTCGGAGAGATGCAATCGTTTGGTAATGGACCCAGCACGGTCAATGCTCAAGCATGCAGGAATGCCGAACAAACTTTGGGCCGAAGCCGTATCCACAGCAGTATATATCAAGAATCGGCTACCAACCAGAGCAACTCCAAATTCTACCCCGTTCGCGAGATGGAACCGAAAGAAGCCAGACATCTCACATCTCCGAACCTTCGGCTGCCTAGCATTTGCCTGGATCCACGGCGATCTGCGAAAGAAACTCGATAATCACGCCTACAAGTGTGTGCTTCTTGGTTACTCGGCGGAAACGACGACACAGTATAGAGTCATGGACATCTCCTCCGGTCGGGTTTTCATGGCCAGAGATGTCAAGTTCGACGAATCAACTCTCTACTATCAGCTACTGAAGTCACAACGTACAGAAGTCATTCTCGAGCCTGCTGAGCCGCCTTCCAATAATCAGCCATGGTTTGAGCAACCACCAAAAAAGGCGATGATAAAGTTTAAAAAGGATCCTATTGACGATTATGAGGATGGAGACCTGACGCCACCACCGGAAACCCCAGAGCCTGAAACTCCTGCACCGACATCCCGAAGGGTCCGAGAGCTTCAAAGCAACCTCAATGATACTAATCCGGCCTCGACATCTCAGACCCGGATGGGAGCAAGCACGGCAAATATCAGCGTGGCAATGATGATTGAGCCTGGACCAAAGACATACAAGGCTGCAATGGAAGCTGAAGATTCAGATCAGTGGAAAGAAGCCATTGGAAAGGAAGTTGCTTCCATGGAAGATCACAAAGTATTTACATTCGTGGAGAGGGTCCCGGAAGGTGCAAGTTTGATTCAGAGCAGATGGGTTATGGGAAGGAAACTTCTTGCAAATGGGAAGATAGACAAATGGAAGGTTAGGCTCGTCAGCCGTGGTGATCAACAGAAGCCTGGCGATTACAATGACATCACTTCACCGGTTATCGATTCGGCCTCGATTCGGCTTGCTCTTGGCCTGGCGGCCAAGCACGACCTTGAAATCGCAGTACTGGACATCCCGACCGCGTTCCTCGGCTGTCCACTATATGAGACCCTATATATGCGACTTCCAGATGGAGAATGGCCAGATCCGCATGGCCGAGCCAGCCCGATTGTGAAATTGAACAAGACCTTGTACGGCATCAAACAAGCGAATCGGGAATACTACGAAGAAGTGTTTGATTACATTGTTGACGACCTCGGCCTCAAGGCATCGGTTGCAGCACCTGGCCTATTTTCTGGAGACATGCTCGGATCGAAAGACGGCGTTCTGATTCCCGTATATGTTAACAACATTATGATCATCGGAAGCTCCGCACTCGTAACCTCAATTGCATCACAGCTTTATGATCGATTCAAAGCGGCTGGTCAAGTTCCTGTACCGGACACCTTCCAGTACCTTGGCATGACAATAACCCGGAATCGCAAGAAACGTTCAATTACAATCGACCAGATTGACTACATTAACCGGATCCTCGACCGATTTGAGATGACCGATTCCCGAAAGCGCTCAAATCCAATGGAAGCCAGCTACAAGCCTCACGCCCTGAGAGAAGAAGATGGCGAGAAACCATATCCAGACGTCTCGAGTTATCAGAAGGCAATGGGCTCGCTCCTGTATGCAGCACTCGGCACTCGGCCCGATATCACGTACGCTACTACTGCTCTGGGCCGATATGCGGCTAAGCCATCGGTATCCCATTGGGAAGCAGTAAAGCATTTGCTCCGATATCTCCGAGGCACCTCCTACTACAAGCTGACAATCTACGATCCGGACCGATCTCCGGAATCGTCGATCCTATGCTACGCAGATGCGGACTTAGGGGGAGAAATTGACACAAGTAAGTCTACATCAGGCATCGTTGTCTACGCCCTCGGTATCCTCATCATTTGGAAGTCAAAGAAGCAGACCGTAGTGGCCCAATCGACAATGCAGGCCGAGATGATTGCAACTGCATACGGCAAGGTACAGGTCAACTGGCTCCAAGACGTCATCTCCGAGATTGGACTCGGCACCGGAATTATCAAGCAGATCCTCAATGACCGCCTAAACTGCGTCACCACCCTCAACTCGGGCAACTTCCAATCCGAGAACTGGCACCTACGATTGAGGTTTCATTCGATTCATGAAGCCATCGCCAAGAAGGATCTCGAGATTAGGCATATCCCTGGCACTGAGATGCAGGCCGATGCCCTGACAAAAGCACTGGGAGGAGTAAAGCTTGGAGAGTTCATGGCAGAGATTGGGCTCAGATGAACATGGATGGAGATCGGGACTGGTTTCTTTTGTTTGGTTCCTTTGTTTGGGAAGATATTGGCTCTCTTTTGATGTACTACCGGTCGTGATCTAGCCAAAGGGGAGTGTCAAACGGGTTCATAGATTATGGTTCATGTGTTGTCTAAGATCTCGGCCGTATGGCACGTGACTCACGATATGTAGTTAGTTCCTTTACTCCTTTTCTCCTTGAGTCTTCTCTAGCTCTCAAGATACGGATATACAGTCAATTGCACGAGTTTCTCCTCCACCTGACGTTACGGCTTCAACAAGTGCTTCTGGTTTTCCTAATTTGTTGTGCTGCAGCCTTGGGAATTGTCAAAGTAGCGGAGTTTTTAGCCTTCTTGCCGCTTTCTTCCCTCCCCCGTTCCATCTCCAGTACTAGAAACTGAAATAGTAGGAAGTGACCTAGCTGAAGTGTCTCGGTCAATCTCGTGTTTTGTCCTCTTGCCTCATCCGTTTTTGCTTGAACTATCCTAGCTGCCGCAGCTTTCTCAATCCTCTCCTCTCGCGCAACCTTCTTATAGATGAACAGTAAACCTACACCAAATATGCAGGAAAATCTCTCTCCAGTAGCTCCCGTGCCTCATAAACATTAGCCCCGACAAGATGCAACATAACCATCTTCAAAGCCCTAAGACACGCTACAACAACTACAATCTCCTCAGGTTTCGACAATTCCTTCGTACGCAGCCGATCCTTTACCCTTCCGGCAAGCTCTGCTAATTTCTGGTAACCGCCATCAAACTCAAATCTCTCCACCATCGCCCATTTGCCATAGAAGAAGTTGAGTATCTCTTCCACTAGAAATGGCGTTCTGATATGCAACTCTCCCCTCCCTAACACCTCTTCCGGCTTCGATCCAACAAAGCACAACCACGAATCAATTATCATCAGATCTGAAAGTCGTGCACTCGTCAGTGTGAATAGGTCATCGACACTGGCGGCCTCAAGAGCGCCAATCCCATGTGACGTCAGCTGCGCTTCGTACGACCAATACAAGTCTAAAGGCGGTTGTGGCGGCGCGTCATTTGCGGCGCTCAAAGCATTCCAGTCGATTTCAAGCCCCCAGCCACCGCGCCCGTTGAACGTGTAAAACGGATACGTGGACGAGCCCCTTCGGATATGCTTCTCTATGCTGCTGTAGTCCCACCGTTGCTTGTAGCGCACTACGACTCTAAGGTGCTTGAGAGTTTCCAGAAGCACGGCGATACCACCAATATAGCTGGGTACTGCTTTTCGCGCGAAGGAACTCCATTCACCACTCCAGTTGCACACCATAAATCCAGGGACTGTATCGATTTGTGAGCACCACAATCCGCCAATGCCAGCGGGGATATCAATTGGGTCCTTCAAGTCTCCCGGGTTGCCTGGCTCGCTGGAGAGTGCAGCATCGGTTGGGGTTTGTTGCGGCGGCGGGGGCGGTAATGCGTCGGGCTGATACGGAGGATATTCGTCAGGTGATTCCGGATATTGTAATGAGGTGCGATTGCGATGACGAGGTGAATCAGGCGGTTCCGGTTATGGTAGTCGGGTGCGATGACAAGGTGAATCTGGATATGGCAATGTGGTGTTGAATGGAGGTGAGGTGGGGATATTATTGAAAAACGGAGGAAGGGTGTGGCTCCTCAATACCTTGTGAGCTTTCGTGGAGGCTCTTCCATTGTTCCGTTACGGGGTCTGGCGGGCCCCATGTTTGCTGTTCGGCACTGAGAAAGACTTTGTCCCCATCCAGACGATATATGGAAGCCCCCGCAGAGGCTTCGGGATCTGCCCCAGCAGTTTCTTATTTGTCAGTCGGGCTATGTGATATCATTGGGGATCATCACCATCATCATCATACTTAAATGTGAAGGTAGTTGCTCGGGGTACGGGTATGTCGGCATGGGTTGAGCAAGAGCTGTTGCAGCAGGCTCTGTGGACAGGCCGGGATACAGTACCGTGTTGTCGGTAGCAGACCCGGTGAAGAAACCAGGGTACGAACTTGGGGTGTTCCCAGCAGTATGCCCTGTGGTAAAACCGGGATACAGACTTGCAGAGTTTACCTTTTCTGTAGTGAGCCCTGTGGCGAAACCGTGATACGGTTCTGCGGTGTTCTCGGTCGATACCGCAGGCGCCGGGAATGCTGATTGCGCATCTGCCGGAGGTGTAGGCCATTGAGGGCCGTTCCAACCGGGATATCCTTGTGGTCTGGTATAGTTCAACGCATGGCCAGCATACTCCCTCTGATGCTTCGCACGATGCTTCCAATCAAACGGTCTTCCTGCAGCATAACAAACGTCATACAATCTAGCGATCCACTTCGAATGCAACCTCCCATCATGCGCAGCAAAATTCTTCCCTCGTCCGCCCTTCTGTAGCTTCTTCCTGGTTCAAAATGCATCAGCGGACTGAGAATCGCATGTTGGCTTGTCGTAATTGACCCCGCTTCTCCATGCATAGTCACCGTCCTGTTGACAAAACTCGCCTCCACTACTCTCATACCTAACATCAATGCTATGATTATCACGTCGGCCATATTGACTGGCATAGGCAAAGCTGAAAGATCGCTTGGGCATCTATCTATACCCCCATCCATCAATACGAATCGCAAGCTGGACGACATAACCGTCTGTCCGCGCCTGAAAAACTGTGCCCAGCTGGCAACGCTAGCCATGTCACTCCTGAATTGCAACTCAGGGAGTAGCTGCCACTCGGAATTGAGAGGAGGAAGATTTCCATCCCACTGTTGCTTGTGTCGCGGGTCGATTGTAATATGCGGTAGCTTGTAAACGACGCGGAATCGTAGTTGTCTTGTTGTCCAACGCCTACTGCTTCCACCGGGAAAGCTGCCGAATACGATATTGTCGCATTTGCGAAGGAGAGTCGACGTTGCGAAGTACCTGCAAAGTTAATTGTGGAATTTTCGGGTGCTTGGAATGGGTTCCACGCTGTTGAACGACCTGCGCCGCCGCAATGATGAGAGCAGCTGCAACTATGACCAGTATCGGTGTTGAGCCCATCGCCATGTTGAATTTTGAGCTGACTGCGGCAAACGAGTCGGCTTAAAAAGATCTTCACCAGGTTTCAAGCTAAGAATTATCGTCTAATTCGAGTCTTATCTCCCCTATTTACAAGGCATACTGCAAGTCACTTTACATGTGAGGTCATCCACAATGTGTAACTCTTATGCATGCCATGCCACTCTTGGCGCATGCACCGACTAAAACTGTACGTACTATTATGTATGATTGTGGCTCATTCTAGGCCGTACTCTGGAATGACTCCGATTTGTTCATCGACGAGCAACGGCTTTTGGCGTCAAACCTCCACCTAAACCCTGAGAGTCATTATACGACATCGGCATAAGTAGGTGCTAGCTTTGAACGGTCATGTCATCATATTCACCAGATCTTTGTTACTGAGGGTGGGTACTTAAACTCGTGAGTTTTTGCATGGCTAAAGAACTGGAGCTGAAGTCTTAGGGCAATCATCAACTTTGTTCACTCGATCCATTTACCTCACCTCCTGGTTCTGCCTTGGCACTAAGACGCATCCGCTCGCCGGTCATGCAAGAAAATTCATATATAACACCTTGAGCCTCCCTTCTCCGATGACCTCCACCCAACCTCTGAACGCTCACGACCGCCGGAGATTCACAACCACGGAACAATCCAGACAATGGCAGACTTTCCCCAGCAAGCTTTTGAGTATGCGACCGCTGCCTTGCCGTTGGCAGGATCTGCCGTTTCTCATGCTAGTGAATACTTAAAAACCGTTATGCAACCAGCCGCAGAATTCGCTGCAAGTAAAGGCGGGGAATTTGCGAGCGACTACTTCAAGACAGTTGTGCAACCATTCGCGGAATCCGCAATTAACAAAGGCGGGGAATTTGCGAGCGACTACATTAAGCTCGATATGCAACCTGTCATGCAACCTATCCTCTCTCGGGCCTACGAGGTTTCTCTCCTGGTATGGGAGGAAGCACGTGGCAGCTCATCCGCGTCCACATCCTTTGAAAGAATCGTCCAGCTGATCCTCATCCTCCTCACTCCGGCCGTCGATCACATTATTAAAAACCCCTGGCTTCTGCTTCCTCTACTGGTGCCTGCGTTGAATGCCTGGATTTGGATTCTGGGATTTCAATCCGGTGGTATTGCTGCTGGTAAATTATCTAATTCCTGTCCTTGACTGAACTCTAGCTGAACATGTGAACCATAGGCTCGATCGCAGCAGCAATGCAATCCATGATTGGCAATGTTCCACTGGGATCTATATTTGCCTTTCTGCAGAGTTATGGGGCCGGCGGGTGGGCTGCAACCGCAGTTAACTCGGGAGAGTTCACGTTGTTAGTGGCCTACCTGCTCACAGCGATCGGGACACTGTTGAGGGATAGGGGAATGGCGGAAGAAAAGGTTTTTGAAGCTACGGAGGAAGTTTGGTGTTCAATGACTGGTACACAGCCAGACATGATTCACATGAAGGACGAGTTGTAGGGATTTTGAAGGCGCTTGATTCTTTTCTTGGATTTGTGTATGGTTGATCTTTCGGGCTCATCTAAATCTGGGTGTTGGGTAAAGAGTATGTTGAGGAATGACATTGGGCAGGACGCTTTCAGATGACCAGTATATAAGTTGGGGATTTTGATTTCGAATACTCTAAATCACCGAAGCACTCTCTTGACCTCGGAACTTCTGGCTACTCATATATCGCTGGTTTCGGAATATTATCCCGTTTCACGCCGAACACTAAATTATACAAGTCCTCATGATCGACCCCTGGAAACCTTCATATCTAATAAAGTTAAAAACCCAATGATCCCTTCCGGAAGAAGAAGTGGTGTTCACAACTCGCGTAGTAATAAAAGATCCGGACCAATTGCGTACTGAGGCCACTGAGAGATATAAATTCAGGTCAGTCATGGCAGGTCTGAGAGTGACCCAAGGCAGTGAGTGAGTGAGTGAGTGGCACCTTATACTGTAAAGACTTGATAATAAGGTACTGTACTAAACTTATAGCGAAGTCGTTAAATTCATAAAGTATCGAGACGGCGAAACCCTAACCATGGGCTAGTATGACTACTATTGGTACCCACTCACCTAATGTACATATTAGATAGCATAGTCCCGAGCGATGCATTATCCCAATCGAGATTCATCGGCACGTCTCCAAAAGTTGATCTTATTTGCTTCTAAGAGACAAAAGCTCCATATCTTTGGGTACCTATACGGCCTAGTGCGTTCCTTTGGGTCTGCTTCTATGAGGCTTTCTGACTAATGATTTGGCAGGTTGCAGGTCAGGAATCAGCAGCAATACCTAGCTACGCAACCAAACCATTGTCTACAGATCACGGAGGCATGAGCAAATTCGTAACCAAGCTTAAGATATAAATTACCTTAGAGTGTAGAACTAAATCAAGCAATTGGTCAAACTGAAGACTGGTGGCAATCACCCAATTGTTAAGAAAACTGAAACAACGCTGAGAAGCGCTTAAGGCAACTAGATTTTCTCCTCCCCCGCCACAAACCGACATCTGAGATACCCAGTATCCGAGACCTATATATCCTTCCTCTTCTACCAACAATAGAAATGATCTACGGCATTATGTCATTACAGAAACCCTAGCAAAACTCGAGGACGCTGTGTTCCTAAAATGATACTATCAACTTCATGAGTATATTAACGAGCTGAACCAACTTCTGCCTGCTCAAACCAATGGATCAATCCCGCACCGTAGTCACGGTTCCCAAAGACAGAGCGACGCTTTGGGTTCTCGCTGATGCACTCCGGAGCATATTCCCACCCGTCGACTTGACGACATTCCATATCACTCTCTTTTCCTACATCACCGCACGATTCTGGGCTCTCGCAAAAGCGAGAGTTAACCTAAGCACTTGATTTTCTTCACTTATGGAGGTTAATCAAGGACGGAGGGTCTCAGAGGGACATGGTTCAAAAGACGACCGACAAATTGACACTCGAAAAATCACCCACCACTCACGAATTGTTACGTGAAGGATTGGGCTTCAACACCGTAGTTTATTAAGAGCATACTGTATGAAGAGATAACTTTAAAAAAGATTTTGCTAGGCGGCAAGTCTGTCGCCTCTGCTGCCATACCACGCATATACAAGGACCTAGCACGAGCTGGGTGTAACCGGGGTAGGTGGGGAGACACCCGGTGTTGTATATATCTTGAGTCTTTCTCCGTCTCTCTTCTATCTGTACCTTAATTCTATGCATAGAGTTCTTCTCATATCGTAACACAAATTACTCGAACAGAAGCGAGTGAATGCGTATGACTCACGGAAAAGCAAACAAAGCCCAAAGTGTGTAGCTCTTGCTCTGCACGTCCCCGGCCGGAGGATAACCCCCACTGTATCAGCATTAGCAACCGCGCGCAAGATGGATCCGCTCTCAGTTAGTGCCTTAATCACAGGCTTGCTCGCTCTCGCCAAAAAAATTACTAGCTCACTAGTAGCCGTTGCGTCGTCGGTCACAAACGCTCCGCATGTCGCATACCAGGTCTCAATAAACAGAGCCTTAGAGCTATTTTCGAGCAACTTCAAACCCGTCGTTTGCAGCGTACGCTCACACAGCCGGACGTACGGTCATGATCCTGGTTGATCAGCTAGTAATCATATTGACCAGTTGTGTAGTCGCTTTTTCTGAGCTGGAGGCAAAGAAAGAAGGCCTCGAGAAGGCGGAGATAAGACTGGGACCGGTGTCTGAAGAAAAGCTCTATATACGTGTAATTGTTGAGAGGGAATATGAGGAAGTGGTGGAGGAGGGGCTGAGAACCGGTAGCTACAAGTACGTAGTATAGTACCGGTGTTGCGTGATGAAGTATAGGTTGTTTAGTCGAGACTTCAACGACCATATTCTTGAAAATATTCCTCAAGTATTCAGATGCTCACAGGAGGTGCTCAGAGAGTTCTTTGGTCGGTATCGGCACAAGGGGTGGGTTTGTTTATTTAATCACATTGTTCTCCGCCGCTTGCGCATGCGGCCACAGCACCTTTTAGCGGACAAGACCAAACCAATCCCGCACTTGTGCTAAAAAGCAGATCACGTGCTACGCAAGGCGACAGGAAACAGTCTCATTTTCGCTGCGCATATGGCCTCGTTCCCGGCTCGAGTGATGAAATATATGACGGATGCGTACAATGTAGCACACAGCACGTGTGGCTATGCATCGTTTTATATAGAGCCTGGAAAATAAGTCAACTGCGCTGCTAACAAGATTTTTGAGTTTTTACAACAACCCCCGCTAGTATGCAGAGAGTATAGTCTGTGGCTTCTCAACTGTGTGCTTCTCGCTGTGGTAACCATTTTATTGCATCCTGGATGCACAACTAGATAGAAAGGGCCATCTAGTACTTGAATAGAATTCTACAGCAAGAGCATTCCAACCCACACATTTGCGCTTTTTGGTGAGCTTCAGTGCCCAATAGAGACAGTCCAGCACATATATAAAGCACACCAGTATGCTAGTCTCCTGGTGAGCTGCGACAGTAGAGAGGTTCTCACCAAAATTGAGCTATTGCATAGTTCCAAGATCCACACAATTGCATAGTGCGCTCTAGGTATGCACTGGACAGTCTCAATTGGGCGCTGCAGCTTACCAAAAAGTGCAAGTGTGTGGGTTGGGATGCTCTTGCTGTAGCATTTGATTTGAGTGCTAGGTGGCCCTTTCTATCATACTGTGCAAGCAAGATGTATCGAAATGGGTACCACAGCGAGAAGCGTGCAGTTGAGAAGCCACAGACTGTACTCTCTGCATACCAGCGGGGGTTGTTGTTAAAAACTCGAAATCGACTTTATATGCGCTCGAGATATTTTGCAGGCTCTTTCTACAACTTAAAAATTTGACACATGCATCACATGATATACTTAATAATACGCCCAGCCAGAAAGAAGAGCCTGAACTGAGGCCACTGTGCATAGCCCCCCGCCGTATCCAAAGCCTTGTCTCGTGCCCAGCCTCCAGTGGTGTTGCCCCCCCACCTCATGCATACAGCCCAGGCACCTTATTAGGGGCATGAGCACGTCCATCGCCCACACATAACAAGCCGCTAGCAGGGCACCTCATAGCCACACTCCCACTAGAGCCACCTCCCCTGCTCCCAGCTACCACATCTATTCAACTTTGAGCTTAATTAACTCCATGAGTTTTACTTTGACCAGGATATTGTTTATATATGAAATGTAGTTAACAAGATGCTCTTTCACTTGCTTGCCTCCTCTTTTAGTTTTCTCTAATATTTAAGGAGTTGTTGTAGATCAAGTACAGTGGCTGAGAATAAATTCAGCACTGCTGATGCTGCTAAGCGCTGCTTAGCACTACTGGTATTTTGCATCAGGTAAATTATTTCTACCTGACACTTAGATACATGTTGTATACCATCAGGTAAATCTTTTCTACCTGACACTTAGATACATGTTGTATACTATCAGGTAAATCTTTTCTACCAGACTGCAAAGTGCATTTGTGATGAGTGACAGCTCATGACTCAAATATAGTGACCTGAATAAGTTCACAGACAGTTCTAGTATCTGCCCAGGGATAATGCGGAATCTATCTACATATAGTTGAGCTACTCTATGCAAAAGGGCAATTTGACCAAGAATTGGCAGATTTATGGGGGTGGTTGGTAAGTAGGCAGGTGGAAAAGAAGCAGAACTACCTACCCCACTTGATTTCTCCATCTATTCTGGTTGGAATTCAGTGCCCTCGCTACCAGTGTCTCTTCTACATACCAGAAGACTATTCAGAGTCAGCTTGGTGGTTTCTAAATAGTGTAAAATGTCTCTTGGGGGAAAATTCCCTGTGTTATGATACTGCACCGGGAAAAATAACTTTACCCGACGCGTAACTCATATAGAAGCCGTTTCTGGGACGGTAATCCATAGCATATATGACACTTGGCACTATGAGGTCCTATGGACCTGTGCATTGACTAGATTACTATGATACACATGCAATTATATGCGCTCGATAATATCCCTTGGATCGTAACTTTGGCATTCCTGGCCTGTTTGGGCATGGCAACCGACTTCCCACCTGCAAATATTTAGCGATGCAACCACAACTCTGCAGGGGTGGCCTGGGAGCATTATAAACTTACTTTGTTATGTCTTGAGAGCATTTTGGCAAAAATTAAGGACTGTACAGGAATGGGATGCCGAAAAAAAGTGCGGTTTTTGTTGGGAGGGTTGTCTCAAGATCAGCTCCCCAAAAGCTCGAAAATGTCACTGTGCAGCCCAGATGGACAACTCTGCCCATAACACCCTGAAATATCCTTCAAGCTTAGTGCTAAGGACATGCTCTGAAGTCCCAATATCATTACACACAAGGAATTCCATCTGCAATGTACCCAAGAGTTGAGGCTCAGAGGGGGGATACCAATACCCATCACACAGCTCTCATAGTGAACAAGGCTAAAACCCACTTTGTCAAACATCAAAGAGGGCATATCTTTACCCCTCAGCCAGAGCTGGAGTCATGGGCAATTTTCAGTACACCTTGAGAAGGGA